>Ga0307511_10003228_pt1 | contig 16778 bp, 10 predicted proteins | sample 13_EM_MG_FD_200266 | JGI IMG/M metagenome (GOLD analysis project Ga0307511, IMG submission 200266) | Populus trichocarpa ectomycorrhiza microbial communities from riparian zone in the Pacific Northwest, United States - 13_EM | ecosystem: Host-associated > Plants > Roots > Unclassified | place... | reverse complement strand
CCGTCAATCATTGTTGTTAAACAAACTTATTACGTAATGTTTCAATTATGACAAATAAAACAATAAACTGATGAATCGTGTGGGAATGATTCGTTGTAAATCATATTCTCTCTTTTTTATCTCAATAACAAGCGATGATATTTTAAAAAATTTAAGTAGGTTGGAGGTAGTATTTATGTTTTGGATAATCAACTAATTTTTTTTATTTTAGCAATTTGATTTACTTTTTTTAACCAAGGTAGTCGGCTGGTACATGATACATGTAAAATGTCATCTTTAATAAATTTTAGAACTCTTTGATACTTAAGTAAATATTTATTTTTAGAGAAAAGAAAATGATAGCTTAAAGAAAAACTTTAAAAATAAATATATAATTGAGAATTAAGATTGAAAGCCTGTTTTTTTGAGGATCCATTAGTTCTTTATAACTCATTCTTCTCATCTTTTGGTGGAGGGAAGGACTAAAAAGTTATCTTTCTCTTATAACATTAAAACATCTCTTACGTGTCAAAGAAAGAAAATATTTTTAACTCATCAAACAAAAAATATCTCTAGCTCATCAAAGTCTCGAAGTTCAATATGGATTCTGATAAAGTTGTTAAAGCCTCTTTTACTTGGGCTCAATGCTTGGCTGAGCTTAAAAATACTAGGTGTGACAGCTTATCAGACTTATATATGCTTAGATTTAGTATTTAACTGAGTCCAAAAATATTAGATCTAACAGCTCATCAAACCTATAAATACTCGAGTTTGGTAATTATTTGAATTCAAAAATATTAAGTTATCACCTGCTTTAGGTTCCTTGTTTCTAACATGGATTTGAGGGGGAGTATAAAATACAAACGAGGATGCAAATGAGTCGAGATGCTCAAAACCCAGGTTACCATGTCTCGACTTGAGCTTATTTGTTAAGTCTAAGCCAATTTAAACCTGTTTTTAGAGGTCATTCTACGATAGTTTCTGGGCTACCACATTTTTTTATCCTTTCAACGACAGGACTACTAAATTAATTGTATTAGATTCAGACCTGATGATAACGGCCTGGATGACAAGCAGTAAAGCCCAGTCTACAATCCTGTTTTTAATAAAAGCCCAATCCATAATTCTACTAAAGCCCAAATGTAAAAAATGAGGCACTTTAACTTGCGCCAAGTAGGTAAATGAAGACAACAAAACTTACTCCAGTCGGGTTAATTTGTTTTTTCCTTTTTAAAATAAAGTCGAGCTAATGTTTGACAAAATCTAATCTGATTTAGTAAAAAAAATATAATAATTATTACCGGGGAGATATATATAATTACATTCATTAATTTATGATACTCTATCTTATCAAGGCATCAAGCAAGCACCACGCATATTCTTCGCAATTAAAATTGTGGCTTTAAGCATGCAATACCACGACTAGCTATCACATCTTTTTTATTATTGTCTTAATCAAATTTAATTCGCGATGATACAATAAATTTAATGATTTAATTAGCTTGATTAAACCTTGTTAAATTAATATTAAAAAAACAAAATATTATAATTTTAATAAAAACTAATTATTTTAAGTTGGTTTATAAATATAATCTTATGAATAATTTATTTACGTTTTTAGATATTAATATCTACGAGGTCGTTTAGTAATGTAATAATGATTGTTTTTTAAAATGTTTTTTATTTATAAATTATTTAAAATAATATTTTTTTATTTTTTAAAATTTATTTCTGAAATAATATATAAAAATGATAAAAAATAAAAAAAAATTATTTTATAATAAAAAAATTATTTTTTTATAAAAATACCTTTAAAATAAAAAAAAAACAAATGAAAAAAAGAGAGACACAAAAGTACTGATGGTATAATGTTCCTTACTTCAGGCTGTAAGGGTCAGATAAGAATAAATAAATGCCTCTCTCATTTTTACATGCACAGTAGATCACAGTAAAAACCTGTTCCTAATAAGACCTCGAATCTCCGACTTTTCTTACACCACACTCACTGTCTGTTTTTCCCACTACTCATCACCACTGCCACCATGAGGCGGTGGGTCTCACCGCCTAAAACCACCGCCGGTTTAGGGCTGGCGGCAATTTCTTATGTAGTGGTGGACTATTTGCGCCACCTTTCCCCAACTTGGCACGAGCGTCTCCAGCCAGCATTATGGTCAATACTCGCTCTCATCGCCGTCTCACGTGTCCCTTTCTACAAGCACTGGTCGTCTGAGTTTAGAGCTGCCATTCCCTTTGTTGCTTCTATGCTGTTTATGCTCACTTGCCTTCTTTTCGAGGCTCTCTCTGTGCGCTTTGTCACTGCTGTTCTCGGTCTTGATTGGCACAGGTAATTTCACAGTTGCCTTTTTTCTGTTTTAATATATCCTGTGTTTTTGGTTTTTAGAAGTAATGATTTTTGGAACTAGTTTGTATTTTATTTCTGTTCTTTTTTGCTATGGTTTCTTCTGCGTTATGATAGCTGTTTACTTACTGATTTAGAAAGATATTAAATTAGCACTGGATCTGATCTGGATTTGACTTTGAATATCCAGTGATATAATTAATGAAGCAACTGAACCTGAATCTATATCAAGGAACATTTCCAGTATAGTATGGTGAAAGGATATAAATCTTGATTCGGGTCAGCCAAAGGCCCAGGTGGATGTTAATTGATTTAGTGTAAGAATCAGAATGAACTCTGACTATGTTGTCCAGATTTTTGCCCAAAACGATGGCTGCTGTTTTTGAGGCTTAGGGAAATAAGGACAACTACTCTGCATTTAGGTCTTTATGTATTGCAATCGCAAAGACTGCCTGTTTCTATTAAATGCTTTGCATCTCCGTATTTAGATCATAGAAAATTTAGATGAATTTATTTGAGAACCTTAGGAGTCCCATGCATGGAATCTCTAGAGAGAGTTAAGAAAGAAAACCAGTACATCTGTAGGTGTTCAGGGCCTTGAAATTCACATGTGTGTTTAGTTGTGCTAGTTGATGAGCTGCAGATGGTTTTCAAGATTGTTTTCATCCTGGCAATAAATCCATTATGCACTGCTTTCCCAATGAAGAGCAAATTCTGAATTTAAACCGGAGGATGTAAATGTTTGAGGTCTCTACTTCAAAATTAAGATCCGTTAAATTCTCAGTGTATCCTTGCTGAACCCGTACTTGAGAGTAGGTGTAGAATTATTATTTCCCCATGAAACATTATGTAGGCCCTGAAGAATCATAAATTTTGTTCTTCTTGCAACAATTTGTGAATGTTATTTAGTGGTTTACTCATTTCAAAATGAAGATCCCCGATAATTATACAAAGATTTAACTTGGAATGACTTGTATTTGTTGAAGTTGTGATATATCCTGCCAGTTTCCTGCCAAGACTATAGCTTTCATCTCCTCAACTATTTAGATTTAAAACAATAGCCATAAATGTTTATGGTATTCATGGTTGGCTTGATAATGTTGAGCAGTGATACATCTCCTCTACCTGACACCGGCCAGTGGTTGCTCCTTTCACTGAATGAAAAGCTTCCAGAGACATTAGTTGAGATTCTAAGAGCCCGTATTATTGGACTGCATCATTTCCTGATGTTGTTTATGATGCTGGCTTTCTCCGTGCTATTTGACTCCGTAGAAGCTCCTGGACTTGGTCTTGGTGCAAGATACATGTTCACTATGGCAATTGGCCGTCTTCTTCGGGCTATAACTTTTGTATCTACAATTCTACCATCAGCCCGGCCTTGGTGTGCTGCAGCTCGGTTTAGAGTCCCTCCATACCCTCATCACTGGGCTCAGAAATATTATGTTCCTTATGCTTCAGATGCAAATGCTATTCGTCAGATAATAAATCAGGATATAGCTTATGGTATGTTTATATTGAAATTGAATTGCAGTATTTGTTTGTTTTCCTGAATTTGGTGTTCTGATGGTTTTATCAGACTCTAGAAGGCATTTTAATAGTTCTTTTAGCCATCATGAAGCTTACAAACTCTTATGGAACTATTTGGAAAACATAACTCTTTGTTACATTCTATTGGAATGCACTGCTCAGTTCACCGAGTGGGTGAATCACATTGTTCATATTCTTCAAGTCACTATAGCTCATAATCGTAAATTATTTTCTTGTGAATGTCAAAGGGGATTCATTTCGAGCTACTTTTACCAGAATGAGATGTCTATATTGGTTTTTTGTGTGTGCCACTGGCACTAAACAAATGGGTTATGTAGTTTCTTTGATAAGAAGATTTAAAAGTTCTGAGTAATTCAATCTGATTGATTTAATTCTTCTAGATGGTCTTTTAGTGTAGACAAAGTTCTTAGGCCTGTTCTCTACCAGAGGGATTTTATAACTAATAAATATGTAGTTGCTGTATAAACTGTGCTTTATTTCATTACTAAGCAGTTGTAAATTATGGCAGATGTGCACATCTGCAAAACACTTTTGAATGGAAATTTTTGTTGACGTTTTCTTTCTTTTCATTTTTCCAGCTGATACTGGGGAATACCTCGGTGATTACCAGCCAGATTGGGGTTCCATGAACTTCCTCATAAATTTCTTACGACCCACGCCTGCAGAAGGAGCATCATGGTATAGTCTTCTGAAGAAAGCTGGAGGTGGCTGCAATGACCTCCTATACAGCGGCCATATGCTTGTTGCCGTGCTGACAGCTATGGCTTGGACGGTAATCTTGTACTATAAACTTTGAAACTGCTTTATCCCATCATCTAATGGCAATTGCTCTGAAGTTTGAACGCAATTTTTTTGGCATATGATTGTAGGAAGCTTATGGAGGCTGTAGCTCAGCTTTCATATGGCTGCTTGTGATGCACAGTGCCCAGAGAGAAATTCGGGAACGCCACCATTACACAGTAGACTGTGTGGTGGCCATTTATGTAGGCATCCTTCTCTGGAAGATGACTGGTTTTATCTGGCCAGCCAAGGATTCAATGAGAAGTAGAAGACTTGCAAAACTTGAGAGAATTCAAGGTAGACTAATCCAAGCAGCAAAAGACTCGGACATGGACGAAGTGAGGGAGCTTCTCAAGGAGGTTGAGTTGGGCACTCAGGAGAGCCAGAACAAAGGCCACAGTAAGCATTTGTGGTTGTTTTCTTGTGCGACCATTTTCTCTGCACTAACAATTGTCCTTCTAGCCTTCACATGGACAAGCGACGGTTGATTTCACGTTTCTCTCATGGTTATGAAGGTTTCGGCAGTGTAATTCCACGCATGTAATATTTTCATTGTTGTTGTTGGTGTCAGAACTGGGCTGCGGGAATTTCATGGAATTGTGCCAATCCCCAAAAAAGATGATGAGATTAAAAGCAGCTTCTTACAGGTCCATAATTGAAATTTATGTAGGATCCTAGTCTTCTGACCACGCAACACTAGAAATTAAAAAAAAAAAAAAAAACAAAAAAATCAATTAAATTAAGAAAACTGAAAAAAAAAAATCAAACTGTGAAAAAAAAAACAATCAAACCGATTAGAATTTTAAAAAAACTGACCGGTTTGTTTTCGGTTTTACAAGCTTGAAACCGAAAAAACCGAATCGAACTCCAACCGGAAAAAAAGCCAAGTCAAATCGAGGCAAATTGAAAAAATCGAGTAAAACTGAAAAAACTAAGTCAAACCGGAAAAAAACCGAACCGAAACAAAAAAAACCAAGCCAAACTAAAAAAACCGAACCAAATCGGTTTTTGTTTTAAAAAAATCAAATCAAATTGAATTAAAACTGGTTGGTTTGAACTGGTTTTGATTTGGTGTTGTTTTTTTATAAAAAAAAATTTGATTGAGTTATATTTTTTTTGATAAAAATTAAACCGAACTGAATCACTTGTATATCATAACATGAAAAGTGAATTTTTTAAAAAAAATTTATGACTGAGTGTTGCTAGAACTCGAACACCATCGTCTTGATATACAACATGCGCTACAAAACTCCGTGTGAATTGGAGAATGATCCTGGAGCGAAAGAAATGAAAGAAGGGAAAATTTATCCAAGGAATAGCAGATCGAATATACATGAAAAAAGTTTCATTTCAAATGTGTTTTTACTCGTAGTTGTACTTTTACCTATGCTACTCCTGATTGTACCTGTACAATAAATAATGGATTCAACTTTATTTATAATATCAAGAATTTATTTGTTTTTGTATTTTAAAAATATTTAAAAAAATAAATTTTTTCCATATTCAAATTAATTTGAGATTAATAATAAATTTTTCATTGTATTTTTAAATAAAAAATATTTTGAAAAACAATTATTATCATGATAATTTAAATTCAATAAATTTCTAATTATTAAAGTAAATATAAACTCTCAAAATCAACCACACCAAACCAGCTAGGTAAACCTTTTTGTTTAAATATCAGACTTGCCAAGTCTAAATTAATTTAATGTTATGCTGAAAAAACCTATTTTGCAATATTTTTTTTATTCCAAACACCTATAAAATATCTTAAAATCATGACAAACTCATTTATAATTTCAAAAAATCTAAAAAACTGTCCTAAAAACCGAACTTATCCCGAAACCAAAAATCAACTCGAGCTTAGATTTGTCATGAACTTTTAAGGTACACTCAATACTTACTCCTCGCATCAAATATAACAATTTGACACAGAAATCTCTTATTTTGGTGGTCTAAATTGATGCCAACAACAAGTTTCTCTTTCTATCATTAGAATTCGGCAACTTTTCTCTCTCTCATTTCTCAACTGGAGACCAAAAAATAATAAAAATAAACATTTATATTAAAATGAAATTGGAACAATTTCAAGGAACTGCGATTATATAATTTGCATGATTGTTTAAGTTGGAGGACCAAAGTTAATATTTTCAAAATTTATGGTACGTCACTTATGTTTGTCGTGTTTTTCATTTTGGTTTTTCCTTTTTCAATCTCACTCTTTAATAATAATATAAAATCAATTGCTTCTTAAATAGAACTTGATCGTCAAAAAATAAAATTCAAGGTTCATACTGAAAAAAAATAAAATTTTATACAATAACAAACATACATTAAAAATCACACACGTTTTAGTATATAAGAAGTAATAATTAATTTATCTCCCTTCAATCAATCATAAAAGGAGAAGGAGACATGGGTGGTGAAGATCCAAAAACCTTCAATTGGCTGCTAAAATTCCACCTTTCAGATCAGGTGATTCAATAAGCCCATTTACACATGGGCCTTGAACCCATTTTCATCTAAGAAAATTCTAATACTGGTAAAAGAAAGTTGGCGCGTGGAAAATGGGCACCTTAATTAATCTATTTCCAGGAATGCAGGACAGGGCTGTCGCTTCTCCAGTTTCTGCCATCAAACAAAAATAATCAGGTGGCGCCACGTCATATTCACACCATACAACGAATCAAAACCCACCGAACCTTTAAACTATCCTGTATCAGCCATACCGTATAATTACCTTTCGAAAATGAAAGGCGTTCGCTACGAGTTTCCGGACAAAAGCAGAACGTTCATCACCAAACAGATATTTTTGCCTCTCCGATTATTATACCCAAAAAAAATCGTTTTAGGTTTCTGTTCTTGTGGATTCTCTCCCTGCCGTTGAAGATATATCTATCCAGAAAGAAAATGGCGATTTCTTCTCTTTCAGCGTCAACAATTCCTTCATTGAATACTCGCAACTCCACTTCTAATTACTCTTCCAAATTATCTTCGTTTTCTTCTCTCCAGTTTCCAGCACAGCTTCATCGACTTCAGTTTCGGAACAGAGGGGTTTCCTCCCACTCCAGGCAGCGAAATTTGCCCCTGGTAACTCTTTTTTCTATTTTATTTTGTTGAAATTGGTGAGATTTAAAGGTTTATTGGGGACTGGTATTAATTGATTGCTGTTTTTATTTATTTATGTTGGTTGGAATTTGTAGTTGTTAGGTTTGGGATTTGGGTAACTACCACTCAATACACTAAGACATTGTTTTTTAAAATATTGCAATAAAATTGGAGACTCTTTTGGTTGCTCTTTATGTGGAACTAATTCAATGAAAGATTGACATTTAGGACTCTGTATCTACATTTGACATCTTTGTTCTTAGTTTCTATTGTTACTGATAGTTTTGGTAGTCAACTTTATGAAATTATCTAATGGTAGTTATCGCCTGATGATTGTAACAATGATGCTAATTATATTTGTTCTGGTTCTTATCTCCAATGGTTTTTAACTGTCATTCTCATTGACCTTTAACCATAATTCTTCAAACATAGATTGACGTGGATCGTTTTGAGTCAAACACATCCTGGGTTATTCTATATCTATGTAGTGTAGCTCATATGCAAGATTTTAGAACTTGGATGTTTGAGAGAAACTTGTAAGATATATGATGCAGTTCATTATGGAGGTAATGGAGGTGAGCATTACTCAGATGCGCGCCATTACTCAAAGGCTTTAGGCGTCATTGGCAACCATGGGATTCAATTCTTTCTCCTACTTTGGTTTTTCCCAATATCTGTCTGGTTGTATCTGTTATAAATGTAAGCAATGAACAAGAACAGTCAATCTGACTTTGATTGTATTGTCGTCAATATGTATAGGCTTTATGTAATAGTTTTGTTGTGTGTCTGAGCTATCAAGTTCAAACTGCTATTTATTCCATATGCATTGATTCCTTTTTTTTTGTTTGTTTTTCAAATGATTATCACAGGTTGCAGCAAAGAAGCAAACTTTTTCCACCTTTGATGAGTTGCTACAGAATTCTGACAAACCCGTGTTCGTTGACTTTTATGCAACCTGGTGATTTACTTTCTTATCTTTTCTTTAAGATTTCTGTTTGTACTCTACCTTTAATACTATGCAGATTGTGTGTGTGTGTGTGTGTGTGTGTTAACCTTTCGATTGGCAAGGTTATGAACTTGGCTATTGAGTAGCTCGGTGACGGATAAGGATCTTTAAGATTTGCTGATGTTAGCATTTTGGATTGATTTAGAATCTCAATTGAATAGAAGTAAACTAACCTGTGGTGTACAGGTGTGGTCCTTGTCAATTTATGGCTCCAATTCTCGATGAAGTCGGTGCTGTGCTGAAAGACACGGTTCAGGTGGTGAAAATCGACACTGAGAAATATCCCAGCATTGCTGATAAATACAAAATAGAGGCCTTGCCGACTTTTATCATATTCAAGGATGCAGAGCCATATGATCGTTTTGTAAGTTGATTTAATTTCTCTTTGCTCTCAAGTGAAAATAGCCATACATCCTGAGACCTATTCAGTTGTGGAATTAAGGCCATTTTCTAAATATTTGTTATAGAGGGGACAGATAGATTTTTTTGAACTAGAGAAAATGGATTTTGTTCAAATTTGTTGTTGTTTTTTTTTTTAATAGGAAACTGCAGTGGAAGTTTTCTAATTTTTCGAGTTTATACTAGATTTTGGAAAACAATCTTGTCTGCATGTAGGCTACTGAAAGGCATAAATCTTGTTTCTGAGGCTATCAAATCAGGTACATAACTCTTATGTGCCTGGGAACATGCATATGTTTGATAACTTGATTGTAAATTATTAAGTCAATTGTGATGTTTAGGTTGATCATTTCTGATTAACTACCCAACAAAAATAAAGAGATGATAAAGATCTGCATGTTTGACCACAAGGCCTGCGTCCATTAGAGAAGAGGGAACTTTATAATGCTACATTGTTTTCAAGTTTTTCTAGTTCTATTGCTTCTTGTTATGTAGCCACTTGTGGTCATCTATTTGCCCATTTGAGTTTTTTAGCGATCTTGGTTCTATCATTTGCAGGAGGGTGCTTTGACTAAAGATCAGCTCATCCAACGCATTGAAAGTTCACTGAATGTCAAGCAATAGCAGCCGCCAGCTTGTTTGTATCCCTTTTTATCTTCTTTCCATATTGTGTTATGAAACTCCAGGCGAATAAATCTCTCTCCCTCTCTCTCTTATGTTATTCAGCTCCCAGTTCAAAGATCAATATAATGAGAAGCCATTGGATTCTTTACGGCTAGATCACCCTGCTCTTCCCATCACCTACCATCTTTTCTTTTCAATTTATCTCCATGTCTGTGTACCAAGAAAGTGACTGAAATTGTTCCTGAATATGTTGATCAAGTAAAACTGTTATGCTAATGATTTGTATCTGTTATGTAGTTTTGATGAGAGAATCTGTTCTTTGATTATGATAAAAACGATTACCAAGCTGTAAACGGATGAATTCCATCCAACAAAATATCGATCTTATTTTAGGCCCAAGCTTTGACATTTGGGACCTTCTGACCAGGAAGTATTATTGGACAATTACATGCAGGATGATGCCATGCCATGGACGATGTTCACGGGTTTTTAGTTGGAACATGTTTGGCTATCCATGAGATGGATCATCAAACCTCCGGAGAAAACCGGACCATCAGACCTCGTCAATCCTGTCTTTCCAATTCCCATGAAATGCAGCATTCCAGGATGCATATATGAAACTTTTCTCTTGCATGTTAGCAGTCTCTGCCCGCCTGAACTCAGCATACAAATTGCCCACAAAATTACAAACACCACTTTTCTGCGAGATAGGAAGCCAAGCAATCTTTTAGAATGCTCCTTCCTCGTATGGACGCAGGGTGGCAGAAGCTTGGACCTAGAAGTCGGGCCCAAATTTGAACCGGACCATACAAAAGTGAAGTCCTGAATGTTTCGTTCCACTTCAATATTTCTTGAAAGAGCCCGCCGTTAGAGAGGTTCCCGTGCCAGTTGCCACGCTCGCTCGAGATTCAAGAATCAAGATGGAGATGAGAGCCGGTGAAGAGGACATAGAAATTGGCGAGGACATTACCCCATCGGTGATCCCTCTCTCTTACGCTCTTCACGATTCTTTCATTCACTCTCACTGCTCCTCTTGCTTCTCCCGTCTCCCTAGTGCTAATTTTACCCAGCATCACCATGTCCCCACGCTACTCTACTGTTCCTCTATCTGCTCCTCCTCCCACTTCTCCCCCGCCGAACTCCACCTCCTCCACTCTCCCCCCTCCTCCGACCTCCGTGCTGCCCTCCGCCTACTCCCTCTCTCTCTCCCCTCCTCCTCCACCAACAGAATTTGTGGCTTATTGACGAACCGAGAGAAATTGATGGCCGACGAAGAGATTTCAGCTCACGTAAGATATGGAGCGAAGGCCATAGCAGCTGCGAGAAGGATTGAGATGGTTGAAAACGAAAAAAATGACGCTGTTTTGTTGGAGGCTGCGTTGTGCTTGGTGCTAACGAACGCCGTTGAGGTACACGATAACGAAGGGCGCTCCATCGGGATTGCTGTTTATGGCCCCAATTTCTCGTGGATTAATCACAGTTGTTCTCCCAATGCTTGTTATCGATCTATTATTTCTCCTCCTGATAATGTGTTGCCGTTCAGCGATGAGTCGAGGTTACGAATTCTTCCTGCTGGCACCGAAGTAAAGTCACAGTGATTTCCATCTTGAAAAGAAGTCCATAAAACTGAAATATTGGTTGCATTCTTTTTTATTTATCTGTTTTTGCTATAATTTACCTGTCTATTTCTGCGTTGCAGAGTGATAATGGTGTGCATAACAACATTGAATTCTCAAAAGGTTATACTGCATATTGGTGGCGGTGGTTGTTCTTTATGGAGGATTCTTTTTTATTATGATCTGGCTCGTTTAGATTTTAAATCTGTTGTTTGGCAGGATGTAGTGGAAGTGGACCAAGAGTGATTGTGAGGAGTATTAAGAGGATTAAGAGAGGTGAGGAGGTGACTGTGGCATACACAGACTTGTTGCAGCCTAAGGTAGTAAAATCTCTTTACACTTCCTGTGCTGTTCTTTTACTTGTCGTAAAGGTTCCAATACATGAAACGATTCCAAATTAATTTTTTTGCACTCGATCAAATCCTGCATTACAGAATCCAACTTTCTTGTTTGAAATATTTACATTATGTTCACCGATGCTATTCCTAGGAAATAAGGCGGTCAGAATTGTGGGCCAAGTATCGTTTTATTTGTTGCTGTACACGATGCATTGCATCACCCCCGTCTTATGTAGATCATGTTCTGCAGGTAATGTTATTATATATTTTCACAATATTATGTGCATTGTTGTGCAATGACTGTCCGATTCATGATCAGATCGTTACTGAAACTTGGTTGGCAATTATGATCAATATTAATGCGTGAAAGATGTTGACAATTAAGGTCGCGTTGTTTCAATGAAAAGTTTTTCCATATGAGAAAATTTATAAGAATTATGACACTTTTTTTCATGTCAGGATCGCATCGCATTTATGAGAAAATTTTTAGGACTAGTGGTTTAAGAGTTAAGACAGGCAAAGCTATGATCTACCACTATGATTCTCCATTGAAGTTGGCATTTGGCAATTGCCATGCAACATCAAAGGCCAATGGTGGTGAATGGAAATTAAATGATTGACCAGCGACCCTTTGTCACTCTTTCTGTGAACAAAAAGGCAAATATCCTTTGAGTCACAAGTCATTTTGGTTTTTCTGTCTATTAGGAAATTATATTCCACTTCCATCTCTTGCCCACCGAGATTGGAAAATGTCAAGTGTGTTCTTGTTTATTAGGTTTTGCAAAAAAAAAATTGTAAACAAAAAGGCTTCTTTCTCACCATGAACTATGAGGTAACTTTTGAAATTGAATTCTGTCCTAACCTCTCTGAAAGCTCAAATCATAAGATTGGGAGGGTGAACATATTTTTCCTTGTTTGAGAAATTGGTGGATGACTGATTCTACATATTGTTTTGAACATGCATTAACCCTGAATTCTCACATCTAGGAAATTTCTGCATCAAATCTGGCCTCTTCGAGCTTAAGTTCTGAACTCAGCTTTTATAGGGATGAAGCAACTAGAAAGCTGACAGATTATGTAGATGAAGTTACAGCCGAGTATCTTGCTGTTGGTGATCCTGAATCTTGCTGCAAGAAGCTTGAGAACATGCTGATCACTGGCCTCCTTGATGAGCAGTTAGAGGTCAGAGAAGGAAAATCACAGTTGAACTTCAGGTTGCATGCCCTGCACCATCTTGCTCTGAACACATATACCGTTCTGGCTTCTGCTTATAAAATACGAGCAAGTGACTTATTTTCTCTGCATTCTGAGGTGGGTGGACTTCCTTGGGAAGCTTTGAGCATGTCCAGAATCAGTGCAGCATACTCATTGTTGCTTGCAACTGCAACTTACCATCTGTTTTGTTTTGAATCTTCATTGCTTGTATCTGTTGCAAACTTCTGGACAAGTGCAGGGGAGTCCTTATTAGCTCTTGCTAAAAGCTCAGCATGGGATTCTCTTGGAAAATGTGGGTTTCCTGTCTTGAATCTTTCTCCTCTAGCTAAGCACAAATGCTCCAAGTGCTCATTGCTTGAAAGCTTTGAAGTAAATTTATCATTTGGTCAAGATCACATCCGAAAGGCAGGTTTTGACAGCGTGTCGAGCAGGTTTCTTGATTGCATTGGTAGTTTGTTGCAAGAAGTTTGGGGTTTTCTGATTCAAGGCGACCGCTACTTGAAAATGTTTAAAGATCCCACAGATTTCAGTTGGCTTGGGAAATCCTTGGACATTTGGGATTTTGATGCTGAATTAACCCATAACGATGTGGATTTCAATTGTTGGACCAACAAAAGTGTTTCTGGAATTGAGGCTCTGGGGTACACCGACCAATGGAGAATAAATACTTTTCAGCTTGGTGTTCATTGCTTGCTCTATGGAGGATTTTTAGCTGGCATATGTTATGGTCCTCATTCTCATTGGAGTAGTCACATTCGGAGTGCTCTAAATTATGAGGGGAAATAAAAAAAAATTTATAAAAAACTGCACTCGTGGATTACATATGCAGCAGGCCATCTAACTTGTAACTTGCTAGTCAACTCTACACTTGCCATTCCTATGGTAGATTGAAATCTTATAAGAATTAAGTATTCATGAAAATTAGGTTCGAAGATCTGCTGGCTCCAGATTTCGCGAGCCTCCTGCAGTGCACAACACAACCAAGGTGTACTGGTGCAGATGGTCAAGTTTGAAATATTGCATGATCTACAGACCACTCGCCCACAATAATGGCGCCATAGTTTTTAGATCCGGTCCGGGTTACAGGTCGTTCGGGTCAAATATTTTTTAAAATCAAAACGATATTGTTTTAGTAAAAAAAAAAAAAAATTAATGGGTTATAACCAGGTTTTTGGCCAGGTCAATGGGTTGCTGGGTTATATTGAGTTTTTATTTTATTTTATTTTTTTTTAATTCAATTCGGTTTCAGCCCTAGAATGGTCGGATTCTATGAGGCTAGTCTGATCCGGATTTTAAAACTATAAATGGCGCAACGATTGACCCCATGCCGTCTGAAAGGGTTTTCGCTTTATAAGGTTTCCCTAATCTACCCCGGGGGAGCTGCGATCATCAATTCTATAGAAGCTTTTTCTTTTTTGAGATTTTTTTTTTCTGGACAAGTGACTGAAACAATAATATAAATAATATTATTATTACATTATAATTATAACTAAAGCTAAAAGTTGCGGGGATAATAATATTTTATTGTGGATTATAATGGTAATTTATGGTCGTGTAATTTTTTTTTTTGTATTTTGACTTTTTTTTATTATTTATTTTTTTAATTTAGTCTTTATATAATATGTTTATTAGGTTTGAAGTTAATAATTTTTTTTAATTTTTTTTTATATAGTTATTGCAGTATTAAAAAAATATCTTATTGTTGGGTTGATATTAGAAAAATATCTTAGCATCGCGGAATAGTTAATTTTTAAAAAGTTAAATAAAAAATGATTTAAAAAAACTAGGTTAATAAACTTTGTGGAGTCAATGATCTGGTTTGCGAGTTTGGCGAGGTAACCCTGATTGTCCCGGTTTGCGGGTTTAGCGAGGCATTTTTTTTAATTGAACTTGATTACGTGATTGTCTGTTTTTCTTTTTATCATACAGTTAAAAAAAATAGTTTCAGAAAAAAACATGTTATTAAATTATAGAAAGTCCATGGGCATGTTGACGGGTATGACGAGTTTAACTTTTTTTTATATATAATTTTATCCTTTGATATTGGACTGATTCAGAATGGAGTTTCATAATTTATTTTGTTTTGCTTTCTATGAGTTTATCAAAGTCTAAAAAAAAAGGTTTCAGTAATGGTTTGACGCTTGATTTTGCGATTGTCTATTTTTGTTATCATATAATTAAATAAACAATATTTTTAAAAAATAAGTTATTAATCACAATTGAGTCCATTACCTGATTTGCGGGTTTGACGTGTTGACCCAGGTTAGTCAATTCACAGAATTATGGGTTTAATGAGTTTACCCATCAAACCTGATTTGTTTTTTAGTTTATGATCCTTTAATTTTTCTATTTTTTTATTTCACCTTATTCAATATTTAAATTGGTTAAGAAATGGAATTCATGGTTTATTTTTTTCTACTTTCTATAGGGTTATCACAATATCAAATAAATATTGGTTTTATGTTTGATACTTGATTTTGAAAGCATCTAATGTTAACATAAAATTAAACAAAAAAAATTACAAAAACAACAAAGTTGTTAAATCTATTGAAGTCCATAACTCAAGTCGCAGAGTGATCAAGGTCAATCTAATCTGACATTATCTCAATATAAAAAAAATTATTGTCTTAATTTTTTTAAAAAAACTGTTATGTTTTTACCGATCATCCAAGTTGTTTTTTGACCCATTAAATTGAATAATTCACTTTGAATTAACTCTTATGCGATTTAATTCGAAACTCGAGTTAGACAAGAAGTCAGGTTGACAAGTTTTAAAATTAAACCGCTTAATTGGATTTAATGATATTATTAAAAAAATCTTTATATTTTTAATTTTTTTTTAAGTTTAGAAAAAAAACCCAAAATAAAGTGAAATGCATGCGAATATGCTACTAATACCTATAATTTCGTAAATAATAACTAATAAGGCAATTGAGTTACTTACATTTGTATATTTTATTTCTTCCATTTAATTGAAAAACGGCCGACAAATTTTATGAAATAACACCATAAATATAGGCCGGTCTAGAGTAATTATATGATATTCAGTAGCTATTAACATTTTATTATTAGTTATTCCATAAATTCTATTTTTTAAAAATATAAAGATACAATAAGGAAAAAGAAAGAGATTTTCTTTTTGATAAATTATAAATTTTCTTTTTTAATAAATTTTAAAAATAATTAATAAAATATCACTATTATTGTACATTACCAAAAGTCTTTTCCCGAGCAAGTATAACACTAACCAATTGATACTTGTTCTTTCACCAAAACCCCTACAGCGAAAAGTTGGGAAGCTGTACAATGGATTTTAATTTTATTTCAAAGGACGGAGAACATGGCGTCAAGATCAGTTGTCAGCACAAGAAAAGAGACCCTAAATGTTTGAAACATTGTAATTGTAAAATATACTAAAACTGCTCGTTTTACTGTGCAAATCCAAGTGAAACGCTGAGCAGCTGCTTTCCCTTCTTTTTTTTTTTTTTTAAGTTGTTTTGTTTTATTTTTTTAAGCTGTTTTTTTTTAATGTTTTTTTTTGTTTATTTTTTTTTAATGTTAAATTTTTTTCTATTTATTTATCAAACTTTCATGACACGGGTTCCGGATTTGACGGGTTAACCCAAATTTTTTTTCTGGTTTACTTTTTAATTAATTATTTTTTCAAGTGCAGTCTAAAGTGAAACGCTAAGCTGTTTTTTTTCTTTGTTTTTTTAATGAATTTTTTTTTTTTGTAATGTTAAATTTTTTTCTATTTAGTTATCAAACTTTCATGACACCGGTTCCGGGTTTGATGGGTTAACCCA
>Ga0307511_10003227_pt1 | contig 16783 bp, 16 predicted proteins | sample 13_EM_MG_FD_200266 | JGI IMG/M metagenome (GOLD analysis project Ga0307511, IMG submission 200266) | Populus trichocarpa ectomycorrhiza microbial communities from riparian zone in the Pacific Northwest, United States - 13_EM | ecosystem: Host-associated > Plants > Roots > Unclassified | place... | reverse complement strand
GGTCAACAGGGGGGGGGGGCTTGTTCCTTTACGATCTCGGCTTGGTGGAGGAGCGGAAGGCCCCACCGATACAACAGCAGGAGGAGGCTGAGAGTACTGTTGAGGAGGGGGAGGGTATTGTTGAGGAGGGGGGGGGTATTGTTGAGGGGGTTGTGGGTATTGTTGATGGGGTTGTTGGACGGGTTTATGGACAGGCTGTTGAGCAGGTTGAAAAACTGGTGCGGCTGGCACGGCTTGGGCAGGCGGTGCGGTCCTCGGAGCTGGTGCGGTCTTTGGAGCTGGTGCAGTCTTGGAAGCCGGTGCACTCTTTGGAGCAGGTGTTGTCTTTGGAGTCGGTATAGTCTTTGGAGCCTGTGCAGCAGCTGTCGGTGGAGCAAATGTTTCTGCTTTACTTGGACCTTGATACACAGTGGGTGGGCCATGTGGATTATCTCCTGGAGTCTCTGTGGGTGTCCAGGGCCTGCGGATCTGTTGAGCCGCTTGTGGAGGAGGAGATTGTTGCGGCTGTCTTGTAGGTGTGGGATGCCTGAGCCCTTGTGCGGGGGACTGTGTTCTTTTCGCCTGCGGAGGTTCCCGTGAGGCGCCTGATGGCATTGATGGAAAGTCTCCAATGCGCAGTGGAGGAGCCTCCTGTGTCGCTGTCATTGGCGTCTCCGGTGGAACCGGAGATCCTCGCCGTCCATATGTTGTGTTTGTCGATGCTGTCGACCCAGGTCGGTAGCGTCCAGATGAAGGTGGCCAATACTGCTGATGGAAATCTGGGAATGGGTTGAGCTGTTCAGGCTCGTGGATGGGGCCTCCTTCATCCTTTGGTGGTGGCTCCGGCCCTCCAGGAGACTCCGGAGGTGGGGCCAGCACCGCAGCGGCCTTACCAACCCTTTGGGGACGGCCTTCCCTCTGCCTGCCTGTAGGTGGTTGAGGGAAAGAGTCTATGAGCGTTACACCGGTTTGGCGTCCAAAGGACGGAGGTGGAGATTTGGACTTTCCATCAGGATATGGAGGCCTGTTCTCCCGGAACTCTGGGCTAAATTGCGGGAGTGAATTCTGGCGCTGCTGTGCAATCCTCTCCGCAGCTGGTCTATCGGGATATGGCAGTTGTGACGAGGGCCCACTCCCTGGGAAGGTCGGCCTGCGAGGGGAGGGGAGGGCTGCCAACTGTTCAGCGTGGGCAGGAGAAGGGCTTCTTTTGCTTATTCGGAGGGGTTGTATAATTGCAGAGCCCGATATTGGTGAGGTCGATGTCTGCTGAAGAAACAGCTCATCAGAATCAGTACCTCTCCGCGGCCGTGCCATTTTGGCGACCAGCGATAAGCGGTGTAGATGGGGTTGCGCGGGGTGCCTGAACCCTGTAACCTTGGTCGACACTGGGGGGGGGATATTGAAGGGATATTGAAGAAGCTCAAGCTCAGATACGGCGTATACGGGTGTTCTCGTGCGTATATAAGTATAAGTACGGGGTATTGAAATCAGATGAAGGAGATCGCTGGTAGAATATTAATTCTCAGGCAAAGCTTTTGTATACTCCCCTGGGAGAAGGATGGCAAACAGAGGAGGACTGGGATTGGGCGGCGACGGCCGGGATGAGGAGGGGCAATCTGCTGAGGGGACTTTTTCAGTGTGCTGCGGGGGTATACGTATGGATTGGAAGAGCAGTGCAGTGGCTTGGGGGGGTATTTCACGAAGTTCAACAAAAAATTCAAAGACAACAGAAGAATAGTATGCCGCCATGGAATACTGTAGAGTAGGCAGTTACCGGTAGGCACGCGAACAAGTTAATAATGATTATTATTATTATTATTCCCACAAAACCTCACTCGAGTCGACGACTCGGCCGACTCGTATTGTACCTGTGGCCTATCTGCCTGCCCTTTCCACGGCTTGATTCCCCCAATCAACCTGGTCTCACCAAGGGCGCTTATCGGCGCCTCCTGTGGCTCTGGGAGGGCAACCCATCTGAACCAACCAGACAAGGATTCTGAGCAGATCAATCCCATATAAATTTCCCACTGTTGGCACCCAGTAGAAATTGGTTAATTGATTGTTGGCTGTCCCAATACCTTGGTGCACCGCAACTACCTCCGGTACTTGTGGAGGAAAAGGAAAAGGGCCACTGATCTGATTGATTACCGGTACATTGTCGGGCTCACATCGTGAAAGACGAACCGCCGGTGGATACCTGGTCCCTGAATGATTGTGCAGGCGTTGGGGGACTACTCCTTTTGGACGATGTCTTGAAGTTGAGCATGTAGTATTGAGCATGAGTGGTGGCCAATAATTTCAACTTTCGGCACCGGTTTTTGAGTATTAATGAGTTAAGTAGTAGGGGTATTCCATTTTGTTGAAAGCGTATAAACCAGGTGGATTTCTTTGGGAACGAGAATAGATTTCTTGAAGCATGTTGCCACCTTAAACTCCAGATATGTAGTCCTAGTCTCGAGCCTAATCCGGTCCCTGGGGAGGCACTTGGGCAGCTGAGATGTGTAGAGAAAATGAAATCTTGGAAGTGCTAAATAACCTTATTTATCTACTGACCCGAATATCCCTACCTATATAGTAGCACCAAGAAGTATCTAGTAATCTTGATAGGCTTAGTCTCATGGCTAGGTACACTGGAACCAGGCTGAGTACTAATCCACCAATACTCCATAATAATAGCAATTGCATCTTATAATTCAATGGTAGCCCTGCCCAGAGTTAAGCATTGCCAAATACCAGTGCTAGTGATATCAAATGCAAACATGATAACTCCACAGAGTGGGGTCAATCAGGTACCTACGAGACTATCAATCATTAGAATTTTTGCCTGGTATGAATCTTAGTCTCATTGCCTAATGAATCTCTATTCCTACTGAGTCAGTAACTATATGGTTTGGCAAACTTATGGAAAGAAATTGATGGGTGATTAATTAGCAATAAATGTGATATTCTAGCATAATTGCCATTAGGTAAAATAAGCTCAGATTAAATTGTTTATCTTGTAAAGCAGACATTTTTTGGGGAATTTTCAATTCTAGGCAAAAGCTAGCTGGTTGGCAGATTCAATGCAGCCAGCAATGACTTGACAGCATCTTCGAAACTCTCTTGTTGCTTATGCATGGCATCGTTGGTGATGTTTTGTGATGATAATATTCCTATCCCACTTAGTGGACCAAGGCATGGTCATAAATAAGTACATCCCATGCTGTTTCCCTTCCTCACTCATCTAAATGCGCTTGTCATGACGAGTAATTACATTTATTCCCTCTTAAGACCTCCGAGCCTGAGCCTATCAACCAATATCAAATACTATCGGTACCATAGGTAGCTCCGACCCGCCCGCCCCCGCCACAACAACGTCAGAAGCCACGATGCTAACCTCTCCCGACGCTCTGCGCCACCGCGCTGGAACAGCTGAAGGTTCAGAGAGTTAATCTAATCCATAATGTACGGGGTGGGTATTATAGGATACGTGGGATTGGAATGGTATGTAGGAATATTGGTATATTCACTAAAGAGCTATAAATTCTTGTATTCTATATATCCGTAGCTTTAGGTACTATGGTAGAAATGCTCTATGATATATCTATTCCGGGTTCCCTCTGCTTTATATGCTCAATTCCCATGCACTATCAGATGTTGGTGGAGTACTGCTGGGAGTAGTACTTGTTGAATAATTGTTTTATTACCCAGTCAGCTTACAGCTTTCCTACTAGTTATGTAGAAGAAACTAGATGTTTGGGAAAGGGTACCGGATAGAGATCTTGCGGGTATAGGCCATGTAGTCTTGTAGAAAGGTCGTGCAAGCCAGACTTGATAGGTCGTCAGACATCGCTTTTCCTTTATGAGATGTAGTATTTTTAGTTTTAGAGCTGATATCATGGCACGATCAACCAGACTAGGCACAGGTAGTCTCGAGACTGGCCTTGCTCACACTAATAATATAAAACCGTTCTGAGTTACAGCATACAATATAAGAATAACTTATACACTGTATCTGGCTTATCCAGCCATCCTCAGAATCAGGTGAACTCCCACTCTCCATACCCGCCACCTCTCACACTCCCCTACCTCCTCCGTGGCTTGCTTAAGCTACTTGCTTCTGGGTCTTCCAAGCCTGGGGTCATCGAGGATCCCGATTTCAGCCGGAGCGTTCACGCTCTTCTCAGTGCCATTCACCAGAATGAGGGGCTAGAGTGCCTCGACGGCAAACTAACAGCATACTTACCGTATAAATGTTGATATACTGTCAGCTAAGAGCCTTGATTTGAAAGAAGTGAACTTTTGGCCTTCTCGAGTAACTCACTTTGCTGACTATGCTACATTGCAGCAGGGCATATTGAAGGACGCAGTGCACATAGACTCTTACCTAGGCCTCGGGGATTTCTTATAGAGCTCTATAGTGGGTAAATGGAAAGTGCAGGTTCTAGTGCAAGTGCCACAAGTACAGTGGTGGTAATTCCTATAGTACACTCTTCAAGATCTGAGGGTACTTACAAGTACTTGAAAAACTTATTAAGAGTTCACTGATAGCGGGCCTGGTTCCCAATAGTGGAATTCACACGCTCATGGACGACTTCAACCTACTAGCAACCCAAATAGTACAATCGGGGACCCCGTCAAATACGTTATAGCAATACCGGCATGTTGCGCAGAGTCAGGATCGTCAAAGTACAGTTGCGTCCTGTTGATTATAAAGGATCTTGAAGGTGGGGCAGCATCTATTATTGGAGATGTATGGCATTGGGGATGGCCAGCCACAGATGCACCAGGCCCCTCTGCCTTTTACGGGGCCGGGGGAGAAACTCGAATGGGCCACAGATGAGGATTGTGGACAAGGCCTTGAGAGATGGGAAAAGCTGAAGATTATTCAGTCGCTTCGATGGACAAACCTGTCCAACAAGAACTGGAAGCGGGGCACTCGCCTATGTCTTCTTTACTGACTTGGTTGGGTTCTAACCCATTGGAACAATGCAGAAACAGCCTGCAGGGACCAATAACTTGTTGGTGGTATTGTAAGTAGGAGTGGTGGATATTTGCGAGTAGAGAGCTAGCTACAGATAGTCAAGAGGCTATTTGATTGAAAAACACTTATTCAGGCAGGCAAACGAGAATTTCTACTACCGACAAGAAATACAAATCACCTACTGAAAGTTCCGCGGCTCGAAGAACCTCTAGCAAACTCGGAGTGGTATCTCTGCTGGCGATGGGAAGTCCGTCCAGGATCTGAAGCTTGTCGATACAATCACATTTCCCGAGAACATTTTGGGCTTACAGGAGTATGGGGCATTGGTAGTCGTGAGAGATGCCTACAAGCACCTATACAATAAGATCATCTAGAACCAGCTTCATAGTGGAAGTGGCTTCACAGCTACTGAGAATAAGGACTCTGTTAGCACCATAAGCGAGCGCTCCTACACCATAGCAGGTACCCCGGGTAAGTAAAGCATGATCTCCCCGAGTTCAGCCTACTAAAACTCCATAAGCATTGGCAAATCTTTCTTCGGTTACTACCTCATTTGCCGTAACGCGAACGAATTTCTAAATAGAAATATCATCTGGCAAGACGACTCCCTGAAAGTGACTTTACCTACGGATGGGGGCATTAATTTCAATCAGGTGTCGACTCTACCAGAGCTGTAACTGGGTGGTTACAGGCGAGATACAAGACCCTCAAATCATAGAAGGTATCGATGGAGGGGGAGCTGGGGAGGACCAATATACAGTTGGGACGTCGCTAGTTTGACGTAGTTAGCTTATAATTGAAATGCAGCGCAACTAAATTTGTACGTATCATTTAACTACGCTTGGTAGAACTAGAGGGTATGCTAGCATGTTGATACTTTCAGATGTCCCAATAACGACAAGCCAGCTTGCCTAGATAATCTCAGGAACTATCTCAGTAGTGTCCTAACTTGAAAATTCAATACAATGAAACTCGCTTTGGTAATTTCCCACAGCAGGTGATGCTGATGAAAGATACCCATACCAGGAATATCTTATACATCAAGATACGCATGACAAACTACCAAGGTAAAGTAAATCCTTGCTGTAAGTGCTACTTGCATAGTCTGAGATGTTTACCTCGGCTGCTCCATTTGGTACCTGGGCATATTTATGAGTCTGGACACGAGAACGTGAAATGGCCCCTGCAGTTAGCCGGCCTACGCACACAGGTCGTATTTCCTTGCATTGGGTCTGGGAGAAACGGTAGGTCGTATCTACTTGTTCCATCGCTAATAATCAAAGCTCCTTTTCCTCTCCAAACTGAAGTCGCTAACGGCCATTCATTATGGTAAAGTAGACGCAGCTGTGGGAAGGTTTATAAATGTGTTATGCAAAAGCCCACAATACTTGCAGGTGTCTTCAAAAGCAGAGGCATATAAACCATAAGAGGTAACCATAGGTAAATCTAAAAGAAGGTTTTGGCGGGTCCCAAGCCCTGCATTAGCTCTATTTTCAGCCCATACTATATAGATTTCACACTACAAGGATAAAATCAAAAAGCTTCGAAATAAACATGCAGGATATGTTACACAAAACACAGCTTTTCAATTAACCAGACTGCTTTTCCAATCAACTTCAGTAACTCTCCACTCTTTAGAAAAAGGTGTTTAGTACTTTCAGACGAAGCTTCACTGGAACTAGTAAGTACTTGCTGTGACAGACCCGAGCCCTGACTGGGGATCTTCAGGTGGAGTACAAGACGTTCGCCATCCTCAGGCTTGTGTGACCATGCTTCTGCGCTAGCTACTTCAGGCCAAGCCATCTTCGCTGCAACTCCCCGCTCGGCCTGGTAAAAATATTTATAGCAGAATAGTTTGGTTATAAGTATAAACCTGCGATCGAGATTGCGAGGACCCGGATAAGGTGCCTCTGTTTTCGTGTTAATGTGCGGCTTCATAATGACCTTCTTGCGGCATTCGAGATGCTTCAGGTGCCGATATAGGTGTAATAATAGTTTCTGCAAGTATTTGCTTCAAAGCTTAGCGAGATGTTACTTCCATAGACCTGGTTCTGGCACGTGGCCATAACAATCTTCAGCCCCGCGAAACATTCCCTACCACAGCAAAGAACCAGACTAACAGCGAATGTGTTTAAGATTGCAGGCACGGACTCAGCTTCACCGCTGTAAATTAAAAGCTTCGTTCAAGAGGATGGATTCTCTGCTTCTGCAGTTCGTCACAGCACCCGTTTACCAGTTCCTCCTGCAAAATTGCACCGCCCTGCTAAATTTAATTGCCTATATAGATGGGCCAATCTCCCTGAGGACTTGAAGCCATTGAGTACGTCGATTAAGATACCTTCAAAGAAGCAAAGATGTACGCGCCAGGGTCTTTTCAGCAGCAAGCTGCATACACAGCTGGATACACGAATGATGTACAGCCTCAGCAGCAGACAGTGGCATACCCTTTATTTATGGATGAGAAGCAGGTCAATAATGGCCAATTCAACACACAGCAGCCCACAGGCTTGCCATACATAGCCCCGTCATTATATCCTCCGGAAAAGGCTGCATATGTAGACCCTCAACTGACCTCGACTTTCAACTACCCACCACAGAACCCATACACTCACTCACAACCCCCCACAACCAATCCACCAGAGAAGGTACATTTTGAACTATACACCCAACCACAGCCTGGATCAGCATTCCCGCCACAGCCTTATACACAACCAGGGGTTTACCCACCAGAGAAGACAGGCTACAGCTCCTTCACTCAACCCTCACTTCCACCATCATATCCTCCATCAATATCAGAGAAAAGCATCTACGACCCGATTCCTCAGCAGTTAATATCACCACCACCGCCTTATGTGGGCCCAGAGACAGTGTTCCATGCCCAGCCAGGCGTGCAGCAAACATATCGGGCATATGTACCTTCACCAGGTGTCCATCAAACATACCAGGCATATGTACCTCCACCAGACCCTTTGGTATATACACCCCCTCCAGCGAAACCCAAGGATGAGAAGAAAAGTGGCACGGCAAAGAGGTTTTTGGGTGATACTTTGGTTGGAAGGTTTGCAAGTATGTGTGCGTGAATTCTACGGGGCAGACAAGGGCTGATGGTTGGGTTTACAGGGAGTGCGGTACAGACGACAACAAGCACGGCGAGATTGGTCACATATCTCTCACCTTGGGGTGATAATAACAGGTACAATGCACCACTAGCTCAGTTGCAATAACCTTTTTACTAACGAAGCTTTTCAGTGTCACTCTGCCTAATGTCCGCTATCGAGATGCTGCTTTGTTTGCAACGTTCTCAGTGATAGGTGGCCCGTTGCTAGAGGTGTGTGGAGCTGCCTCCAATTTCAGTGGAAATGCTAAAGAATGTGACAGGGCACCGGGGATCTACTAGGTGGAGCCGTTGGCGACACATTTGCCTCCACGGTCATAGACCCAATGACAGACTTTTTCGTGAACAACTTGGTCGCAAAGTGAGAATTCATGAACCCACACTGATGTTTTAATATTGATCAAAGTACAGATATGCTCTGTTCCAAATAATTGAACAAGCTATTGACAAGGGAATCCTGGAGCATATGTTCCCCGAACAAGAAAAGATGCTAAGAACAACATCCATGCGAACCCTCCAATGTACCGTAAAACATAAACTCATGGATGTCGACACCAACATACAATTATTCGACTCGACTAATTCTGTAAATCCGTCTTCTATCGAGAAAGGTACATATTCATTACCCTCAACTCCCTCAAACTCGAAATCTCACAATTAACTCACCTGATTTCAATAGGTTGGTTCTGTCCCTACTTCTACGCTAGCAACCGCACCCCCAAGATCGCCCGCCAAGTAGACTTCGGCGTCGCGCAGTGCTTCGGCCCCTTCCTCCGCGGTGACCACCAACTCGCCGAAAAACTCCTCTCCGAATCAAACACCGTCCTCTCCCTCTGCGACCCCGACCCCATGCATGACACCCACCCCCGGCGTCTCCTAATAACCTTCCTCGGAATCACTCCCTACCGCGCAGGGATGTGGAGTACCTCCCGCCGACCCGGTGCCTCCTTAATACACTACCACCTCCTTAATGGTTGTCCCGCACTTGTCATACCCGTAGTTGAAAATTGCCCCATTACATCTTGGAGCCCAGTGACGATGAATACGATTACACAGTTTGGGTTTGATCCGGCTCCGCTCCATAGTATGATTTGTGAGTATTTGGATAGTGTGATTAAGATGGAGGGGGTGTTGCCAAAGTTGAGAGAGAGGTATGATGAGGTGCTGAGTAGGTGTGTCAGCTTGGTGATTAATGGAGCGGTGGGGTTGAAGAATGCGGAGGTGCCCAAGGAGGTGATGAAGAAGTTGGATCCGGAGAGGGCGGGGATTGCGTTTTTTAGGTATTGAGATGGGGTGTAGCTGGTTAGGAGGAGTGGAATGAAAAATCTGGGTAGGAAGGTTTTTAGGAAGAGATTGGGATGGAGTTTTTGGGTTGAAAATTGGTATGAGTCTTGCCCCTTTAGTGGTGATCATTTACTTAGAAAGGTTCTCCGCTTAGATTTGTGTTAGAGATATACAACGTGTACCTAATTAATACACCTGATTTAATTTATATTGCATGATAACATTTGAGAGGTTGATGCACTGTATTAGTCAGTTACTACCTCCTTGGTTCCACTTATTGTATAGGGGCAAATCGAATGTAGAAATTACTGAATGCAAGCTCGAATCTGGAAGTCTTTCCTGAATTACCCTGAATTTACTCATCCCTCCTCCCACTATTCTCTCATGTTATCCCGCAAGTCCGGGTGACATCGAAGGCTGCACAGGTCATAGTATCCATCTACGGTTGGATAGGCAGTACCCGTAAGACTACATAGTTTATGTTGGGATGTTGCTGCTATGTTCATGTCATGTCATGTAATATCAATCAATTTTCGGTACTGATGAGGATACAATACAGTGCTTAGTCTGGTTGCATTTCGGGGGAGTCTAGGTGATGAGTATGTGTATAGCACATAGGTGCCAACCAGACTATATTTTAGTTTACATTGAATTGCATTGAATAGTTGATTTACTCTTGATTACGGGTTATGTAATCCGCTGTGGATAGGACTCTGTGTAGCATACCACAAAGTTATCGTAGCGTAATAAATCTACAATCAACCAAGTAGTCTAGACGCCTAGTACCAGAGCCTGGGCCTGGGCTGGTAAGGCCTGGGCTGGTAAGGCTTCGCTCGGGGTGGCGTGGGACTTCAGGGCCGACATGTGAATTCCGAATCAACTCTGCAGAAGAAAAGAATTCTGCATAAAGAAAAAAAATACATGTATTTTACAGTGCCCTGGAGCCGGCGTTGGTCCGGCGGGGCGGACACCAGGGGTGGCGGGAGGTGGGGTTTCAATGTTGGGTTGTGGAGGGAGGCAAATGTGTATGTTGGGGAGGCCTTCGGCTTGGTATTAGTGGTTGGGGAAAAGTTACAATACTCCGCGTTAACTTTTTTTTCAAGTTTATCTGGGGAATTAGAATGTGCCCTATACTTTGTTCACTTGTGGCGAAGATGCAAGAGGAAAATCTTGAAGAGATATTAAATCCTTTTTGTTTTTTGTTATCGAGAGTAGTAGGCTCAACTAGTAAAAGTAGAAGAAAGCCTAACAAGCCCACACTTCGCTTCACTAAGCAAAATGGCTCAGCAAGCCAATCGAACATCAATACCCCCCCATACAACCAACATCAAACTGGCACACAATCCACAATCCCAAATGCAGCCCATACCCGAGATGATTACAAAGGAAATATGAAGAAATGAAAAGAAAACCCAAATATTCATGGTATCATAATTACTTCCATCTGATGCTACTGCTCTCTGATTTCTGCGAATGGAGTTTGTCGACTTTACTCGACGGTGACAGACTTGGCCAAATTCCTTGGAAAGTCGACGTTCAAATTTCCAAGGATGGCGAGCCAGTAGGCGATAAGTTGTAGTGGGATGACGTTAAGGAGACCCTGCAGACAGTCGACGGTCTGTGGAAGCTCAATCTTCACGCATTTCTCCTTGGCGAACTCTTCATCTCCCTCGTTGCAAATGACAATTGGCTTTCCAGCACGAGCAACAACTAAGATAGACACAATTAGCTATGGCCTCTCAATGGTAACTACCGTAATAGAAATTACCTTGCTGATAAGCGTTGAGAGACTTCTTGAAGATCTCATCCCTAGTCAAGATCATGATAATTGGAAGGTTCTCGTCGACCAAGGCCAAAACACCATGCTTCAGCTCACCGGACATGACAGCCTCGCAGTGAAGATAGGAGATTTCCTTAATCTTGAGGGCACCTTCCAGCGCCGTGGCGAATTGGTTTCCTCGTCCTAGAAGCAACAGGGACTTTTGCCCATGAAGCATGTCCTGGCACATCTTCTTGATGGCCTGGTCTTGGTCTAAGATCTTCTTGATTTGCCCAGAAATCTTGTCTAAGCCATTCATAATGTCCTCGCGCCTCTTAGCCTTAGAAGCACGGTCCTCACTCAAAGACAATGCAAACATGACAAGGGCAATGAACTGAGAGGTATAAGCCTTGGTGGAGGCAACACCAATCTCGGGACCAGCATTGATATGGACACCGCAGTGAGTGAGGAGAGAGATAGATGAACCAACAACGTTGACGATACCAACGGTAAGAGCCCCACGCTCAAGGCAGTACCTGAGAGCCATCAAGGAATCCGCAGTTTCACCGGATTGCGAGACGAATACGCAAGTGTCGTCACGGAAGACTGGAGCTTGTCGGTCAAGGAAATCGGAAGCCAGCTCAACAGCGATGGGGATCTCGGTCAACTCCTCAAAAATACCCCTAACAGCCATGCAAGAATGGTAAGATGTACCGCAGGCAATGAAGATTATCCTCCTGCATCGCCTAATGGTGCTCAGATATTGCCTCAATCCACCCAAAGTGACTCGCTTGTTTTCAGCATCAAGACGACCACGCATAGTGTTAATAACGGACTCTGGCTGCTCAAAAATTTCCTTTTGCATGAAGTGGTCGAATTTGCCCTTCATGATCTCCTGTAGCTCAAGCTCCAAAGTTTGGATGGATCTGACGGCAGAGAGGCCATCACCCTTTCCGGCACGATGGATATTAAGCTGTCCTTCATGAATGTGAGCAATGTCATCATCTTCGAGGTACAACACCTTCTTGGTGTGTTCAACAATAGCAGATGGGTCAGAGCTGAGGAAGAACTCGGCTGGGACTGGGAGACCATCGTCAGAAAGGAAAGCACGAGACTGAGATCGGTGGAGAAGTGACTTGTCTGGTGGGGCAAGAGTGTTGCTCTTCAACTTCTTCAGGGCAACGGTTTGGGAGGCTTGTTCGGCGGACAGGGGACCAGTAGTAGAGTCTGAATACTCGACATCAACAAAGTCGACCTTCATCTTCCTAGATGTCTTGACACCAATGACCAATGGAGACCCCTTACGGGCAGCAATAACCTCATGAGGGTAGTGAACAGACTTCAACAAAAGCCCGAAAGCTCCCTCAAGCTCCTTGATGACGGACTTCGCAAGAGTGGTGAAGTCAATGCTGGGGTCCCTCTCATAGATGTACTTGGCGAGCTTGGCGATACATTCTGTGTCGGTTTCGGTCTCAAAAACATCTCCCTTATTCTCCAAGAAAGCTTTCAATTCCTTGTAGTTTGTGATGATACCGTTGTGGACGACAGTGAAGTGAAAACTCGGATCACTCCTACACAGAAATTAGCAACCTAGTACAATATATTTTACCTCAGGTGTGCCAGTCATTCGTTACCTGTGGGGATGGCAGTTCAATCTAGAGGGCTTTCCGTGAGTTGCCCATCGGGTGTGGGCGATACCTGCGTGGGAAGTGAAGGAAGCATCTAGGTCAGGTTTGGACTCATCAATGAGTTCCTTAAGCTTTGCGACCTTTCCGACCTCCTTGTAAGTGAAAACCTCCCCCTCCTTGTCTCCATCAATGGCTACACCTGCGGAATCATAACCACGGTACTCCAGACGAGAAAGACCTGTTGAGGAAATTCAAAGTTAATAAGTGCCTTATTGATGACATATAACCCCCACGTCCAGCGCTGAGGATCATAGTGGGGCAACCAACCTTGAACAAGTGTGTCTAAAATATACTTCCTGTCCTTCTCGATGAGATAATTGATGTATCCAAAAATTCCACTGTTTCCAGAGAATACAGCCGTCAGCTTCAATTCCTACCGACCACGTACAAGCTTGGGTTGCTTGATGCTTTCATTTGAATTGGCATGGTGGGGGGCACACGTACCACATCTTCGGATCGGTTTGCTGTGCTAGGTAAGAGAAAACGAATGAAGAACAAGTGAGAGTGGGATTCCTTTCAGAAGTCAGTGGGCGTAATTAAATTGGGCTTATTGTCAAAGTCCTTTGTAGTCCAGCAAATCGATTGTATAGGAAAATAAGGTTGTGCGAGCGAGAGGGGAGCAGGACTGGGGAGGCACCAGATTATATACTCAAGCACAGGGGTAACAGCTATACTTACTGTACTTAGTGAGGGACACCTGGGCACTTAGGTATGTGCTCTGCGTATGCCCAATACAGGTACCTTTCCTTGGGGCGTGCGGTACGCCGAAGCAGGGTACCTAGCTGTGGAACCCTTCCATCCCTTCTGTCAACGCTTCTGTAAACAAATAATCAACCAGCATTCTAAATGGCTCTGCCTTAGCCTGCCTTTAAAACAAACTTTCAACTTCAAGCGAGGGGCTATGCTTCTTTGGCAGATAGCCCTGGTTCCATCGCAGCTTGGTTTGCAAGCTTGATCAGCTAAAATTAGGACTTCGGCATACCCCATTCCGCAAACATCTCCATCTCGAGGATAAATACTGCCCCCCATAGTTTCCCAGCTGAGTTGGGACCTGGTGGTCAAGAGAGCGAAGCTTTCGATCCACCCATGCTTGTCACGTATAGTAGAATCGAAGCTTACTCCAATAAAATATCTGCTTCAGGATAGGCTTGCAGCTAGCGGAGCACACTTCACAATCTTCACTGACACCAAGAGCACCTAAGCAATATACCTCGTACTAGGATCTCAGTCTGACCGCTGGCCTGGTCCCTGAGCTACAAATCTAGCATATATTTTTAGAACGAAAATATTGATCCATTTAGGTATGTATCCCTTCCCCTTCCGAGCCGTGGGCAAACGGGGGATTGTCATGACAATGTAGGGCTTTTGCCAAGTGATGCCTCAGCGGGTTCCTACTTCTTGCCAGGGATGAATAATTCTATCCCTAGCATCATGTTAGTCGGGGTCATGGAAATTTCCTTCCACCGGACGGAATTGAGTGCTCCGCCTCATCCCACTAGACATTTTTGTTCGTTGAGGTTTGGGTATCTAATATCCATAGCTTGGAACTACGCCTCTCCCATCCTACTTCTGGCAGCCAGTACCACTAGGGTTTTCATGATCCCCAGTAGTCTGCTCTCATTATCTCGGAGCAGAATGATTCCCAAATCAAGAGCTCGACTACCGGCAGGATTGATTACAGACGGTAGCAGCTCTTCAAAGGGACTATCGGGTTGCGGAATTACTATCCAAAGCTGTCAATTTAGATCTTTATCTAGTGTCCTAGGCCAGGGAAAAAGCACTGAAGCATCCCATCTTGGCAGCCCCAGCGTTCAGCCTTATGACCTTCAAGTCGACACAGACGAATTCATCTGATTCAATGATTCTGAGTTCAAGAACATGAGGCCAGGTTGTAGACGGACAGGCTTAGAGCATCTACGCCTGTTATGGGGACGTCCCAGTAGATTCAATAGGTGCTGGAAATCTGCCTGCTGTGAAGTTCAGTATACTGCATGTATATCTAGGTACTTTTTTAGTTGGATGTATGTAACATCTCTGACTATGGGATCGGAAGGAATTGTGGCCTTGTGGTAAGTACTTCTGCAGCTTCAAACGGGCCTTGCCGAATATGCTTCCTACCGACCTGATATCTCGGTGGGGTTGCACGTGATATCGGGCAAGTGACGTGGCTGTAACCCCTACAAACGGTCGGACAGCCCAAATTGAAACAAAAAGTTTATCGCCTGCTCTCATCTCATTTCTCGATATTTCACTGGCGGCCCAATAGCATTAAGATACAAGAAGCTCATCATACATTCACTATTCAGCAATGTTTGAGGAAGGTCTTAAAGGTCCTGGTGCCTCACAGGCTCTCGATGGTACGATAGCTCCATTTGCTCAAGACTCTCCTGTTCCGATGCGGTGCACGGCCTCTTGTGAACCAGCCATTCGAACTCGTGTCAATTGCGTAGTTGACACACAGACGCAACATGCCCTGCTAACACTGGAACTGCCTAACACCATGCACAGGATCCAACCTCCGAGTCCTGATTGTGCACGCCCGGTGGAACAGTTCCCTGATTGAGCCCCTTGTGGAGGGAGCCAAAGCAAGATTGCTGGCGAGTGGAGTTAAGGAATCGAGAATTGTGATACAGAGCGTGCCCGGGAGCTGGGAGTTACCAATTGCGGTGCAGCGGTACTCACCCCTTCTCCCTCCTCCGCCTCTACCTGCTTTTCTTCCTCAGCACAGGCTTCATGAAGAGCGGGGGTGGGGAGCCAAGAGATATTGCCTTAACTAATGTATCGAATTGTTGGCCAAAAGCCTATATGCAGCCTCGCAAATTCAAGCGGCTTCGACAGGCCCGTCTTCGGGTGATTTGCTGGGAGCATCCACAACAGACCTTACCAAGCTCACTATAGCATCGGACAATTCCGGTCCATTCGATTCCATTATTGCTATTGGAGTTTTAATCAAAGGAGACACCGTCCATTTTGAGCACATTGCTGAATCGGTCTCCAGGGGACTAATGAGGATTCAACTGGATTTCGGGGTAAGGACACTCATTGAGGGTTCCTTGGAGTCTCGAGATAAATTGCTGACATGCCGTCCCTGCTAGGTTCCTGTGATCTTCGGCCTACTCGTAACCTGACCCTCTGCTTCATCTGACTGGTCGAATAAATCCCCTAACACCAAATGCTCGAACAGACTGTACTTAATGAGGAGCAAGCAAAGAAGCGTGCAGGGCTTACCCCGGATGGACATAACCACGGTGAGGACTGGGGTGATGCTGGTATGTCCCTACGGCCTGATTACAGTGTATGATTGTTAACCAATAACTGCGACTAGCTGTCGAAATGGTTCGCATAAAACCTTATTGTTTCCTACTGGCCACTGCATAAATTGCTGACGTTTAACAACAGGGGTCGAAGCGAAAGCTCTGGTCGGAGGGTGTCATCCAGTAAGAGACAACTACACCAGGCCCCTAGGTTGCTACTCGCCAGGCGCGAGTTGGTTAAGTGAGGGTAATTCCAGTTCTGGCCCTTTTTATTATAGTCTATTCCGCTCTCTCTATATATGTATATATACATATATACCAAAAATACATTTGAGTGGGCCTTCGTGAAGTTGCAAGCAAAGTAGTGACGTCTAACAATAGCAATAACGAGCTGGAAACGAACCATGTTAAACAGGCATTAAGTATTGGCGCCTCCCGTCCACTCTATTGGAGTTCCCATTATTTCCCCGTGGAATCCCCTGCTGCTTCATCGCTGTCTATAGCTGATCATGTTGCTTCCTCCATGTGGGCCATCCTCATGTGCCCCCCCCCTACCTTACCGCACAATATTCCTGATGCCTTCAACCGAATACGTTTCTAGCTTTCGTCGTCCCGTACGTAGTAGGTATTCTATGGTATTGAAATCCTTCCGGTCGACATCTAAGTGTGATCTAAATTCATCCCTGCTTACCGATCAGTATTTTCTCCCTCTCTTCCATTCCATAGCCTATCAACGGCGGC
>Ga0307511_10003226_pt1 | contig 16786 bp, 19 predicted proteins | sample 13_EM_MG_FD_200266 | JGI IMG/M metagenome (GOLD analysis project Ga0307511, IMG submission 200266) | Populus trichocarpa ectomycorrhiza microbial communities from riparian zone in the Pacific Northwest, United States - 13_EM | ecosystem: Host-associated > Plants > Roots > Unclassified | place... | reverse complement strand
TTACATATATTTGTTATTTGTTGGAAGATATGGCGCCATCACAGTGAACTGAAATCTATTGGTTAGCAAACGCCAGGACATTCTATCCAAGAGTATGGCGGATAATATAAGAAAACATGGAGTGCCAATATAACCGCCCCCCCCAAAAAAAACTCCTTACCCTCAATCAACAACAAAAACACTTGTCATAAATATGCAACTCCCAACTCCGTCAACCACCTTCACAATTACCATTCGGGAGCTTGCAACCTTAGTCGACCTTTGTGAGTTGGAGACGGTTTGGTTTTCCTTCCTTCCTTCCGTTCAATTGGTCCCCTCCCTCTGACTCTAGTTGGTTCTCTGCCCAACCAACCACAGAACCAATTCCAATATTCGAATATAATATTCCAGAGTTGGAAGAGCTTGTAACTAGATAAGGATTGTTGTGTCAACGATTGTATTGTGTATTATGTGGTATTCCATATGCATACATATACAGTTATTTGGCGGTCGATGGAAACACTAGATAGACTACTGGATAGTGCAACGGGGGGAATGGGGATTTGTATATCTCATTGGACTTTTGCATCACAATTGGACAATAGTGGGGGGACACACGTACGAGTCTAGAGAATAGCCGAAGTCAGTGGTCCCTGATATCTAGTATTCCTAAGCGAAGACACATCACCAGCGGAAGAAACTTGAAGATACCGAATAAGCTAGGGTTTTTCTTATTCCTTAACAAAGTATAAAAAGCCTTGCAGTAAGATCTATGTGATCTAGAATGCACAGTATAAGTTGATGGGGCGGGCAGGCAGGTGTGGTATTTCTAGAAACAAGTTTATTCAAAGGTGATTTAAGTGAAGCTTTAAATAACTCAAAGGATTCAGGGGCATCAGTTTAAGCTGGCTCGGATATTTTCTCGCAGACATTTCTGGAAAAATACCCTATCATGCCAATAAGACCCCCCTCCGGGGTCAACTCACCCGATTCATAGAGTGTTTGCTTATTAACCACCTTGAAAGCACCCCGCTGGCAAATAGATTGAGCTGGGCAATAAAACGTTTAGTTAGGGTTCCAGTTGTTGGACCTACGTTCAGCTATCTAAGACGCATGAAAGACTCTCGTAGTCTGGTAGAACCTTTCGGGCTATTGAAACACTTTATCTGGACCTCCTTTGATAGATCTATTCCCAGAAATACCTCACGTACCCTACAAACAGGCACCCCTAGGCTAGGGCAATCTCCACTAATTCAGCTCCAATCCACTGAACAATCATACCAGTAGATTTTCCATATTAGGGGGCTTCTATCAAACACTTTTGTTTGGACCCATTTTGACATGTCTGCTACATATAGGCCCCCCCCCCTTCCCTTCTCACAGAGCACTCCTCAGAGACCAATTCAGCCAGTCCCAAACGATTCTTTGAATAATAGGTTTAGGCGTTTATACATATCGAGGGCTTCCTTTTGGGCTATCAGATACTTGGTTTGGGGGGAAATCCCACTGGTTTGTCCCAGAGTATACCGTATACCTACATCGCCCGCCAACTATCAACCTATGTCACTCATCGGCCTTACTGCAAGAATTTTATACGACTCTATCCTATTTCACTATGTTTGAAGTTCTCCTGCTGGTGATAGTTATGTCTAGATAAGGAATACTAGATATCAGGGTGCCTCCATTGACTTGGTGTTCTAGGGCTATTAGGCAATTGATGGATTATTCTGGTACTCGTACCGGTACGTCCGCTTTGAGTCTCATATTGTCTAATCCTGATGAAAACTCATTGAGATATACAAATCCCTGGGTGTTGCATTACATGGTCCATCGGATACTGTATGCCTAGGGCTATGCCAATGACAGAACAAGTCACAAACGATCGGGTATGAGCGGTGGATGGACCAGACTACATGGGCTGAAAACAAAATCAGACCGAATGAATACCCCCTAAGTATTTTAGTCAGTCTTTAGGTACCTCACGTCATCATATATAATCCTTCGCCTCAGAGCCTCTGCTGTGAAATATTAACTCTCGATATCGCTGTTGCGACGGGTCTCACAACTTTGTAATCTCTATAGCTAACGATGTCGGAACCATAAGGGTAATATCATTTTTAGACCAGCTTTGAAGTGGTAGGTTATGCTTAGGTCAATAATTCGCTTGATAATTTCTATGGGTCAAGCCATCAAGCTTGCTAGCAAAACCCAACAATGCAAGGAAAGAGTACTCCCACGATTACCTTGCTCAGAGCAACATCTGAACTATCGAAAATGAGATAGAAGCGGGTCGAGATTGAAAATAGAGAATGGAAAAGACATAAAGCATGAAACCCATATGCATCGATTGGCACAACTATCTCATCCACGCACCGGAGATATGATATATCAACCCAAGATACATCCAACCAAGATACATCCACCACATCCAACCAAGATACATCCACCCAAGATACATCCTCCTGAAATACACCCACCCAGGATTGCCTTTAGCCAAAATCCAAGAACAGTTTCATCCTAGATATGCCTGCTCCCCTTGACGTAAGTATACGTAACTCTAGATAGTGAATTTGAAAAGCTAGGTTGGGTTTATGGTTTTGTACCTAGGCCTGTTAAGCTCCCAAGTGAATGAATGGCGCCTAGTATATTGGTTGCACAGGCTTTAGTTTCATCAATTCCAGAACCGCATTACGGTAAGATATTGCCACATCATCTGTCTTACTGAATGTTGGGTAGAAATCTGCTGCCAATATTCACCGCTACTGATAACTTCAGTGCTGCAATATCTTTGACACGGAGCCTGTCAACCTCTTCTGTACAGAGACCATCATGCGGGATGGATTCCTTCAGAAGCAAGAGATGACTGTTTGCAGGGTTGGTTGAGGAAACGCCATGACATGCAAAGTGAGCGATACTATACCCTGGAACCACAAGTGCCTGGAGTACACAACCTGCAGTTGGTCGTTTAAGTGCGTCCACAATACTGAAACCCCCAAGGCTGGGTTTGATTGCATCTGCCTCTTCAGTTACACCTCTTAAAGAGCTTTCCCCTGGTGTTGTAGGCATGGTCACTATTAGTGTTGATGCATTCTGCTTGCATAATTGCCGAGACCGTGAATACTGGAGTGCCCTGATAGTGGATGTATATGACGGTAGGCAATACTAGAGGGTTGTCATCTTGATGCGCCCTTTTGTGAATTTCGTTGCTGCATGAATCGGTGCCTGTGCTATCAGGCCTATTCCAATCCACCAGATCCGAGGCAAGGGGCTACCTTCTTTAGATCCGGGGTAAAAACCTAGTTTCTGTAGTACGGGTTGTACTGCAGCCTTCCAGAGCCATTCTAGCAACTTTCTCTTAAGTTCATTGCCATCTTCGGGACCAGTATTGATTTTGTCAAAACACTCAATCGCCGAATCATAAAGGTCGGGTGAGTGTTCTGGAGCCTTCTGTAGCAATTCCAGAAGCCTGCTCTTAAATTCATTGCGATTTTTGAGTTTTGTATTTTTTATGGCGAAATACTCAATCATTGAATCATGAGAAAGATAAGGCAAGGCTATGCTTGTCACTTGTCCTTTAGTAAGAAGGATGGCATCACTACGGAGTTTTGTGACATTCAACACAACAATTGGTCCTTCTAGTGCTGCTGATAAGAGATACGCCTCGGATTCTGCACGTAAGAAATTTTCAAATCCTGGTTTCTGACGAATTTGTACAAGCATATTATCCAGATCTTGTGCAACCTTATTCCTTCTGCGAATTGCAGATTGCTGGGCCTGTAGGTGTTCGTTTATTGATAGGCTGGTTTGGTTGATTAACATATCCGCGGATATCGGTTCTAGGGGGGGTAAGGGTGAGTATAGTTCCTGGCGTAAGGAGTCGAAGTCTTCAGCCAACGTTGGGTGATGCCCCATCAGATCCGATATATCACTCCGTTAGTCAAGAAGCTGGCCATTTGTTACACTGCGACCTAACTCTAGCAGCCGTAAGGCCTCCAGTGGTGGCTTTCCAGCTTCCAATGATACAGAAGCAGCAAGGGAGACAGCAGCAAGGGAGATAGGCCGGTGAGTTGTCCTAGAATATGTTGCTGATCCTCTCGCTCTAACGATCTCGGAGTGGCCAGGGGCATTAGATTAATGACATTGCGCAAGAGTGAGCAAGCTCTTGACATATCTTTGACTAAGGGGCTAAAAAGCAATAATTCTGCAGCCTTCAAAGCTGCTTTTATTCGATCCAGTATGGGGCAGTGATGATACCCCAGGAGGCAAACTAAGTACTGAAGGTTGTATTTCATGTTGCTTGTGCAAATGGCTCCCAAGGTTGTACAAGTAAATGGCTCGACCAGGGTGGTCCTCTGGGGTTGCCTCCACTGCTGCCTCTGATTGCGCGATGGCTGCCTCCAAGTCTTGCAGGCTTCCAGTTCGCTCATATCGGCTCCTCAAACGGTTCCCAAGGTTGTTCAAGCGTCCTGCCCAGTCAGGTTGATCCTCTGGTGTTGCTGCCATGGCTGCCTCTGATCTAGCAATGGCCGCCTCCAAGTCGAGCAGATTTCCAGTTCGTTCATATCGGTGGTTCCCAAAGTTGTTCAATTGGACTGCTAGAGTAGGGTGATCCTCTGGGGTTGCCCCCACTGCTCCCTCTGATTTAGCAATGGCCGCCTCCAAGTCGTGTACATTTCCAGTTCGTTCATATCGGCTGCCCAAATGGTTCCCAAAGTTGTTCAACCATCCTGCTCGGCCAGGGTGATTCTCTGGAGTTGCCTCCACTGCTTCCTTTGATCTAGCAATGGCCGCCTCCAAGTCGTGTAGATTTCCAGTTCGTTCGTATCGGCTGTGCAAATGGTCACCAAGGTTGTTCAAGTAAATGACTCGATCAGGGTGATCCTCTGGAGTTGCCTCCACTACTCCCTCTGATATAGCAATGGAGGCCTCCAAGTCCTGCAGGTTTCCAGTTCGTTCATATCGGCTGCTCAAATGGCTCCCAAGGTTGCTCAACCACCTTACTCGATCAGGGTGATCCTCTGGTGTTGTCGCCACGGCTGCCTCTGATTGCGCGATGGCTGCCTCCAAGTCTTGCAGATTTCCAGTTCGTTCATATCGGCTCCTCAAACAGTTCCCAAGGTTGTTCAACCATCCTGTACGGTCAGGGTGATCTTCTGGTGTTGCCTCCACTGCTGCCTCTGATCGGGCTATGGCAGCCTCCAAGTCGCCCAAATTTCCAGTTCGTTCGTATCGGCGGCTCAAATGCTTCCCAAGATTGTTTAATGGAGCTCCTAGGTCAGCATGACCCTCTGGAGTTGCCTCCACTGCTGCCTCTGATCGGGCTATGGCAGCCCCCAAGTCTTTCAAATCTCCAGTTCGTTCATATCGGTGGCTTAAATAGTCCCCAAGATTATTCAATAATTCTGCTCGGGCAGGGTGATTCTCTGGTGTTGCAGTCACTGCTGCCTCTGATCGGGCAATGGCGGCCTCCAGGTCTGTGAGGTTTCCAGTCCTCTCATATTGACTACTTAAAAAATTGATTTCAGGGCTGCTCGATTGTTCTTGATCAGGGTGACTCTTTGGTATTGCCTCCATCGCCAATGCTGCTTTTGGCCATGCAAACAATAACTGTTTGCAAGCCTTACAGTTTTCCCGCCCTTTTTTATAGGCTATTCAAATGATTGCCTAGGTTGCCTAATTGTCCTGCTCGATCAGGGAAATCCTTTGGTTTTGCTTCTAATCCTGAGTTGTCTATAACTTTTATGCATATATCATAAGCATAAGAGCAATGTCTAGATACCATACTCGACTGTTGGGTGAATACATACCTAGCAATAAAACAGCCTGGCTGTCATGCAATGCAATTGGTTACTTCCCAGGTCGTAAGAGATATCGACACACCTGCACTAGCTATGGCTATAATTAGCTAGCTGAACCTTCAACTGGAATTACCGCTGTTCAGATCTTAATTACTAACCTTATAAATATTTGATTTTAGATAAAGTTTATCTTCATTGGTATCCCGGCTATTTGTTGCGACTGATTTATACTTGTAGGTTATATGTAGTTAGGGAGAGAAGAGATATGATTCCCAGGCATGGGAGCCATCTTATATCCCTCTGGCAGCGTCACTGTTTACCTTTAGAACTTGTCAACGAAATATCTAGAAAACTGACATATGTGTAATTTTTGTCCGCACAGGCAAGAACACTCATATGCCGTACGATCAGTCTCCAGGAGGCTGCCTTGCTGATCCGCATTGTATAATACTAGGTAAGAAGCAGCCTTGCAATACGACTATACCTTGGACGGGCGGAACTAACCTTAATTTTCCCATCTGCCTGCGGCTCAGAGCCTGTTGACATACCCATAAAATTGCCGATCACAAAGCTTTCATGTGAGATCAACATCTCATTCGTCAATGTCAAATAGTTGTCTGATTAACCATGTAAGTTACCTAGTCAGAATTGCAATGACGCAAAGCGGATATTGCCACAGCCGTACGTGGGCGCGGCAAGGCGATATTCTAGGCAAACTGACCGGATATCCGAGTTCATATTCCAAAATTTAGCAACCTGTGAGGCTTCCGCGCACTACATATTTCACAGGGAATTTCTAGACTGCCAATCATTGAGTACCTGGTAAGTCGCATTGGCCGAGTGGTTTGTGCTTGGGCCCTGTGCTGTCTCTTTGAGACTGTAATTTCGTTTATCCTCAATGTATGACGTTGTTTGTGTAGCTGCGGTTAGGACTTTTTTTTATAAAAGTCTTTACTCGCAGTCAGCCTTATGCTACGAGCAGCAGTTAGGACTGCCGGTTTATTGTAAAATAAATCTCACTACAGAAGTAGTCTGGTTAGCGATCGAGACTGTTTTGTGAACAAGGGATAAGTAACCAGCCGTTCACTAAGGCTGCATTTTTTATTATTCAAAAACTCTCTACTCGTATGCGGTCTCAACAAGGGGGTCTTGACGAACACGACTGGACTCAAGGTACGTACAAGTTAGGCCACACGGCCGGCGGAGAGAAAGAAATGGGCCCCAGACTATGGTCTCACGAAAAAATCCCTTCAGACGCTCGAGTGGAGAGCAACAGCAAACCTCTTCATCCACAGTGCGCCAGTAGGAAAACAAGAACAAGCTCCTCAGAACTGGGGCTTTCCGTCACAGCTCGTACAGTAAGTAGTCGGCAGTGCAGAGGGACTTCCTTGCCATCCGCAGTGTTTGTGTTCCTATGGGGGTTGGGTAGATGACCAGGGAGGATTGTGCCTTCCCCGATTACTATAAGGTTCTAGTTGTCTACCTGCAGCATCTTTTATCTTGTACTTGGTTGGGGCGGTGTCAACGGCTGCTTGGTTAGTTGTTCCTCTCCCTTCCCCTGTTCGCTTGGCCGGTGTTAGTATGTCGAGTTTCTCCAGGGGGTTTGGGTTTCTTGTTCCGTGGCTGTGGCTGTGGTACGTTGGTGGGGTTGATGGGCTTGCTAAATGCAGAGTAGTTGGTGCGACATGCGACATCAAGTACTGTGTCGTTATAGTACCGGTTTATCGAGAGTATGAGCAAAGTATCTCGGTTTATCGGGAGTATGAGCAAAGTATCTCGGTTTATCGGGAGTATGAGTAAAATATCTATAGATCTGATCTTTTGGACTTCATCAGCAACTGGAATCTCGATCTGTTTCAACGGTCAGTTTCGAAGTCGCAGTCTGTAGTCGGTTGAGCGGCCGGCCCTAGCAGCCGGGAGAGCAGCCGGTTGATCCAACAGACTGATACCACTGGACTCGGAGAACGGAAAATCGATAAGCCTGCCAATCAGTTTCTCTAAACTTGTCAGGGTTAGGGTAGGAGCAGCTATAATATGCACGGCTATTCTGCATATGAACTGTGGACTTGTCTCAGATATGTACTGTACGTTGAAACACAAAATGGCATTTGCATGGGGCATGGGGCTTGTAAATAGTCTGTACCAAAAGGTATATAAGAAACTAAATTTTTGGTGGCCTTGCTCTTGGGATTGGTTAGTATAGGCGAGCATCGGGGATGTAAACCGCTTTAGGTTTGCGCAGCTTACCAAGTGTTGTTGGCCGTGTCTCACATATGTCGGCACGATGGGAATGTCGGTACATATTCGCATTTTGCAAAAGGTGGTCGTAGCAGCTGGATGTCATATCATATCTGTAATGGACATGCGGATAAGTAGACTTTCTTTCTTTTGGCCCCAGAATAGCTAATATATGCGTGTTATATAGCTTCGGAGCTTGTCAGAACTTATTCACCTTAAATCGATGCATGGTTCGCAATTTTGTCTAATATCAAAACTCCGTGGGAACAAAATATGGGGCTCGTAGAGACTTCTGATTGTCCTTATAATGTTTCTTCCATCTATCTTGTTCTCAAAGTCTTTGAATCGCCAATATCCCAGGACGCGAGAAATATCACCGAATTCGTCCAAAGCTGTCCCGACGTGTGCAATGTTATTGTTGGCTATGGAAATCCTGACCTTGCCGGTATTGGAGTGAGTTAGTATGTATATATACCCGCCCCTCGAAGCTATCGCAGATCTGTGATAAGCTCAAATATTCCAAAAACATAGCTCTTCGTCAGCTATTGTGCGCAACTAGGACTCCTAACACTGCTGTATTTGGGGTCTCATTACAAAAGCCCACCCCATTCCCGGCGCCAGCATGGATTATGCAAACTCCAGAATTTAGCCACCACGACTTCCAAGCTAACAGTGCCATAGCTACGCGCAAGTCCGAAATAATTCCAGTGGGATTTGCCTGTCAAGCACTTCAGAGTCCTAGTAATGGCTCTTCCGACTCCGCTGTCGGAATTTCAGCTCAGAGTTCCACTCCCGGTGTTAAATTTTTTAGGGGGGACACCTGCGCATGATGAGCCGACAAGTCTAATTCACGTTTTATGAAGTACCTATAGCCTTTCTAGCTTGCTTGCTGCGTTCTTTTGGCCTAGGTAACCAGACGTAGGTGCATTTTCAACATGCCTTTGCTCAGCCGTATAATTTAGGGGATTTTTGATACTAGACCAGAAATCTGTGAGATCCAAGTGATTGAGTATTGTAGATGGGAGAGAAATTAGGATAATACCTCCCGCTATCACTGTCATTTCGCGTTGCACGGGGAGGCATTGTTGTTGAGGTATGTCGGTTGTCAAATCGCTGATTTTATAAAAGGCGGTGCAGTACAGTAACGCACATACACTCTGCATAAGCCCACTGATAATTAAGAGAGAACAAAAGCATACTCTAACAAACTCGTGCAATTGAACTGGTTACTCCGGAAACAGAACCCCAGTATCTAAGACAATTCAGGCAGATAAAACAAAATCAATATTCAAACTGCACCTATTTCCACTATTACTAGAAGAATCAAGGACGTTTCCATATATTACTATTCTCCACGTAGTAGACGCAAGTCTTCCACGATGTCTCTCTCTCTGCTCGTTCCCAAAATATCGTTCGATATAGAGTACAACGTGGTGTGAAGTACTCATACAGCCTCGTTAGGGGGGGGGCAAAAACCTTTGTACCACTAGTTTCACTAGGTCAACTTCCCTTGTGTATTGTGGTGCTTGTCATTGACGACAATGCCCCAGCCCATACAGCAAAGGGCTGGTACACTCACTTCTCGCTACTAGCTACACCTTCAACTTTTACTTCACTTCCAATGTTTCTTAAATTTGCCCAAGATCTTGGGTTCTATTTCTTTACTAGCTATGTATCTTATTTGTAATGTAGTTGTTGAACAAGATATTCAGGGGAGGCCCTCCAGAAACAAGAACTACTAGTTATACTTAACCCCAATCCAATAATCGCCCCCCGCATCTCAACTTACTACTTATGTCCGTTACACCGATATATCTACCCCTCTTCTGATCATGATGGTATAGGTTGCCGGTATTTCAGGGGGGTGGATTCAAATCCGAACGATCGCACGCAGCGCCCGACAACTACCTCCCCCCGCCCCCAAATTCCGGTTGAAGCTGCAGTATTAATATACAAGGTTAGTTAGTTACCCTTACGAGAAAACCTTAATCAATGACTTGTCATTCCCATTCAAAAGGCCAACAATCAGGGGAAAAAAAAAAACCGAAAAAAAAAAAAAATGAATATTTAAATCCTGGTGAAATCCCTGTGTAATCGTATTGTGGCAAAAATCCGGAGAAAAATCGGTACGCCTCCCGTAAATTTTTTGAAGTCCTCCATGGAGACACTCAGGAGACACTGAGGAGACCCCCCCCGGGAGAGATACAGGGAAGAAGATAGACATTCTAAAAATTCATTCCTGGTGAAGTTGACGTTCTGCCTATTTCTTATATTTGTTCTCGACCAGTGGCTACTACTACTACCTCGAGAAGGTGCAAATTGCCGAGAGAGAGAGAGAGAGATTGAGAGGGAAAGATTGAGTAAGAGAGATTATGAGAGAGGGAGAGGTGTTATGCATAAAAGTTAGATATAATGCAGCGGCCTAGCATGATGCCTGAATATGGAAGCGATCGATTTCCGCAAACAAGCCTTCTGCCAATCCGCCTCCCCGCTTTACTCTGAATCAAAACGTTCGTTGGCTCCACTACAACGTCAGATTCATACGCGTCCGAAACATTCACTTAGCTGTGGGTTGTGGGATGAGGTGTGACGTTAGATAGCACCCAGTAGAGAGAGCATTGGGAAACAGTACAGCTACATATGTGAGGTATAGATTGTAAAAGCAATTGTTTGGGAGTATTTTTTTTTTTTTTGGCCTCGAACGGAATAAGTGCCTTACATTTATGCCCCCCCCCCCCATTAAGGTAATACGTGGGAAAACCACCCATGTGTTTTTATTTATTTTAAAACGTCTAATACTCCGGCAGTTCATCGTTTTGGATGACCGGAACCCACGGTTAGTAGGGCAAGTGCCTAAGGAGGCCCCCCCAGCGCCCGGCAAACAAAGAAAAAACCTTCCGGGTCCCGACAGCCACAATAATACTTAATAGAAGGAATAATTTAGAGGCTCTTTAAACTTGCAAGTTAGTATCACTTCCTCCCTTGGCTTTATTCTTTTGTAATAATAGATTGGCCTTATGAGCGCTAGTGCGAAAAAAACCTTGCCGTACTGAAGTGGGGTTTTTTTTCTGAGGGTTGATTAGCACTAGAAGTGATAGAGTAGGAAAAACAATGAGGGTTCGAAGCGCACGAGACTACGCAATAGGAGCTGTAGCTGCCCCACCCTAATGCAGGAGCGTGCAGCAACGACTTTTTTTTTCAATTTTTGAATTAATGATAAGTAAGCTTTCTAATCTCTCGCATCAGCGGCCTTGGAATTAATCCTACCTTCATCTGCAGCCGCCGTATCTATCTATACTGTTGAATAATGTACATCCAAGTTTGGGGGTAAGCCCAATGTCCATGTTCTTGTTCCTCGAGAAGAAAACTTGTACAATGTGTTCTTAGGAGTTCAGGGTAACCTTTTTATATATTTTTTATTTTTAAAAAACTCAGTACTCGTGTGCGGCCGGGCCATGGCGAGCCTCTCAGAAGCCCGAAAGGATTGAAGGAGGCCCAAGTTAATCTAGGCGCTGCCTGCGCTGCCTATATACATGACAAGTTCGGGTACAAAGGAGAATCGTTGCTCCTCCTCCGCCACGCCTCTTCCCGGTCCTTCCCCTTGTTGCCTCCGCCCCCACACCCTCCCTACGGCCCTCCCCTGTGAGTACACATAGTGCACAATCCTCTTCCGCCGCGCCTCCTTCCAGGCTCTCCATCCCCGGCCGGTCACCCGGCTAGCATCCTGCATATCTCTACCGCTCCGCTCCCGCCTGCCCCGACCCCTACGAATCGAGCTCCCGGTCCCGGCTGACTCCGGCGACGGCGGCGAATCCCCCTTCAACTCCGGTGACAACGGCAACCAACTCCCCTCAACTCCCCTTGATTCGCTAGGCTGGGTGAACCCGAAGTAGGCCTCTACCTGGTCGTATGGGTCGTCCTCTCCCTCCTTGACCCACCTCGGGGCGTCCAGCTCTTTCCGTGGAGGCAAGGCCTATCAGCTTTCTCCTTTCTCGTGTTAATCGGGAGCAGGTGAAGGTTATGTGCTGGCCGTCCTCCCGGGGGTGTCCGCATGGGCATGGGCATGTCGTGTCCTCCGCTTTCTCTATTAAGTAGAGCCAGCTCTTCTGGGGCCCCCGATCGGTTCTGAGCCAGGTGTAGGCTGAGAGTGCCTGTCTGTATTAGTCGCACCTTCTCAGGCGGAGGCCTGTATCCTTTCGGTCGTCCCGTCTAATAGCTCTGGAAGCTGCCCTCAGTCCCTCAAACGTTGTCGTCCCCGGGGAGCTCGCCACTACCCCCAGGGTTGACTCGAAACTGGCCCTCCGGTCGGCCTTCTCATTCCCCGGATGCCGGTGTGACTGCGTATCCAGGTCACCGCCGTGTCATGATCTCTCCTTCTTTTCAGCGCCTCCTTCATCTCTCTCTCTGTACCGGGCTCCTCTGCTCAGATTGATTAGGGTATGGAGGGCTGTTTGCGGGTCGGTGAGCAGGTAGAGCATGTCCGCCGTATCACCGAGCCCCAGGACCATGGCTGTCCTTTCCACGCCGGCTACTGTCGCTAGCTGACCTAGGAAGGTGCCCCGGAGGTGGGAGGGGCGGCCCTTGTGGTCTTCGGAGTACGCCGCCGACGCCGCCTCTCCGTCTGCCCCTGTCCCATCCGTGTAACACATCCTCCATCCCTCCTCCATACGTCCCCCCTATAGTCCCTGCCCAGTACCCCTTGTGTTTCGACCTCTCGTCTTCCGGGTTCATCATGGGGGCGTTGCGTGAGAGGGGTGGTCGTTAGGTCCTGGCAATTCCCATAAGACCTCTTGCTCGGGTCCATGATCGGTGTTGGGTTGAACGCGCCTGCGGTGGCTCCGGCCATCTTGAAGCCCTTGCTGCTGGTTCCGTCATGCCAGCTGGTGTGTCCTGGTGCAACCGCGCCCTCCAGAGTCTCTCGGATGTATCTATCCCCTGTTCGTAGGGGCTTAGCCGCCCAGAGGGTCGAGATGTGGTCTAGTCTTGACTGGAGTGGTTCTACCGCCGCGATGTATCCCAGCTTCTCCTGGCTGGAGCCATGGTACGCCCCGGTGATCCTCCTTAGGGCCTGGTATTCCACTCTCTTCATGGCGCTGAGGTTCACCTTTTTTGTCCCTGCGGTTCCAGAGTTCTGCACCCAGGTGAAAATCGGTCTGATGGCTCCTGTAAGAAGGGCTCTAAGGGCGCTCGGGGGAAGACCCCCCCCCTCGAGTTTCCCAGGCGTCCCATGACTTTCCCCAGACTCTCCGCCTTGGTCCTTTTGTTAATGTGTGGTTGGAAATTGGGTCTTGAGTTGATCAGGATACCCAGGGTGGTGGTCGACTCGACGGGGGCCTCGGTCGGAGAAAGTGACCCTGCTGTCTTTGTCCGGGTCCCACTTGAGTTGGTGCCTCTCCGCCTCTTTTTCGAGGACCGTGTCTATCTGGTCGCAGAGCCTCTTGTGTTCTCTGGCGGAGGTGTTGGCTGAGGTCGGCCTGGAAGCTCGCCTTGTTCCTTCTCTTTCCCTAGCAGCCTGGCTCTCCCCCCCTTGGCCCTGGCTCTCTCTACTTTGGACACGGTGATCACCATGGCGTCTATCGCTGGCCGGTCCAACAACTGGCCCCAGTGGCGCAGGTCCAGTGAAAGTGTGGGAGCTGCAAGTACTGTAGTACAGGAACAAACGGCCAGACGGGCACTGGCATGCCCAGGAGGTAAAGGGCCAGCGCGGGGAGACCAAGGAGGCTCGCAAGGGAAGGGAACTCTCTTCTATCTGTGGTTTATACCGCCATATATTATATATACATATATATACATGGATCTACCCTTCATGTGGCCTCGGCGACTCATGCCTATAATACATACATCATGCCCCAACATAATACCGTGGTCTTTGGGCTATGGCGGTCCATGCACATGATATCCCATATGATATCCCATATGATATCTCATATCCGGTAGAGTGTTTTTCTTACACAATCTCATCAATACTTGCAGATGGTCAGGATCAAAGATGATGATAATATTTCGTTGTTTGACAACCGCCAAGGCCAATGCCACATTTACATTTCGACGGCAGCACATTGGCCACACCCAAGATTTCTTTGAAATCGATATCCGATATCATTGACAAGCTCACACTCCTCAACAACTTCTCTAGCCTGTGCGGGTTCTGGGTAAACAAAACAAGACGATAGAGTTTATCTACCTACCTACATAGCACAGAAGGGACCCTCTCAATTGATGCTCCACTTCCAAGTAGGTAGTTTGGCCATATGTAATTGCATTTTTAAGGTGCTCAAAACCCGTTATGTATGCCGAGACTAGATACATACATTCGTATAGGTTACTACTACACATCAATAAAAAAAACTGAAGCAAATGGAAAAAGTGACCTATATCCAATTTACTCATCTCCACCGATCCTTCTCTCAGATTACGTCCCCATTAGAATTTAGTGAGCATCCTAGCTCCGAGCGCAATTGAAAATTCCAAGTGTAACATCCTTGTGAGAATGTTATACCGGAGAGGCATTCATTGTCACCTGGTTCTATGTATACGGTTGTTCGGGTCCAGTCCGCCACAACGTTACCTATGACGTCAAAGACTGCGATATCCAAACTAATAGTTGCCCTACGCATTGTACTCCCATCAGCGAGGTCGTACTCAACATAACGAGTATGAGCTAGGCGGCCTAGACGCATCTTGTCCCTCCTTGTAATTGAAGGGTCAATAGACGTGTAAGGCTACGATTGTGATATCTTGGGTTCTGTTAAAGAATATATATTTTTAGTGCAAAGTCTTACAATAACTTGAATGTCGAATAGAGCTATCATTGTCTTACTCGGAAGGTTTGGTTTATCTATAAACACATAATGATAATGTCAGGATATGAGACTGATGGATATACTTTGTCTGGTTAGATATACTTACCCTGAACTGGTCATCTTCGCCCGCCGCTATGGTCACCTTTCCCGCACGGTAGGTTCTGCCTAAGGGCTAGCATGCGAGCGAAATGAGCGTTGATGAATGAAAACTAAGTGTTGCAGGAGCTGCATAACAGTATACTTACCTCTTCAACCCAGATCCCCTGCTCCCCCAGGTCATCCTCCAATGACTTAAAGTCCCTTGTTCCATATATCAACTGCCCCTGCTCGTACACGAGATCATAGTCCCGAGAGGCATCCCAGGCATATATTTCCCCTTCTTCCAGATCCTTCACTGCTCTAGTTATTGCTGTTGTGGTTTGTTCTTCCCATCCCAACTCTTCCTGCAGTGCTTCCCTAAGCGCCTGCGCTCGAGCGAGTGGCTCAGGTACCCACAATCTTTCACGCCGTTCGAATATGGCAATGTCCTTTTTCGCAAACGCAATATCAAAACCATCAATGTCGTCGCCCCTCTCCCCACTCTCCCATGCTTGTAAATCAGCCTTTGCCTCTGCCAACTTCTGCCTGCTGTAGGATCATGAGCATAAACCTAAAACAAACAGATCCCGTAATTATACATACATTTTCCCATCGCGGTCAAATTTCCACTGTTCCCTCTTCCTGATAAAAAAGGTTAGCTACGGTACATAATTGTGACAGAACAAGCTTTACAATATCAAACGTTTTTGGGAACCATACCAGTCACCCCGAGTAAGCCACTTCAAATTCCGCAGTTCCTTTAGAGCTTCCATAGCTTCATTCTCCGTACCAAAAACCAGGTAGCCCACATTGTGAAAACAGCACATTGCAAGCTTGTTTGAAGTCTCAGAGTCAATTTTCCCCTTTAGATCATCATTGAGAAGATCTGCCGTGAAAAAAATATAGTAACCAAGAACCGGCTTAACATGTAGTAGATCCCTTGAAAATGCCTGCTTTGGGATTACTTCCCCACTATAGACTGTGGTTGTAGTAGTAGGTGGCATTGTAATTCTCCAGCTAGGATATATCTCGGTTGGATCAAGGATGTGAGTGAAGGATCAAGGATGTGAGTGAAGGAGCATAGGATGAGTTAGCGTCCATGTTTAAGCACCACGCTAAGTTTATGCTATAGTAAGCGGAAAAAATGAGCTTGGCAGGCATAAACTTAGCACATGCACGGCGTATGCACCAGCAGGGTTAGTCTGGTTGGCACGGCAGTGGTACAATGGTATTGTGCTTGATACTAAAAAGGTACGTGATAGAGGGCCAAAGATTCCCATGTGCCAAAAAAAATGAAACAGTCCAACCCCTAGCGAAAATAGAATATCCTGATTGCAGATTACCTGTTTAGGTCTGCATAGGGAGACTTTCCTGCGTGGTCACCCAAATGCGGTAGGTACAATACTTATGAGCGCTTCCATAGATTACCCAACGAACCTCACGATTTCGGCTACACAGTTAAAGGGCACTAAATTTCCTAGCGCAGTCACTGCCTAGCACGTTGTCCATAAACAGTCGCGGGGCCGTATAGGACGAATCCTGGAATCTACTCCCCAGGGGCAAGGCACCCATGCGGGCAGGTCTCTAGCGCATGTGGGTTTACAACAGTACCAAAGGGACATCCTTAATTGATCTTAAAGCTATAAGTCTTACGGTGATAACTAATCCTTCTCGGATATCTTATACACGCTCTCATAATTTGGTATCCCGGCCTCGTTTTGGCGGTACTAAAACTTATGAAAATTCTCTTAGAAGCTTTAAAAAAATAGATTTTTCTGATTTTGTGCAATGAACTCAACACGATCATATGGCATACCTATGATTCATTAGGGCGGGTTCACGCTAAGGTTGGGATTCTTGATATGATGTACTTAGAGTTTCGCCTAGGGA
>Ga0307511_10003225_pt1 | contig 16793 bp, 11 predicted proteins | sample 13_EM_MG_FD_200266 | JGI IMG/M metagenome (GOLD analysis project Ga0307511, IMG submission 200266) | Populus trichocarpa ectomycorrhiza microbial communities from riparian zone in the Pacific Northwest, United States - 13_EM | ecosystem: Host-associated > Plants > Roots > Unclassified | place... | reverse complement strand
AAGTACAACTGCCGAAGAAAAACAAAAAAAATGCATGCACATGTCGGACACAACGCCAAATGAGACCAATGACGACAACGAGTGTAGAAGAAGCCGTTTCTATATATAAATTCCCACACAACCGCACATCCAGGGATCTATTACTTTAAATATTGACATTTCGTAGCAATTCCTTTTTGGCATATACCCGGGGCCTGCCCAAGTATTTGCGTGGGTTTCTGCAGTCTATAAATCCATATTTTGGTGCATATGCCTTTGCATATGTCTGAGGCTGCTTCCAGCTCCTTCGGTGGGTATCTGAGATGTTAACGGGATTGGTGGCGAGATAGCCCCAGTGGCGGAATAAGTGTTCAAGGGGGCGCTACTCATATGTGGTGGTGCTCGTGGATAGCCTGTCGCTTCAAGAATGAAGGGTGGGGCCGCAGAGTTGGGAGCTTCACCAGTAAGATGAGGTAGGTGATGTAGTTGCGCGTGTGGCTGTGAAAACGAGTGAGTATGTGATTGGCTCGCAGACACAGGTACTAGCTCCCTATAAGCTCCTGTGGATGGGGTAAATGGAGCCGAACCGAATTCGGTAAAGTTTACGACGGCAATATTTGGGGTTAAGGTCGTTGCAGAGGTTGGTGTTATCAGTATTCCGGAGTGTGCCGCCCCCATATTCGTCGAGAGGTGTAACAGTTCAGACTGTTGTTTGGTTCGTCGCGATGCCCGTTGGCCATCCTCATTCCTGATCCGGCCACCTACCCCCATCCCTGAAGCATTCTCATCCTGTTCCTCCTCTTCTTCTTCCTCACCATCGTCATCATCATCATCTTCATGAAGTGCCGCCCCCCACAGAATCTCGGGAGCAATATGTGACTCGTAATCTGACCTTATTTGTGCAAACACCTGTGTACCATGGTCCACAACCAATCCTAGTTCCTCGTCCTCGTGAGTATTATCAAGAGTGAGGTGTACTCGATAACCGCCATTGGGGAGCTCGGTGTAATGGCTCACTATCGGAATTGCTGTAGGTGAGTTAATATTGCTAGATGATGGATGTGCAGGAATTATTTTATATAGGGTGAGTAGCTGGCTCGTCAGTCTAAGTAAAGAGGCGTCCCCGATGAATAGCTAACAAAGGCTGTGAGCATATAGACTTCAACTAATGGAATTCCAAAGTCAGAGGACTTACACCGTAGAATAACATAAGCAAGATTCCTAGCCTCACGGCAGTAATTTCGGAGTCCGCGACCAAGGAATCAGTAGTCTCCCTCTGGGTAGAACCTAGTCTCAACTTGCCCAGTCGTACACCCAACATCCTCTGGCACCTCCCCGCATGCTTCCACCCGGCAATATTCAACTTCCTCCCCCATTCCCCTCCAGCGTTTATACCCGCATCTGCTGCACTGAATGCCATCAGTGCATGATTTACCATGTCATCTACCTCGGCATAAAGTGGTACATAGTGTGTGAATATAGTATGCACAGTATTGACAAATTTAGGAGATTGGGGGCACACAATTCCAAATGGGTTCAGGTGTGCCCAAAATTGGGTAAATCGTGTATGTAGCGTGCGAGATGTTGGTGAGCGAGGGCGGGACGGTGGGTGATCTTGGCCGGCATCTAATGGAAAATACGAGTAGTTGCTATACCCTGATGGATGAGACTCGGCTTGCATAGAATATATTGGTGTCGTGGGATCTGAAATCGATGGGGAAGGCAGATCGCAAGAAGACTGCATGAGGCAGTTCAGATAGCTTGTAACATCGTGATTGGGATCTGTCAAACCGCGGTCGTTACAATTGTTTGCCCCTATATGTCCACCCATGATCGATATTGGTAGACCCGTCAAATGCTGTGGCTGCCCCACTCGTGGAGCACCATCTGACTGATATCCAGATATTCCACTTCTATTACCGCCTTGTATCGGCACACCGTTGTATCCACCAGGATAATCCCCTTGGTCATCGTCAGAGCCTCCAGTAGATGATGCTGTCCCCGGAGATGGTACCCGTATCCTATATCCCGTATTCGCTCCATATTGACTACCTGGGGTCGGAGAGAGCGTCCCGGACCTGCCTTTGCCTTCACTGTGTGATGGGGGCGTTCTAAAACTCAAAGGGAAAGAAGATGGTGCTTGCCGTCGCCTTTCCTCTCTGGCATTCAGGCCCGGTGAGCAAGAATGGTTATATTTCACACAGCGGTCGCAACGGTTCGGCCATACTCGCTCAACTGGAGTACACTATTGACAGTAATGGGTCAGCAAGAGGCAAAAAAAGGAGCCGTGTCAGCTTCCTATAGTCGTAACTACACAGCTCAACGGGATGGAGGTAAAATAGGGCATGATGGAGATTGAGGGGACAATGAAATTATTCGTGCGAGCACTATCTGGCAATTTCTGCTTGTGAACTGTCTCAACCACCCCACAAGAAAGTGGAAAAAAAGCAAATTAGTTTACTAAGGAGGTGGAGAGTTCTGTGGCTCTAGGCCTGCAGCCGCGGGGTAATGAAAATAGTTAAATTAATGAAAATGAAATTTACATAACATGCAAAGAAGGGAATAATACGAACCCGCTGTTTGTCAAGGCGACATTGTGTGCATTTCAGAATCTGTTTATGTCTTCGTCGTTCTGGGCCAGAGGGTGTAATTTTTGTTTGGGACGAATTGATTGTGGATGTCTGCGATACCGGAGAAGTTCGAATGCCTATGCCAGTGCTTGTGTTCGACATTTTAATAATATGGATCTGCGAAGTTGCGAATCCCCCTAAAAAAGCTTTCCGATTTCTTTCGGAAGCTCTGGGCAAAATTCCAAGTCGCTCCACCGTTGCCGAAAAATTCACGCCGTAGACTAGATTTATGCAACTCCGGTGACTGTATTATAGCTTATTATATGTGACGATTTTGTCGGCACGGGCAAACCGTTTGATTCTTCTAAGCTAATAGCTTTGCAGTGACTCCGTGCGGCCCTTCTTCCCGTCTTCGGTCCGATATGGCTGCCTCCCTGTAATGTGGTTCGTCTTCGAGTTCGAATATGTGCAAGTAAGACAAGCAAGACAAGCACGGGTGTTAAAGGTAGGTCTGGAGAGATCAAAAGACACAAAACTGGATGAACTGTGAGCAAGGCCCTATGTATAATGGCAGAATTAATTCTACTTGCTGGGCGTGGAAGGTTCATAGAACATACATATAGTGATCAACTGTTCTGATAAATCCTACTCCGTCATCTGTATTCTTGTACCCTTTTTTTACTTTCAAACTTTCCCCTTTTCAATTTCAATAATTGTCTTTTCAAACCTGGTCCAGGTTCCACCCGTGCGCAGGCTCTAGAATGTCCAAGGAACGCCGGGACCGTTGTGGGGGCTGGCATGGAGTCAGCTGTGGCGTATTCATTGCACCTCCAGGATTCCTGGTAGTGTACTAGAGACACGGATATTGATGTGCCCTGGGTAGCTACTATGGTTCACGTGTGCCACTGCATCCAGGGACAGAGATCTCATCTTGCTGATTGGCTGTTCGCACTTTTTTTTTGCTCTCAGCATCGACGGAGTAAAAAACCAGGCACCAGAAAGAGGCACTTGGGTGTTCTAGGGAGGGGCTTAGGCTTGGGAGTGACGTTCGTTGGGAGTAATCAAAAGTGGTCTTAGCTATCGATGGATAGATTGAGATTCGACCCCACACGCGATGCACCTTTCCTCTGATTCCGTGAGGAGTATACGTAATTAGCACCAGATTGGTCAAATTTCTCTAGCTATAGGTGTTAAGCCCACGGCCAAGATTCGGAATGGGTTGGGCTCATTGTCGGTACTGGTGTACAAGGCACCGGCATATTTTAACACCAACTAAATTATGTGCTCAGTGCAACAGGAGTTCATATTTGGGTTGTGCCCAGACTACATTTGGGTTCCTGCGCCGAGATGCAACCAGAGTAGTCTCAAACGTCGAGTGGGGTACTAGTACCAAGACTCTGGGACAAAAACTGAAACGGAGCCTTCGGCAGATTCAAAAGTATAAGATCATGTTATGAGCTTCTTTCGATGTCTGCGACCTGGGTGACGAATTTCCGACTCTCCCATCGCAAATTCAATCATATTACAGTCCGAGAACATTTCCAGCCCACTAGGTTCACCGGCAAAACATCGTGGGATAGCTGGTTTCCTAGACTTCAGAGGCCTCACATACTATACTTGATGAAATTAATTTCGAAGCATGTAGATGGCCATGGCCAATATCTGAGAGATAATTTTTGGTGGTTTCTTGCATACCTATGTCTGATTTCCACATATGGTTTGTGACAGCAACAGGGTCTAAAATTGTTTGCGTGGTGGAGAAGCTGCCATCCCTTGTCCCTGTCCTGCATATACAACCTTCAGATACTAAACCACAAGCGGTCTTAGCTTGTCGAGAACAGTCGACTAGTCTTAGCAACGGGACGACGTGAAGGTTTTAGGACTAAATGTGTTTCGGAGACCGTACCATGCTATATGTACATAAGTTTTGGATTTGAATCCCTCCCCATCTCTCCCGGTATTCGATGTACAGCTAGTACCGGCCCCATGATTAGGATTTCTACTAAGTCTTGGCTCTATTTGGGTAACTAGACTACATTTGAGGCCCTCTAAGCAAAAATCTAGGCAAGTATGTCCCTGATTTTGCGGATGCATCTGAATGCATCCGCATGCGCTGACATTTTCGAGGCTCTGCTAAATGTGAGACACTCTGTAATGGCAGGAGGGGCGCTCAAATTCAAGCCTTACGGTACACGTACCTTAGTCTGACTACACGTACCTCACGGGTTCTTTTAACCAAATGAGTAGTCTCGTTCCAGATAACTTAAGGGCGTAGTCCTGGATATGGAACAAGAACCTACAAGGTTGTCATTCAGTCAAGTACCTAGCTTCTCGCTCATGATCATTAACCAGGCTAGTATGCTTCCACGCCTAATCATGAGCAGAGAGCACATCTCACATTTCAAAACCATGAACAGGCACAAGCTGGGTATAAGCACAGGGGGCCTCTTTCATGCAGTTTCATACGGCCCTAGCCCACATGCATCTCAGTTTCCATGATAGCTAAAACTTTCCATGCATGGCGTAATTAATCTCGATGGTGGGGCTTCCCCCAAGGACATCCCGAATGGATCGGGGGCTCTTGAATAGAGAGTGCATGGTCTACAGGTACATTTGAAGGTCGTTTAAGCAGTTGAAAGCATCGATATCCAGGGAGACCAAGGTACTCTTCGACAAGGTATATCCTTTAAATGCCTCCTTCAGCTGTACTAGTAAATTTTCCGATCGATCGGGAAGCAATGATAGTTGAATTGCAAGAAACTTGCGGCTAAACCGAATTCCGAATAACCTAGGAACATCAAGTAACTCGTGTATGAATTAATCGATTTTGTGTTGACAAACAAGCGTAACGAACACTATTTTCTAGCTAGCAATTACTAACTATGAAGCATTCAAGAGGTTCAGACGAGCTGTCCCTGAAATTCTCGATTAAGCATAGTACCTAGTCTCGAATATGCGGTACTACTAGTGGGGCTCCACATGGACAACATGTACACTGGTACTGTTCAAGGCATTGTGTAGTAGATTCAAGATTCAAGATTCTAGATGTGAAACGTAGTAGTGGTTGAGTATTGTACACCTACGGAGCTCGAGCCCTAACTCGGAACAGCAATTCCAACAGCACAAAGGTCGTGTGGTTAGTAACAGATGACAGAAGAATTTGACTCTCTTATAATTATTTTCATCTGGGTGCTCACGGCAGATTTCAAGAGCTCTAATTGTAGTTATTATCCCAACTAACTATAATGGTTTATCGGTTATGTAGGTCGCGTCAGGTTATACCGCAACTAGTTACTGAGTAAAATAAAAGGCCCACAAATCTGCAAGACCCCAGCTGAGTTTCATGAATGCAATTTATTATATTTTGGATTAGCTGATCCAGTCCCCACTACGAGCGCCCAAATTAAAAGTGCACATATTTACACACCGTAGTTTCATCGTCAATGTGAAATTTGCATCCCAGCAATAGTCTGAATTGTTCTAGGCTCGTATATATCAGTGGTAAACGCATTTGGAGCTCTTTTGAGGCTTGATGGCTTCTGGCGTTCCACAGGTGAGGGCTGCTGTTGGTATTCCCCTTTTCGATAGCAATGAATTACCTTTGTTCATTACTGTAGTTAATCCATCTGCATCGTTGCTTCAGGGGCTACAACAACCTGCACCTTTTCCACTGATTCCTTAGCCCAGTACCGATGGACTGTGACAGCATAGTGGTTATTCACAGGCCGAGGCAACTGGCCATGGTACAGTCATCTGATAGATACCCTAGGCCGGCCTGCAGCTGGCTGTGAATGCACTAGTAAGGCTGGGGGTGTAGATTTAGGAGACAGCAGCAGCAGCGATCGAAGCATACTACCTAGTTTCTTTACCAATAGAAGAGGACAGCCCTGGGCCGGGACACACGGCTGACCGCCAACCGGAGAGGTGCAGCACCTCCTTCAGAAGCCACATCAAGCGTTAATGTAAGGTGATAAATTCTCAATATCGGTTATAAGTACACCCTTGATCAAATCAATGAACTGACAATGGGAACAAACCAGGCGACGATCCTAGTCCTGTACCTTCCAGAAAAACCTGACGCCATGGTGAAGGGAAGATAGAGCCGGTTTAAATCGTCCAATGAAGGCCATCCTGAAATGAAGCGGGGGGGGCGCCGATTACAGGAACTCATGTGTCCTGCCTTGCCAGCCGGTATATAGGGAGTTTCCACTTTACCAGCTGGGTATGTAAAGCTTTTAAGGCTTAATACTAAACAAACAACGGATTATTCGAAAGGCTATGTATGGCCATCGACCTCCCTCAGACTAGTAGGCTGGAGTAGGTATTCGATTGGTGATGTAGTAAAAACAGGACGTGTTGTAGACGATATATGGAGCTTCAGGTATACGTGCAAGGTTAGTGTGGATGCAGTGCATCACCCTGACAACTCTATAGGACACATTTCAGGACTGTAAAAAACCATGGCGTAACTATTGTATCTTCGAAGGGTTACATAATATGTACAAGGGGACCAAAATGGAAATTGTTATAATTAGGGGTATTCGATCGTTTTTGAGCTAACCAGACTACTATGCATGCATGCATATGATCGGTTCAATTGCAGTTGCAGGACCATGGCTGGCACACTTAGCATTCATTATGGTACACGAGGCTACTATTTGGGAAGGCTTTGAGATTCCTACCAGGGGCTCATAATCATGTACAGGTACAAAACTCCTTTAGTCTAGATCTAGAATTTCTCATCGACCTCTAGGCCTAGGGGCACTCACCAACACATAACATCCGTTCTATGATTTAACGGGTCTTTGTATCAGGTACTTAAGCTTATCCTGCACTGCCGGTTATCTGCGTAGCAATCTGTACGTAATCATAACCGGCCGCGATACCGGTCAGTCTCCATCTTCCTCCCGCAAGGGACCTTGCATCTTTCCCGATAGGACAAGAAGGGTTGGTTACTTATGATACACATGTTGGTCCTATAACATCGAATAAGGGCAGTTTCTTTCACACAGCTTTGCGCAGGGCGCAGTACCACTCTCGACTCCTCTCCATTATCTACTTATACACGTACAGATCTAGGCCGTACTGGTATACTATTATTTCACTTCTTGTACTGTGTTTACAATCGCCTTCTCGTGGTTGTGTACTCATCCAATGGTGTTTGCATAAGCGCCTTCTCCACTTATTCCGAGTCGTCAGGCACCAGCCGTTGATTCGAGCTCGTCAGTTTGTTTAGATGTCTTAAATCATAAGTCTATTGACGCCTGCACTTGCGATTTTTGTGCAGTTAGACTAGTCAATGTTGGGGGAATTTTGACGTGGAAAGGAACTTGCCGTGGGCAGGGCACAGGAACACAGTGATGTACCTCTTGCAGCGCACGTGTTGGGACTGGGAAAGAAGAATCAAGTTAGGATAAATAAGTGTTGAGTTCATTGTAGGGTATCATGGTTGATTCCATCTTGTGGTGTACAGTCTTGCTCCAGACATTGCCTGGAAGCACTAGTAAGGTTTGTCGCCACACTGGAGACCATAATGGCCGAACTTTGTATTGCTATTCTACGGTCCTACATAACTCTAGTTAATCCTTGAATATTTCACTCAAGAGAGCTTGCCAAGGTGCCAGGAGGTGTTGAGCAGGTTGAAGGCCCTCGTTAACGTGCTATTTGTATGATACTTGTAAAAAGTATCTATTCAAGTATCTATTCAAGTTTCTACAAGTGTTGAGAACTTGTTAATCGTATTTTAGGTATCATCGTATTGTTCTCCTACTATGTTCGGAATCAACAACCGGCTCCTGTAAGAATCCGCCACGGTTTTTAAACTGTACCATAGTGCATAGCGGGCGTGCGTTTGGCGGCGTAGATGGGCAGTACGCTATATAATTAATTTGGGAGTGTCAAGTACATATACAGTCAAACCTTTGTTATTGCATTCATCCGAAACGAAGCCTCTGTTTTTATACATAAGACAGGTTTACATGTGGATCTGCAGTCGAGGATCTAACGTAATAAGATAGTCTGCTAAATACCTACTAGAATGTACGTTTTTACTTTTATCGTTATTTACATTCCAAGCCTAATATTTAGGTAACAATTAGGAACTAATTATTATTATATAAATATTTAGTATTTGTTATGTATTAAGCAAGTTCCGGCAGGCGGTACTATGCAAATACGCACATCGTTTAAAATCGTACCCTATATACAGTCCCATTCAGGAACTGTCAGGGATGCATAAATGGGGGTCTACATAACCGGTTCAGGTAGGTTGCATAAATCGGCTATTTTCCATATTCCAGGCAGCACGAGGCCAGCTGGGATGTCCGGAAGTCATAAGGTGAGGTTGGAGACATCGTTCTGTCTGGCATAGACAAAATAACTCATATATGCAGCCCACCTGAACCGGTTATGCGAGTCCCCATTTATGCATCCCGGACAGTTCCTGAATGGGACTGTACTTGTCCTAGGTAAAGTAAGTCTGCGCTCTGCAGGTGCTGCTGAGGCGGGTGATGCCGTTTGTACAGTATATGCTAGGGATCTGGTGGCATAATCTCTTACTCCTATATTCCTACTACTTTAAGTAAGCTTGTTGCTAGTACGGCTATTGCCTCAGTGCACGTGGTGCTATTGTTTAGACCCGACATCCTGGTGGGGTATATTTCGATATCGGTTCTATAGCTACATGGTAGGCAAGATGCATATTGACCTGCTCGATATATAGTGAGTGGACGAGGTATTTATGGTGCCTAAGACTGATGAGTCCCGGATCCAATCGGTTACAGACTATAGTTATATATTATATGGGACACCGAGTGAGTGACTGGCAACCCATTGTATAGCTCACACTGTGATAAGTCATTTATTACAACCGTAGCTACTGGCTGGTATCAATAACGGTATGCTCGATATTTGACTAACACTATCCTCATTAAAGTGAGTACTATTGTTCTGGTATCTGCACTGTGGATTGGTGGATAAACGAATGCGTAGAATAGGTGAGCAAAAAAGATACACATGCCATGGTAGGTAATTGCCACTAGTATTAGTACTATCATCCAAACATGTGACTTTTATAGTGAGCACCATGAAGTGAGTTAATGAGTGGAAGTGTTGTAGGTGGGTATTTCAGGTGCTAGCCCCGTGCTCTCAATGCGTAATTGCCTCTGTGCCCACTGTTTGACTACCCTCTAGGAGGTGGTTGACCTCAAATCACTCCTACACTCGCCTTTTTAATTACTCCTCGTAAAGGTTTTGCTCATCTGTTTACTCATCTAGAAACCACTAATTCACTTGGGAGCGAACTTTTTTACCCTCCAACATATAACAGATGTACCGAACTGAGCAAGATGCTGGGCTGGGCGAATGGTCATTTAGTGTTAACTTGCAACCTGGATCGACTTATGGAGGCTGGTCGTTTATAATATGTATTAATGGTAATAAGTCTGGACGTGATATGCATGCATATGCTACATATCCGGACTTCGTACTATTATCAAAACGCATAATTACTTTTCATCAGTGTCCTTAATGCATCCAAAAATATGACGTCGACAAAGCCTATGCTGAATACCTGCAAGGCTAGCAGCATATATAATAGAATTCATACACCGCATAACTGGGGTGTTATATCCCCTGTTTCTCCACCAAAAAACACAATTGGCACGGGATCTATAGCGTAGATACGGTATTTAACTCTCAGCTGTAATCAAGGGTCAACATCTATCAGAATTCAGGTTGAGTTTTATAAGGGAGGTACTCAGGGTTGCGGACCAACTACATATTCCCATATTGGCCATACATGTACATCTAAATCCGTAATTTAACTTCTTTACATAATTGCATTATAGCTATACATGCATGACAGATGATTTAAGTGAGATATATCGATACCCCTATAAATCCTACACACTCCTGTGATGAGTACAACTTTTCACGGAAGAGCTCCCAACAAGTCCAACATGTGCAATCTTACCTTTTTTTCCAAGTTTGAGATTTGAGGGAAGGATGTGAGGTCACATCCTTCCTGGGATCGCCTGTCCCGGTAGTCTGGTTTGGCAGACTACAGTTTCGGTTGAGTTCTACATATTCAATTCGAATACCCGAATATATCCGAGTCAGCCTGGGGATCCCCATGGGGGCCGAGTAGCTTCCGGTAAGTTTACCGCATAATCCCGTTAACAAAATACTCCATGTAAAAAATAAACAACTCCTATGAATTAGAGTCTGGAGTTGTCTGGCGTCCACCTGAGACTCAAGCCTCCTTCACTCCGTTTACGAAACTTTTCTCATTCGCGACATTATGATCATACCATATACTATATATGGTCTTAGATATACACCCTTGTCACTAATTATTAGCAAATAGGTAGTCATTTTTGGAAACGTCGTATGCATATGCATACCAGCACTTGCAATCAACGCTTTAAATTCACTCAATCCCATATATATACATAAAAGACAGAAACCTCAAGGGCATGGTACTAGCGTACTATTCTCATGCTAGCTGTAAGATTAGCTCTGCCATTTATCACGCTGTTGGCGATATTAACCGGAGGCCTTGCCGATCTCGAGAACAGCCTCATCTCCACGAGACCCCAGCTACCTTAAGCTTCCGGCCGCGGATCTTACCGTGAGTGCGTGTCGGGATATATTCGAGTTTTATTAGTTGCCCAAATCAAATTCCCGAGGATATATGTACGTGCATGCTCATAGCATGCATGCATATGAGGAGATATATTAATCCTAAGCCTGTTGAACAGGCTCTACCATTAATATCTAGCCTTGTTATTTAGTTGTCTTGTGGCAAATTATTTCGAAGTGCATGAATATAATTGCGGGTTGTATGCATGTACTGGCATCGATGGGCATGCGCATGATAAGTTGATTCCAGTGACCCTAGGGGTATGTACCAATTATAAGATGCGGAGAAATTGTAATTTGATAATCTGACATCACTGGGGACTGGGGATATGATGCATACAGGCTAGTTGCTCTGATCGAGTGTACTTGAAGGAAAAGTTGGTGATTGACCTTGCAGATATTGAGACTTAAGGCTCACATGCCCATTAAAAGTAGGGTACAGTGTTCGAGCAGGTATCTCGGTTTTATTGGTATGATCCGTCCGTATGCCTATGAAATGACAACCTTAATAAGTAGGTAGAGACAGAAGCTGAGACTTGACGTGAGATGCACAATATTATAGTAGTACACTGCCACGTTACAGAAAAAGTAATTGACATCGATATCCATATATCAGGCTTCAGCCTCCAATGACTCCCACCCCCAATGACTCACCAACAACGTTAACCAGGGCCTCCCCATCATGATCAATCTAAATCCTTATTAATTCCCCACCTCCCCTCCAGTAATCTCACCACTCTCTGATCCCCGCCATTCCTCGCCACCCTTAACGGAGTCCCCGCCGTAGTCCCAATATTCACATCTACATCGTCCCTCCCTAGCAACCCCCCCACTATTTCTAAATTCCTCCAAAATACCGCTTCAATCAATGGCGTTCGCCACCCCGCATTCACATTCACATCGATATCCTTTCTCGCCAGCAACAGCCTAGCAATCTCCATCTTCTGACCATGGATTGCAATCATAAGCGGTGTTTCACCTACACCTAGGCTATCGCGGAGATTTGGGTTCACGTCTCCGCGGGAGAGGAGGAGCTCTACAATGTCTTCGTTCCCAGAGTCGACAGCGTGGTGGAGGGCGGTACGCCCAGAGAGGTCAGTAAGGTTGGGATTTAGGCCGTGTTGAGTTAGGAGGAGGGTTATGACTGAGGTGTGGCAGCCTGCCGCGGCCCGGGCGAGGGGGGTCCGCTTGAACAGATTGCACTGGTGATTGCAGTCTACCTGGCACTGGGATAATATCCATTGAGCCAAAGATTCATGGCCGTTACCTGCAGCAATGCTAAAGGGCGTTTGGCCCGCCCCATTTCTGATGTCAGTAGCAATGTTCTCCTGGCTCAAGCCATGCTCAGTGGCCAATCTCTCTAATACTTTGACGAGGCCAAAGTGCGCCGCTATAACCGCTTTCCGATGTCCAGGTTGCGGATTTGCACTTTCATGATCCTTGTGTTCCACGCAGATGGCACACTCGAGGCGTTTAGGGCTAAACCCTACTCGTTCCGTATGTAGCAAGTGCATGACACAGTCTATCAAATCGTCCTGTATGATAAAGCTGAGAATCTTTTGTTGCGCGGACTCTTCATACTCAGCTTCTCGGGCGTGCCTTCCCCAATTCGCCGTAGCGTACGCGAGCTGTGGATCCTCTGACATTCTGCGAACAATATCGATATCGTATTCATAAGTTGTCTTGAAGCTTTCCAGTGCCTTCTCAAAGTAATTGCAGCAGCCTATCAAGAGGAAAGAATGTGCACGGGAAAATCCCCCCTTGGAATCGGCTTGAATGACCTCTCGGACGATGCTGTGAGCGAGGCTGATATAGCCGCCACGTTTGGGTTCTATAACTATAAGTCCAGACCGCAAGGCCGTGTTAAGTGCCACAAGTACAGCAGCAAAATCTGTCCCCACTTCCCCATCCAAAAACGTTGAAATCATCTCCATGATCTCTTCACATGTGAGAGCCACTGGGGAGCATGTGACACACAGAAGCACTACCCGGACCAACTCTGAGTCACCCTCTAGATCTGCGACCACTATCGTATCTAGGATTTTTTCCACCATTGTGCTGAGGTCGGGAGTTAGTAAAGGTAAAGATTCTTCGATGGTCACTAGACTCATTACTAGGGCAAGGAATTGAAGGTGGAGATGTGCAAGGAGGAAGCTAAGGCAGATTTTTCGTCAGTATCAAGCTCCGGTAGAAAGATCGTCCTCTACAACATACATTCCCTGTGACTTCTCCACAATCTCTTCAATGACCCTTGCTAGTTCAGTTCCAACATATTCGAGCAATTCAGTACATGCATGAATTCGAGCTTCCACAAACTTCCTAATATCCTCACTGTTTGGTAAGATCTCAACAAGTGCCGTACGCTCACCATCCATGCCGTTCAACGTAGGTTTCCTCGAAGTCACTAGTAACCTAAACTTCCCCGTTTCTGGTAAACCCTGCCACTGTTTAAAGAAATCAGCAACCTGCTTCTCAGGCCACTCATTAAGCCCGTCGATGACGACAAAGACTTTCGAATGGTGCTCGACAATCTTTTTGAATATATCAAATTCTTGCCCTATAGGTATGTCTTGACTCTCTAGATAGCCCTTTAGCGCTTCGTAGGCAGGAGTCTGTAGTGGGTCCTGTAGAAGCTGGTGTACTAGATGCCCAAATAGAGGTGAGCACTCAGGATCTATCGGGTACCGGGGGTGTCTAGGGTCGATGAATATAGCGGCAATCCCGGCATCTTCTGTGCTGTAGGCTTTTTTCAAGTGATCGATTATGAACGCCCTGTATTTGATGCAATTGATTTTAGGTTCTTGTGCACCATTAGAGAAAATAATTCTCATAAGAATAGTACTTACGCTAAGGTTGTTTTCCCAACACCAGCTATCATTTTAAATGACCGTCAGTACGGCAAAGTATTCGCCGGAGGGGCTACGCCCATAACCAAAGATTCACTTACCTGGCCCATACAAGCAGCACATATGCATGTGCACATTCCCCTCAAGCCACTCCTGAAAACCCGGATTCTCAAGTACCCATAATCCAGTCCCATTTTGATAATTGGTTAATACATCTTCCTGGCTCTTCCAATCCTCTAATCTTGACAGACAGTCCATATGTGGGTACCAGTTTGCGAAAATGCTTTCAGGTACCGCTGGGTTAAGGGGGGCTGGTAGCTCGAGCCCTGCCTCCAATATTGTGGAAGTTACTGAAGGAGCTATGGATTCATCGTTCTCGGACGTTTTGGGGGTTAATATGCCTTCCTCGTAGCTAGGAAGCGTACCAGAGTCTTGGGACTCTGTGGTGCTGTAAGTATTAGTTGTGCGTGCGGGACCTTGGTGATTCGCCCTATAAGAGACATCATCAGTTCAAAAGATTAATTTATCGACAATTCAACAGTACATACTCATTAAGCAAGTTCAGAGTTTGTGATATATACGTATAACACATCTTAACAGCTGTCGCCACCTTTTCTATATAATCTTGTTCCCTTTTCACCTTCTCCGAAGCCGGTCGATCCTCCGCCTCGTATAGAATTGCATCTCTCGTCAACTCAACCTTAGTATTGGTAAGCACCTGCTTGGCTTCCAACAGACATCTCTGAGTTGGCGATTCAATGCCATCCACCACAGTATGTTGAATTTCTGGCTGTTGAGATTGGAGCGCCCTCTGAAGCTCGCCTAGGGCGCCCTCGAGTATTGTTGATTCTGACTGCAATTTTTTGCTCTCGGTGGATTTATTGATACAGTACATAGCTAGTAGCTCCTCGTTTAGCTTTTGGATAGCGGCGATGATGCTTGCGAGGGGTCCGGCTTTGACTGAAACCATCGTGGCGGTTATTATATGGAAGCCGCGCTCGTTTATCTAATTCATCTCGCGTAGAACAGTCAGCATAGCTTTTGGCCAACTAGACTAGATTTTTCATGTCTGATTTTAATAAAGAATACTATCAGGTATCTGGGTGCGAACCCCCCAAGCTCAAATAATACGTACAGATCTAGATGGTGAAAGTAAGTCCAGCTATGTAGCTATCTGGATATCGATATCAAGACGACAGTCGCGAATCAATTGCAAGTCAACGAGCAGAAAAAGGACAATATATAGAAGTCCAGCGAACGGCGCTGTAACTCCGTAAAAAAATCACAATTCGAAAACATACACTGGATGCCTGATTACGTAGTGAATAATATAAATTTTTTTTTTTCCTTTTTTGAAATTCCTTGTTTGGACTGTTTGATCTGCGTCTGCGGGCTAGTCTGGTTGGCACAAGCTCTCGTACTGCGGGCGCGAACTAGACTATGAAAATTCAAGTTTTATATCCATTGACATTAGTACGATATGCCAGCGCATGTTTTTACAAAAACTTTATGCGGGGTTAGGCAGCCATGCACAGACTTTATATAACGCACGCTAGTTCCAAACAATTAGAGGGTCAGAGGGGTCCGCCTGAATTGTTTAAAAAAAAATTTCAGCAAAAAATCTAGTTGTGAGAATTTGTTACCATATAGAACCGTGGTCAAGGAGATCGTACAGCTATCGATACCCTGCTAACAAGCGGATTCCAGATATGGTAAACGGGATGTATGTAGGATCAGTGTGCGGATGGTCACGAGACTAGCCAAATAGGCTCAAACATCAAGAGATGAAAAGCCACATGAGGTAAGTTTGAAATCACTCTCGTACTCGTTCCAACCCTGGCTTACCCTGTTTTTGACATGTCCTACTCGGCACTCACTCCCACAATAGCCTAGAGAGTAGAGGTGGAGAAGAGGAAAGAGGAGAGAGGAGAGACACGGACGGTTTTGACGAGAAAGTACCAATATCACTATATACTTGTATAACAGCATACCTAGCTCATTGTACATGTGCAGCTACTTATGAAGCATACTAAATAGCTTCCGGGAGTTCTTAATGCCCCTGGACGACCGCGGGACCAAGGCGAATTTCTCAACACTCGACTATCTTAAGTGATTACTAGTAGAAGCAGGCAACTTACAGCCCTCTAGAAGCTTGAAGTAGCTCGTACGTGGACCATATATTCATGGTGTGGTTTCGGCTATGATTTTGTAGATAATGTTGGCGTATGTGCTGCTATTACCTGAGCCCTTACAGTTATAGATAAAAATTGCCCGTTCAGCTTGATTGTTTAGTGGAGATAGCAAAGCAAGTGACCGGGATACCTTTGACAGATCTAGACTACATACACCAGTCTCGCATGGCAGACTACTAATCCTGAAGAGACTCATCTGGCTAACTCGCCTGGAACACTTCCCAGGTAATTCACCAATACTAAACGAGCACTGCTAGTGGGCTTGCTAATGGTCTGACTACTCCAATAAACATTGGGTTAATATGGTTTCACCACAAAATTGCATCATCGATTAATATATTCCCACTCCAACAAATATGGCACTCTGGGCGTACTTTAGACTTCAGTGCCCCCGGCCGCCAACAGGCACCAAGACAAAATTTTCGTGTCAATATGTACATGAAGCAGCAAAGCATTACCCTTTTTCATACTCTAGATCTCTACTCCTAATTTGATTGTACTAATCCTTCCGCGACCTCTTCCTTGCCCCGCTCGGTGATCCATTAACCTCCCCCATCATGTGCCCC
>Ga0307511_10003224_pt1 | contig 16794 bp, 23 predicted proteins | sample 13_EM_MG_FD_200266 | JGI IMG/M metagenome (GOLD analysis project Ga0307511, IMG submission 200266) | Populus trichocarpa ectomycorrhiza microbial communities from riparian zone in the Pacific Northwest, United States - 13_EM | ecosystem: Host-associated > Plants > Roots > Unclassified | place... | reverse complement strand
CACCTTTTTTGTTATTGTTTGTTATGTAAATGTAGTGGACTACAAACGACTACAAAATGCCATCACGCGGATCAGCGGAGTTGAATTCTGTGGGCGGCAACAGAGCGCGACCCATTCGCTTTCCATAAGGATCGGTTGTCACAAAGTAGTGGTGACAAGGTGACCCACACCATAGCATCAGCGAATCGGTCAAATCACTGTGGGCGCTGTGAGTGCTGTGTCGATCGCGCAGCGCCAATCGCCAGACATATGCATACCCCCTCGACCACAGCACCACAGAACCCGCTCACAGCATCGCAGAGCTCAATTAGAGACACTTTATGGTGCTTTGATGTGCGCAACTGGCCAGGATTTAATTAAAAAATAATTGTATTGCCTGCGAAGTATGATAATGGTGTAGATAAAGGGCTTTGCCCCCAACAGCGGGGATCAGGGTTGAAACAGGTTCTTCGCTGACGTCCTCACCTCCTTTGCTGGCTTGAGCGCACGCGCGTGGGGGAGGGGGTGTTGGCGCCAGTTTTGCGTTTGCGTTTGGGCAATATCCGAAGTCTTTGGGATGTGGGAGGCGTCGGATGGGGGGAAGGGGAGCAGAGATTGGGTCACAGCGGAGGGTCTGGAGTGAGTGGTGGGCCAAAACAGCATCATACTTTACTGTAGGAACAAAGAAATGTCAAGGAAAAACTACAAACCGGAAGTTTAAGCTAACATCGTCCCAGCCAGATAATAGCAATTCATTCACGACAGGGCAATTCCAGTGGCTGTTTCGCGCGGAACCTATGGGCGAGGAGAATAGGATGACCCTCAACAGCAGAGAGAGTTTTTGGGGTGATATTTGAAGCACTGGGAGCGCTAGGATGATCAGGGAGGGGGGGAGAGGACATTCGGCCTAACATGGGGGACAGGAGTTCGCGGCGAGCCAAAACTTTGGGATGAAGTCAGCAGTGCAGTCGTATGTGGAACGCACAAGAACGAAGGAGAAATACAAACCGGAAAACCGTGAGAGCAAAAGCGTTCTTGATGTTCAAGGCCATAATTTGAGAAAACCGACCTAAAACGAAGCCACAAGTAAGAACGAACGAAAGATGAGAAAATATCATAAAATAAGACCCGCGCACGCCGGACCATTGTGACCAGTGGTATCATGGACGAAGAGGGGTGCGTTTCTGGCGGTGTGACAAGCGGTTGGGACTTCTGGGCGCGTTCGTGGCGTGTCGCTGGCAAGGTGCGGCGGCGGATGCGGGGCGGGATACAGGTCATGGGCATTGTAGAACCCAAACCCAGGCCACTGGGAATGATAATTGTTGTGCGCGAGTCCCGAGGCGAGAGGCGACCACGGGACTTGGTGGAATGGGATCGAAACGACATGTCGTGTTTGCTGAGTCCAAATCCCCCAGCACCGGCAACTTCCGATCCCGTTGATGAGAATAAACGCTGGTCCCGTTTTGATGGTCCCCAGCATCCCAGGACCCCAGGACCTCACAGTACTTAGTCCGGCCCCACAGCGAGTTCCGAAACGCGATCAAACGTCCAAAATTCCCACCCAGGGCCACGGCGATCAGACTGATTTGCTATGAAGCTTCAAGCTCAGAGATGGTTGAACGACCACCACGCGGTAATTCGCAAAGTAGGAATAGAGGAAGCCAAGAGTAAGGTGTTCACGGGTATAGGAGCAAACTTGTACGTGAAAGTCCAAACCTACGCCATCTCGAAAACCGGTAATGGTGGATTAGGTGTGCAGGAATAACGTACAACGCGGTAGCACATCTATTGTAGCAGCAATTTATGAAGTTCTTAGTACGTGAGAAAGATGTGTCCCTCACGCTCCGCAGCGGTTAGGACTCTTCGAGTCTCGCGGCCGTTGGTGATCTTCCAGGCAGGGCGCATCAATGGTTAAGAGAAAATCGGGCAGCGTGTGTACACCGCTGTTCGGCTATCCCCACGGAACTAAATTTTGGCGAACGTTGAGTCAGGCCTCATCGTCGGGCCTCATCGACATCACTCAGGGGAGTTTCCAATTTCGGCCCGCCCCTTCTAGGGCGTTGGCCAATCATGAGTAGGATCGATGCTCACATACGAGGGCTTCTGGAAACGGTCCACGGTCCGAGAACCTGAAGGAGTTTTGTTGTCCCCATCTTGTTGTGACGGAATCCCGCTATCGCGCCAACCCTTGGCACGTTCATTGGCGAATCCAATTATCCAACAGGCCAAGGGAATTAACTGCCCCTGAGGTTAGGCTCGGGGAACTACCATATCGCTAGCTTTCCCGTAAGGCGAACGTGATAATCATATACGTGATGCGTTTGAAGGGACAGATGTCCCTGCATAATCTACGCGAATTCCGAATTCGCAAGCATTGCCAGCAATATCACACGCCCGTCATACAGGGCTGGGAAGTCCACGAAACCACCCTACCCTATCGGGATCTTCGAGAATGATGCCAGGTGCTAGGCTGGACCAGTGTTGGACAATCATTGGCTAGAACCAAGTCAAAAAGTCAACCATATTCATCGTGTCACGGTGATTTAACTTATTGATTCGATTTGACTGTGAGCACATCGGACTTGCGAGAATACTACACTGGGTCGTTAAACGTGGCTCGGTCGGACGACTCCGCCATCATTGATTGTCACGTGATAAGTAGATCACGTGCCTGCATGGCAAGCTCACCCGGGACGTGGCCTGCCGTGTCCGGTTTTCCCACGCTCCTGAAGATTATAATCATGACGGAAAGTCACAGAATCATGACTTTGGTTGACATATCAACGATTGGCACAACACTGGGCCGCTGGACAGGAGCCCGATTGAGCACAATGCGTGATAAGCTTTGGGACCATGCATGGGAAACTCATCGCGCAAAAAAACTGGAGACAAATTTCGGATATTGATTTTTACAGGTTTTCAAAGGTCGTGGTACACATAAACAAACGGCGGGCTTTAAATTTATTGCGCCAGGGCATGCATTTAGCATTTGCAGTCACCGGCAGAGCACTTGCAGTCACCGCTTCCGCAGGCGCAGCTGCAGAGTGGGGGGTCAGCATACAACCCACACGAGGGATACAACATCGAGCGACGTACTTATCACCGCAGTTGCAGTTGGCGCAGTTGGCCTGGTTAACGAGGACGAAGGAGTATTGCTGATAACAGGAAGAAAGATCAGAGCTATGACCACAGGTCATGCAGAACACGAAACGTGCGAACCATTTCGAGAGGGTTGGGTTGTTCGAGGTGGTTGATACTGAGAGAGTGAGGGGGTTGGGGGAAAACTGGGTGGTTTCTCGAGGGCTTTTATACCCTGAGCCGCTGTGATTTCTCACGCAGGGTTGTGTCTGAGGGATTTGATGGAAACCAATGACAATGGCCTCGGCAAGGGTTCTTTCGCCACCTCAATGTTCTCGCCTGTTGAAACAGGTGTCCTCAATATCCCGGACAACCTTACAATTCCCCAGTTCTTTAATGCCTCTCATGCCTCGCGACCCCGCTTCTCAAACGACTCCCCCTGCCTCGTCGAGGGACACACGGAAAGGACGCTCTCTTTCACAGAGGTGCCCTCCGTCAAGTGACCTGCCCAAATTGACAGCGGCCATTTACATAGCTTCAGTCTCAATCTCTCCGACTTACCAACGCCATTCATTTGAGGTGGAACGCCGGTACGTTATCTCACCCCCTCATCTCTCCATCTTTTTTCATACGGTCGATCGCACGGTCTAACCCGGATGGAATTGGCAATTGCAGGAGAAAGGGACGTAGGTGGGTTTCACCACGCACGGTCGAGACCCGCCCGCCCCTAATGCTTCGTTCCGCGAGTTGCCCTGATTGGTCCAAATCACATAAATTCCCTTGTCGTGATATGGGCCGCGTTGTGCCTCGGTGGTATAATCCTGTACGTATACATTTGCACATCCCTTTTCAGCCCACCCAACGGTCCTAACTAACCGATTGTAGCTCTGCAGATCCTGCATTCTCCACAATACCAGAACTCGTGGAAAACCTGAGGGATACCGATGCGGATCTTATTGTTGTACACCCAGATTTCCTCGATAAGATCTCCGGAGTGGCGGAAGCGGCAGGGATACCACATCATCGGATTTTGCTCTTGGATAGGCCCAAGTCTTCGAGCAGAGGGCTTCCGTACCCTCTCCTACGGGATCTAATATCTGAATTCGAACCCGACAACGGGCACTTCACCGAGCGGAAGCTGGCCGAGGGATCTGCGATCTCGAAACCCGCCTTCTACGTTATCTCACACGGCCTGTCAGGTATGACGTTGACTAGTGCTTAATGCAACCCAAACTTACACGACCGTTGAAAAAGATTCTTTCAGTCAGCCGCTATTCCGTAATCGCCAACATCATTCAGAAGTCGACCCATTTCAATGCGGCTCCTGGGTACTTTTCTCCTGGTGAGGTATCGCTTGGTGGTAAGTCCCCTGTGTGGAGCACATGAGGCCGCATAGCCTTGGCTTGTTTGAACACGATGCCGTCTAGTGTTGCCGATGGCTTGTATGTGATCGTTCCCACTTGTCCAGGATGCGGAAGACCGATCATCACGTTCATTTTAAGATCTCTACGGGCTCTCCAATGTGAGCGGCGTTGGTCTTTTGGAGGCTCATTTCACTAATGTGGCTCTTGTAGGTTTTGTTCGCTATGTATCGCGGGGTAAGCCTTTCACCACGACGAGTCTCGTGTATCACTTCATCTCACGAGAGTTCGCCAGGGTTTCCACAATCGTCGTTCAGAAATTCGATTTTCGCTCCTCATTTCAAACAATCGTCAAATATCAAATCACGCATCTCATGTAAGGTTCTCTTCCTCTTAATTTCATCGGGAGCGGGACCATGGTATTGATTCCAATTCAATGCAAATCCAGCCTTAAACCTTCTCAGCTGGTTCTCGTATGCAAGGCAGCCTCATTTCTTTCTGATAGGCAAATGGATACCCCGTAATCTAACGCTCTCCTTTAAATTCCCCAGAACCCACTAGCCAAAAAGTATGACATGAAGCATGTGAAGTACTGTCTGCTCGGAGCTCAGACCTTCCCCTTGGAGCTCGTCGACGGTCTCGTAAGGGCGTTCCCCGACTGCACCCTCGGCCAAGTTTATAGCAAGTCACGCGACGCCTTGTGGTAATATCGGGTGCCAGAACTTACGACCTGACTCAGGGCTGTCAGAGATGTCGACGGCGGTGGCGATAACCCCAGTGTCTCAACAATGGATGCCAAAGTCGGCAGGCGTTGGGAGGCTCCTGCCAGGCATAAACTATAGAATCCTTACCACGGATGGCCAACCCCGGAGAAGCTCTTGGTTTCCGGGCCGTCACGAGCCACCGGTTACCTAGATAACAAACCGGCGTGAACATTGGACCTTGCGATCCCCCTAGACCCCCGAACTCACGTGAGAAAATGCCCTCCAGCACGCGGCAAGTATTCCTTTACAAAGGGTAACTCGCTATCCCTGTTCTTCCCCAGCAGCAATAAGGCTGACTTGGAACTTCCGTAGTTGGGTACGTACAGGCGATAAGGTGATCGTTAACGAGGAGGGTGACCGGGAACGGTCACCTTATGAATCCCAGTCCCCCATCGACGTGTCATCGGAAAAGGTCAAAAATCGGCCACACCCGGGTGAGGCTTTTGCGCATGCACTGCGCAGGGTAAGAAGCCGGTAATCGCTTCGGGGTATCCTCGCCCAGGAGGGTTTGAACGTTGATGGCATCGCCAAGCCCCTTGCGTTTACCTTGAGCTTGAGCCGTCATTTTATTATGGTAGCACTCCACCCTCTACACGATGGATTAGGTTGACCGGCGATCGCTAGTAGCCCGCCCCTCGCGATCGAGGACCGAGGACCAGGTCGCCATGGAGAAGATCCACAGATTCGACCACGCTCGTACTATCCCGAAGCGCATCGTCCATGCCGGCGGTACTGGAGCTCACGGACGCTTCCGCTTTCTCGACAACAGCGCATCCAAATACACTTTCACTCCCGTCCTCACTGACCCGTCGAGAATCACACCCATTCTCATGCGCTTCTCGACCGTCCAGGGCCCTCGAGGTAGCGCGGATACCGTGCGCGATGTCCGTGGGCTCGCGTTAGGGAAACCTTGTATTCGTGTCAATTTCGAAACGCCTCTCCCTACCTCATCATCAAGCCACGCTACAAGTGAACCGAAGTAACCCCAGCTTGCCCTGTACAGTTGGTCGGTAGGGCCAGATACTCGAGAACTACCTCTATCGAGGGTTTGGTTATCCCGCTTAGTTTCGATTTTTAACAGATGAGAATTGCGTTCCGAGGATTTTTTCCCCCTCGGAAATGTAGGGGTTTAGATCTCCGGGACATGGAATGGTCTGCTCTTCCCGGCAGTTGTGGTCTGATACTTGGATAATCCGACGGGCTGACTTTGGACTAGCTAACCCTCTTTTTTTTCAACGAAAGTGCCGAAGCGTGACAGAATAGTAGCCAGGCAGTGGTCATGAACCATCCGGGTCTCGTAGATCCGTTGAAAATGGGACGATCCCCCTTGACCCCAGAACTAATATTGTAAAGCACTCCAAGGAAGGGATCAGGAGAAAGGCAGATCCCTTGGCCGACGACGTGGTACGTCACAAGGGTTGCCCGTCGGTAGATCTCGACGAGCATGGACGGACCCGCAATCGTACGTCGAATGATCAGGCTGGGAGTTGAAGGGCTGAGAGTATCTCAAGCTAGAAACACGCTTGTGCAGGAGTATCTCTCTCGAATTTGACACGCGTGAACGGACGTTGGGGAAACATTGAACATCGTGGCCTCAGGATACAGCATCCCCGTTGACTTCCATGGCGCCAGGAAGGCTATCCATAGGTTTCGGACACGCGGGCCCGATGAGGAGTTTTGATCCATCCGGACTTTTCGAACAAGTCCAAGTGTTATTCCACATCCCCCCGGTGCCCCCCCCCCGCCCCCTCATATTATTTCACAACACTGGACCCTCCGATTACATGGACGAGGATGAGGGTGAAGACTTCATCGAGGATGTGACTACTTTGAATGCCTCGCCGGTCAAGGAGGAGGAACAACTCCCCCCGAAGGGACGAATGGGTTTTTTTACTAACATCTAACGGAGTGGTATGCGCGCGGAGAAATGCAGGGTACGATCGCTAAGAATGAGTGGGCCTTTCTGTGCTGTAGTGTGCAGGAGGGCTGCTACGTGATAGAAGCAGCTCGGTGGTGTTAGAACGGGTCATATCTTCGGCCCGGACCCGGAAACGCTGCGCATTACCATTTTGTCGCGCTGCTTTGTGCTGGAAAGCGATCCTTCTTGGTATGAGCTCACCGCCGGTCGCAGCCCCCGATTTGTTGGACAATTGGCCCGAACTGTAAAATTCACGGTGCACTGTGCACTGGAGATGATTGTGCCAATGTGCGCTGTTCCGAACTCTAGGTATGCCGAGAAGCCGTGGCGGGAGCAGTATGAGCAAGAGGTGGGTCCTCTTCTATCCCAACAGACGACCGCTGCCCCTCCGCACCTGGCGCGTGATGGCGCGCAGAAAATAGCTCGATCGTTTCTGTATCGACGTTTTTCCCCACGATTTCCCATCTTCTCGTCCGCTTCCGGCATACCCATCAGCGCCTAGGCGGGCACTTGGCTCCGAGAGGCGAATTTAGACCACTTCCAGTCAGTTCTGCGCACTTTTCGCACCCCGGAAATGATTGGGACGTTCGCTAGTGTCGTGTCAGTTGTCCGTGGTTCGTCCTAGAATCACCTATGTTCAGTGTTCGAAACAAATGGAATGACCCTCATTGTTCCCCGACGGTTGGCGGACGTTACTCAGCTTACAATGTTTCCATGACCCCAGGGCCCGGTGTGACAATTGGCCCCGGCTGTCCCGCCTACGATGCGCCGGGGGCCGGAAGGCCATTTAAGCCAGGTTTGTTCGGTCCTAAGTGTCACCGGAGTCGCCCCCTCGGCCCCTTCACCACCTTCATCATGATGCTCTCCTCTTCCCTCCGTGCCCCCTTCGTCGCCCTCGTCGCCTCCATAGTTGCCGTCTCTGCTGCCCCCGCCATCACCACCGACGTCGACTTGACCGTCACGCTCTCGCTCCTCGGCTTGGAGGGCGATGGATCGGAGAACATGAAGGTCATCACGACCGTTGTCAACACTGGGGACAAAACACTCGAACTCCTCAAAGATCCCCGCGGGATCTTGGACTCCTTCCCCTAGGACTCCTTCACCGATGCCGCTGACTCTCACCTGCCGTTCATAGGTGCTAAGGTAAATTACGCGTCTGGTTACCTGACAAACCTGCGCACTGACGCTTGTGGTTTCCGCTTCTAGGCCAATTATAGCCACCACGTACGCCGCTGGCCTTAACGATCCCAGCGTTTACACTGTCTTCCCTCCTGGCACTTCCATCGATGTCATTCACGATCGTAAGTGGATCATCTCGATTACTTTTGACTCGGGCGTCGTCTCATGATCGTCAGTGATTTCAACAAATCTGGCGCTGGAGAGTACTCCGTCGAACTATCGGACCTCCCCACCATCGTCAACGACGATGGAACCTCCCAGGACTACTACGCCACTGTTGGGAATACCGCTAAGGTCAAGCTCTCCGGTGACCTCCCTGCCTCCCGCGTCCACGACAAACGGGCTGGTTTCAGGGGCTGTTCAGCCAACCAGCAGTCGCAGATAACCACTGCCATTAGTAGTGCCCAGTCGTATGCTAGGGACGCCTTCTCTTACACTTCTGGTGTCTCGAGCGCCACCCCCGATACACCACCTGGTTCGGTGCCTACACCGTTGTTCGCAGAGCGGTGGTCCACAACCACTTCGAGGATCAGCCGCAATAACTTCTCGGACTTCAAGTACGAATGCACCTGCACTAGTCCCAACTTCGCCCACGTCAGTGCGTATATCTTTCAATTATTCCCGGGACTGTAAGTCTCGGGTCTTACAGTTTTTTCATTAGGTTCCGTCCTGCGAAAAACGAAAAAAGCGGGCAGTCACGTGAAGCATTCTCAGGGTCACGAGGTTGCCCGACTTCGCCGGTTCTTCGTTGGTCTCGGTTCGGCTGGGCCTCTCAACCTGAGTATTTACAGCACTAGCTGTTCGCCCGTTCGTTCTGCTGACTGGTGCGTGCTCCCTTGCAGATGTGTATGTACCTCGTAACAATTTGATTGAGGCCGGTATCGGACTATCTGGGTTGAACCCGATCGCACAAGTTCAACTTACCTGCCCACTGCCTAATATTAATGCTGGCCTTCCATGTTTAATCTTATTACTGCATAGCTACCTTGGTGTACTGTGTGCTGCGTGCCTCAAACCCTCTAACGGATATTTTCTGGTTTTATCGCTTCAGTCCCGGGTTCTGCCGCTTGCCGGCCTTATGTGCTTGTTTGATTGTTACTTGGCCATTGATTAATGTCTCAATCAGACCGCCATGAATTTGGAACCATCCACCTCTGCAGTCTCTTCTGGGACACCCCTACCACCAGTACCGATTCCAAGGCCGGGGCACTTGTCCAAGCGACCTCCCTATTCGCCAGGAGCGGTGGTGGTACTCGGGGTTATTGTTATCAAGGTCAGGCTAGCTGTAAGAATCTGGCCACCAGCAGACCGGATTTTGCCATCAACAACGCGGACAGCCTCAAGTACTTCGCGGAGAACGACCCTCCTTTGGCTTCATTGTTGTCCCTATGACCGTAAGGGAGGGGGTCCTGTAGTGTTAATTCTTGTGCCAGTAGGGATATCCTGGACTCGTGCCAATTTCGCACCACCCCTCTTTATGATCCTCCTATGTTCAAGTCATGCTACGCACTACGCACAAGCCACGCCAATTCCTGCCGACCCTCAGCCCACATTAAGTCCTATTCGGTTGGCGAGCAGAGTCGGGTACACATTATTTTCCGTCCACTTGAGAGCAAGACCGGCACTGCTGATGGCAGCCGGGGAGTTGTGCGATGGTTTCGAGACGTATCTCGATCGAAGGCTCGCTAATCTTCCGCAGCTCAGGTTTCAGCGAAACGACGAAACTGTGTCCTAAGGATTGATGGGAAGAATTCTCGGGCTTGGAATGTTTAAGGATATCGATCGGGAGGTGATCGGACAACCGTGTGTGAAACAAATAAACCAATCGACAATTCAAAGGCAATGACGCCTCGAAGAAAAGTGAAAGGGACAACAGATCAGAATGAAATAGCACACAACGGAAGAAACCGGTGGTCGGTGCAGTTTGGCGCGTTGGTGTGCACCCTGTCGTGGGCCCTATTGTATGTTTCCTCCCCACAGGAGGTGTGGGGTTCGGTTCTTTGGAACGTGGTGGGAAGCAATGGGCCAGGCGACATTCGACACCTGGACGAGTAAACCCAGGCAACCTGAAACCCACCTCCGAGTGATATTCATGACCATCCAACCCTCATTCGAGGAGCCCTGGCTGTTCCCGTTCCATGCGGTCCGTGACTATACCTTGGCGAGATCCGCAACCATGTCTTCGATCAACCGGGGATCCTTCAACTTCTCTAACGACTTGCGTATTTCTGTTGCACAGGTCAGAACATCGTCGTGAGGGTCGACCCCGTTCGAGAGCTGTAGTCCTGTGGAGAGGTAAACACACGCGTTGACTGCCGCATTGAGTGGGCATATGCCCGTCCCGCGATGCTAGGAGAAGTGAGCCGAATTGCACGAGCGGCAACGAGTGTAGGCACATTGGCAACATACGAAATGGTGTCGATGGGTTTGGACTCCGGCTCAACCTCCGACAAACACCGTGCAAGCGATCCCGTCACTGCATCCATCCTCGTCATTCTCGAGTGTTCCATCCCCTTCGTCACGGAATTGTGGATCTCGGTAAGTTGCACCGTTGTCAGCCTGAAGGCAACGAATTCCACTCCATTCCTCTCGGGCTGTTTCCATGGAGGCGGGGCTGTCGAGTCAAAGCGATTGGATAGTGGTGAGGGAGTCTTCGGTATTTCCTGAAATTTGATCGCTTCTGGTTCGTAGTAAAGTGGAGGATCGATCGGCCCGAGGCCTTGGTATGGCTAAGAGAGATGTCTAAAGAACAGCAGGAAGTCAGTTCCATCAACTAACGTCGTTTTCGTCAGTATGACGAGAGGAGCCGAGAGGGTCGAGAGAAAACGCACACAGCACATGCGAGCGGAACGTTCCAATCGAAGTGGAATTCAGCTTCGCGAACCGAGTGATTGTCAGCCTGAACAGTGGCTCGTCCGACTCCCCCTCCGTGTTGACGATTCCTGCGACGTTCAGGGGGACCACATAAGGAGGGGTCGATTGGACGGTGAGGTCCGTTGGGAAGGTCTCATCTGCGTCGTTATCGATGACCGACACAGGTATGCCCGAATTAATTAACCGGATCTGTGTTCCGTGGTTAGCCCGGGGCGAGGGAAGGAGGGAAACAAAGGTGTGCCTTCCATGGTGCGTCTGGTGTGTCTGGCCCCACCAGTCTCCCCGCAGGGAGGGGAAAGCTCGACAATGCCTCGCCCAGTGTGACGTTGAATCTTTCAATATTCAAGATCCCTAGAATGTGGGCAGTGGGAACCTATCGCATGGGACCAGCAGTCAGCATAGCTTCGGGATATGTCATTCTGGGGTAGCAGCCTTACTACCACTGATACCAGGAGGTTGACCGACGATAATTCATGGTACCCCTTGTGGCTCAGGACAGTGGGTTCCCTGGGTTTGATGAGGTAACTCGACATTTCGAAAGCGCGGCTTTCGAGATTCCTTGTAACGGTGTTCTCTGAGGTAAGGGAGGGTGACCGGCAGCGAGAGTCGGTTTAAGTACCTTGGCTGGAACGACTGGACCTCTCATATAGCCTCGTCTTCTCGAAGGGTAACAGTTCCCGTATTCAGGTAGGAGTGGAGCGAGATTTGGTTAATTGACTGGCTTCGTAGATGTGGAACGTGGGTGTCAGGGTAAGGAGGTTATATTGCGAGCTGGATACTTATCGGGTACGGGTGTGGGCCATGTTCAGCCCGTGAACAGCAGCAGTGTGTACAATCCGACTGGGTCCGAGTGAGTAGAAACTGTACGCCATTTCCCACCTGGAGTGGAACTAGAGAACGCCCCCCTCAAGCCAACACAACGGAGACTTCACCGCAATATTAGGTCTCCGAATCGCTCGTCGCCGATCGAAAATGGTCCATCGGCGTTGTGACGCTGTGGAACGTTTCGTCCACGCCACACCACCACACCGCGTTGCACCACGTTGCATCGTCGTCATCCCGGAGTAGATATGTTCCATAGGGTTGTAGCCATCCACTCTATTCCCGGACCCTACCAGTCAAGGTCACCGGTAATGGATCCCGCCCTTTCTCGCCCTTAGTGACTTTGCTCGTAGTACTGTGTGCATGTTCCCTGCGAGCACGGTCAGAAAGGAAGAGACTACGACAACCATCCGGTTTCATCAGAGAACCTGACCCATTGTCAAAAGGCACCGTCAGATGACCCAGAGTCGACCAGGGTGGGGGCATCAGAACGGGTGAACTTGAGGTACGTCCCAGGGCGGCCGGTCGGAGGCCAGATCTTCAGGGACGGTTGGGCGAATACCACACGGCGTCCTGCAACGTAGGGATAGAGGAAGCCAAGAGCGAGACGTTCACCAGTTCGGGATTACATTTGGACGCGAAAGTTCAAACCAAGCCCGGCGAGCCAGACTCGGAGCCATCATGATGCTGGGGGCTCCGGATTTCGCATCAGGTGACCAATCGCGTCGGTTTGAACTGTTCACTCTTTCCGTTCGTTCTCGGCGTTCGGAACTGACCTGACCATGTCATCTCTTTCGTCATTTTTCTCCGACTTTCAACGCCCCTTTCCCCCCCAGTTTCGGATATATAAACTGGCTGCTCGCTGCTGAATGACCCTCCAACAACTCTTCCTCTCTCCTCGACCATCTCACCGGACTCCACCCTCTTACTCGCTGCTCTCTCCTCTGGTCGCGGTGACTCCTGACCTCCCGCCGTCAACCCTCGCTCCAATGCCTCCCTCTCTCGGCCGTCCTGCATCTCCGTTTACTCGGCCACCATTCCTCTGTTCTCGTACCGCCGTCTGTTGACGTTCCAAGTGAGTTCTTCACCTGAAGAACTCACCAGCATCGATCTGCCCCTCCCCCTCCCCCACGGGCCCCTTAATTATCGATGCTGAAGGGTTTATTCATTCTAGATCTCCTCTCGAACCGCAAGTACAACGCCCCAGACCTGGACGAACCTCGAGGTGAGTTCACGAGGAACTCACCAGCATCGCTCTAGCGACCCGATCTCCCCCCCGGGTCGTTATTGCGGGGATTAAAATGTGATGCTGAGGTGGATTTTCTCCTAGGTTCCCGGTCAGGTCCTCTGTTGCGCGAAGGATTCTCCTGTCAGGGTTGAGGTTTTATGTGAGTCGTTCGGCTCACCGGTACCCCTTTCCCCCTCCCCCCTCTACGTCAAGCAGGGATACTGAGATTAGGTTGTGGTTGTCTGTCTAGGTCCCCACCTCAGACTGGTGTCGCTTCTCTGGGTTTCGGGTCTGGCCTCCCAACGGCTGGGGCGTTCTCCTATCAAGGTTGAGGTTTTAGGTGAGCTTCGACTCACCAGTATCCCTTTTCTCCGCCCCGTATCGTCAAGCAGGGATGCTGAGAACAGGTATGGGTTGTCTGTTTAGGTTCCCACCTCGAGTGACCCTTCCTTGGCCGCGCTCCTCTGGGTCAGGCCTCCCAACGGTTGCGCGAAATGTTCTCCTATCAATGTCGAGTTGAGGTGAGTCGTTTGACTCACCAGTATCCCTTTCCCCCGCCCCCTCTACGTCAAGCAGGGATACTGAGACTAGGTTTGGGTTGTCTGTTTAGGTCCCCACCTCGGACGAATCTTTCTTGGTGTCCTCTGGCTGCGCTTCTCTAGGTTTCGGGTCGGGCCTCCCAACGGCTGGAGCGTTCTCCTATCGAGGTCGAGGTTTTAGGTGAGCTTCGGCTCACCAGTATCCCTTTTCTCCGCCCCATATCGTCAAGCAGGGATGCTGAGAATAGGTTTGGGTTTCCTGTTTAGGTTCCCACATCGAATGGACCTTCCTTGGCTGCGCTACCCTGGGTCAGGCCTCCCAACGGTTGCATGAGGTGATCTCCTATCAAGGTCGAGGCTTAGTAGGTGAGCTTTCGACTCACCAGTATCCCTTTTCTCCGCCATATCGTCAAGCAGGGATGCTGAGAACAGGTATGGGTTGTCTTTTAGGTCACCGGTTCGAATCGACCTTTCTTCGCTGCGCCTTTCTTGGTTTTGCGCCAGGCCCTCCCAACAGTTGCGCGAAGTGTCCTCCTAATGTCGAGTTTTAGGTGAGTCGTTCGACTCACCAGTATCCCTTTCCTCCCGCCCCTCCTCTACGTCAAGCAGGGATACTGAGACTAGGTTGGGTTTTCTGTTCGGCTTCAAGCTCGAACGAGCGTTCCCCCGAATGGAGCTCACGTAAGTGGTTCTTACTGCGCCCAGCCTGTCCCCTTGACGAAAACATGTGGTCGATAGGTCTTCGACTCGGACGTTCAGACGGAATCGACGAAGCGAAGGCTCAATTTCCCATTCACTGTCGTAACGCGTAGCCTGATACAGTAATTCAGCGTACAGGGTTACCGGTCTCGGTTACCTCGCGACGTGTAACAGTAGTGCGGCCCGCCCCTTTGTCCGATTGGCCCGTACGTCCAAAGCTAGATGCTAAGTTTAGGGTGTAAATTAGACGATAAAGGGCAAAACGATCTTGGGCATAATGAAACGCAATGATGCGACGCCTTGCGAGAACAAGTCAAGCCTGAATGGGGATAGCGGCCAGTCCGTCACGCGTCATCCCGAACGCGTCCCACAAAGGGCAATTCGCGCCCACCCGTCTCCGAGCAACTGCACGTGCGCAAGCGGGCCCTTTCAAAGCCCTCTTCTGCGCCTCCGAGAAAGAAGACAACGGGACTTGAAATCGCACAATGAGCATCAGTTCCATAAGGCGCATCCATTGGATCGGACACCATGGTAAAATGAGCTACAGGATTACTACAAACCAAACCGCGGTTGGGACAATGAAGGGTGCTACAAAGCCCGATTGAGTATGCTACTAAGGATTGGGAGGGGTGGTAAGGGGAGTCGGGAAAAGGGACCGGTATGTAAGGGTTGGTCGGGTAAAGAGGTAGTGCTACAGAGGTGTGATACGGAGTCCATAACCCTAGAGGGGGATGATGGGGAGATGGAAAGGATGGGAAGGGGTGGGGTGGGGAGAGAGTAAGGAGACATGCCCAATAAACAAAACCACATAGGGAGGAACCATATATAAGTGTCCGCGTGCGCAATCGACAAAACTCGAGGGAAAAGCTCGTTTCGAACCGAAGCGGCTCGGTATGACGTGCCCGGTCAAGTCTGGGATGCTAGCTAGCCCAGGCTCTTGACACTCGACGGTTCACGGATGCCGAGCAGGGGGATGGGCGACGGTGAAGCGAAGCAGAGTGTTGCGATCACGTGCGGGGTGTGTGGTATTAGCGAGGCTTGTTCAGTAAGGCGGCCGGTCAACGTTGTCAACCAGGACGCGTGTGTGTTGTGGGGGGAGGAGCGGGAGGAACTGACAAGGAGCGAAGTGCATACCCGGTAAAAGGCATGGGGGATGGAAACCGAAGAAATAATTGATGCAGATAAAGGTGTGGTCTGAGGGATCGAGGAAAGTCTAGATCGTGGGGCTTCCTGAAGTCGGATATGATGGGGGTATGTTGGCGCGATCCGATTTAGAGACACAATCGTCCTCTGCAGATTCTTGGTTCCAGGTCTTGGGTGTCTCTCGCGACATCCTTCTCGCCGGTCATCTGTGACCATCGAAATCAGCTTGGAAACGCGTACATGAGAGGAGGAGTACTCACTTCTTGCACATATTCATCGAAGGTTGTGTGCTCCCGGGAGAGAATATGCAAGTCGGTGTCCGACTCTGGGTCGGTGGGGGCCTCGCGATGGAGGATCTTGTGGTCCACAGGAACTTCACGGGCGCTGAGCTCAACGGTAATCTCCCTCATTTCCTTCACAATCTGCACAGGCAAAGGGCTCGCGAGCGCAAGGGAGACTGCGACGAGAAAAAAGCAATCGCGATCAGTCTACACGTCAAGAGATAAGGACGTCAAGAGCACGCACGGAAAGCAAGGAGGGAAAAGAGGGTGAGGATAAAAGCGGAGCGCTGCATGCCGAGAGAGTCGAAGTCGAACGAAGGGTAAAGAAAGTAGTTGGCTCGAAAGCTGGAAATTGGGGAGAGACAGGACTGGTGGGGGATCCCATCTTGCAAAAACGCGGGGGCTAGATATTTGAGGCGCGTACAAAGGCTTCATCGTGGGTGGGATCGCGAATTCTGCCGAGCAACGTCCGGACAAGATCATCATCGCATCATTGTCTTCCCGAAAAGGTAGAGAGCCTTGTCCTGAAACGGAAGGCTGAAAGGAAAGGCGGGTCGGTCGCGACAGATCAGAATCCCGACAGTATTCGTCCGAATGGGGCACGGCGGACATCACGAACCCGCAAGAAATTGAGCACATGGAAAACAAGTTCGCCAGGTACGAGCGAGTTCTCTGTCCAAAGGTGCGGGCGTTTGGCCTTGTGGAAGATTTGGAAAGAGCGACCCACGATTGCTGGTCCGAATAACGGGGAAATCATTCAATGCGATCCCGAAGTAGGCGTGGGGTACAATTCCATGTGTGTGTGCGCAACGTACCCTCGACGTATCGCACAGCACAGCCACGTGCATTGCAAGCAGGGTGAAAGGGGCGGGCGTACACCACCTTGCAAAGGGGAGGAGTGGACGAACGCATCTCGCCAATAGGAACGA
>Ga0307511_10003223_pt1 | contig 16795 bp, 8 predicted proteins | sample 13_EM_MG_FD_200266 | JGI IMG/M metagenome (GOLD analysis project Ga0307511, IMG submission 200266) | Populus trichocarpa ectomycorrhiza microbial communities from riparian zone in the Pacific Northwest, United States - 13_EM | ecosystem: Host-associated > Plants > Roots > Unclassified | place... | reverse complement strand
TGTAAATAAAGCAATAAAAACTTTAAAGGAAAAAGATAAATAAATTTTAGAAATTTGTAAAGGATGAACTATGTTTATAGTAGGATCTGACTTTATTTATATTGTTATAGAGTTTGAGTCCAATGTTTATAGGTAATTTTATTCCTAGACATACAATGTTATTGAATTACGTGGTTTATTAAATCCTAATACAAGCTACATTCCTCATTTATTGATACACATGTGAATTCTAGGCTATGTTGTGGTTTCTAATTAATTATTTTGTTAAGGACTCTTTTTTTGAATAAGACTGCATCTTTTAGTTATGCACACATTATAACTCTGTTGGTCGATCACTTAATTTCATTCGATCATGGCTTTTAGTCACTTAGTATATTAGTCGACTACTCTTTCAAGTCTTTTGGTCGATTAAAGACTCATATAGCTTGATTGATTCTTTTAATTTATGATGAATTTCAACTCTCTTTCTCTATTTTATAGTGAACAACTAATATTCTCTGTTATTGGGACGTGTGTATTTATTTTAGGTGTAAGTAATGCCTTATATATTGTTTTTTTTTTTAAGATGAAGGATTATTAAGTCCATCATATTTGTACCAAAATTGATGGATTAAATCAACCAAATATGATGTGAAAAATAACGATATTCACCTAAAATAAATCTGACATATCAAACATTTCAGCCAATCAGTTTAACTAACTCCATCATATTATGCATGCTTTCACTTTTAAGTATAATGTTTAAGTTTGTCAATTTACTCCCAATTCTTCATTTATTGTAAAAATCCCTAAATCTCATTCACATACTCAATAAATCTCTTTATAAAGATTGAATCCATAAAATCTACATGATCTTCTTTCTTTCTAAGATGAAAATGGTATCTTAAAATTCCACTCCAAAATCATCCATGTTAGTCTACTACTACTATTTTGCAGACTTTCTTCCTCATGTTGAATGGTCTAATATGAGTAATCCTTAAAGCATGAAAGTAGAATGTCTTGATCCATTTTACTTTATGGTGAATAAAAGTTTCATATCACCTCTAATATTGAAAGAGGAAGAATCCTTCTTTAAAATAAACATATCGATTCAAATGTTTGGAAGAAGAATATCTTATTATGGCCAAGTGTTGCTCACATAGATTAAATTAGATAGTTAGATTGAATGCAACACCATTTTGCCATCCAATTAAGGGAACCAAAGATTTTTTTTATGTTATTCAAATGTTAAGGATCACATCAAAACCTTACAAAGGGTTTTTGGCAGCCTTTCCTTATTTTGATCTAAATATAACAATGTTTTTATATTTAGTTATGGATTCGTCCATAATAAGCCTTTATATAGTTAGTGAAAATATCTATGAAACTTTAAAATTTCATACAAATCCTTTTGATAACTTAGTAAAAGGTGAGTCTGAATTTATAGGACTAATAAAGGGGGGAAATAAGACAAATTACCCCTTTTATAGAAAAAATATAGGCTTTATTTTATACTGGATAGACAATTACCTAATTTGTTCCAAATAAAAAAACCCACCAAATTCTACTTGAAAATAGTAGTAGCTTTAACAAAGGTTAAAACTTTAGGTCTCTTCATTTTAGTCCATATCTATAAGGTTTTGTGGTATTCTCAAGCCAATTATAAAGAAAAACCATTTATGATAAAATAAAATAGTCATGGGGTGATCTTGTGGGTTCAAGCATTGGCAACTAACTATTTTCCTAGGTTAAGCAATATAAGAGTGAACTTGACCCCATTTTTTATATATATATGTTCCTCCTTTCTCGAGCATTCTTTTGGAGAATATGTGAAATTCTTCTTGAACATCATCGATAAAAGTGAAATAACAACATTTCTTTTAGCATCAACTAGGAAATGGCTCTCTATAGATATTACTACCATGAAACCAAAAGTCAAATGTAAAAAAAGCTTGAAAACATTGTTGTTTGGAAAAAATCCTAACCTACGAAGATTTATATTTTAGACTAGTAATAAACTTTATCCTAAGAAATATTTCTTATTTTTATGAGCCTTACTACCCCTACTTAGTGGCTATATAATTAAGATTCGTCAGAGGCATACCCTTTCTTATACTATTTAGTGTGGATAAAGGTGATCTAGATAGACTTTTTTTGATAGTTTAAACCAAGTAATGGAAGTAATAGTGGCATTAAAATATCACTTCAATCATTGCCAAATAATGGACTTCTCATTTAATGGGGGTCATTAATTAAGATTTTTTTTACGTGTTTAGAAAAACCCTAGAACTTTTGTACAATTCTCTCTTAGAAGGTATAATAGAAAAGTTTTTTCTTTGTCAACCAACCATTATAGAATGGAAAATAAGAATCCCAACAATCCTTCCTACTATATTGAGAAAAAAGGTATGCTTATGAATGTTCTGGTAAGAGCACTTATTTTGAATTGATTTTTTATTACAATTTATTGTTTTTTTTTATGATTTTATGCTTGAATCTAAAATAGTGGTATATAAAGAAAAGAGCAGATAGAAACTAATTGTGATCCTAAATCAACTGTCAATCATAAAAGAACCTCAAAATCCTCTATCATTTAATGAAAAAGAAAATAAAGCCCTGATTGTTGAGTTATGGACCATACCTAAAATAAGTTATATTAATCATTTTTTATAGTGTTTTATATGTCATTTTTAAACTTAAATCCACCCTTATTATTATTTTTTATAAGAACTAATGACTTCACCTTCTCTAGAAATTGTGTTTTCTATTGTTACTACTGAAAACTAGAAAGCCTTATTAGCCAAAATTGTTGAAGTTCTTTCCTTATCTATTTTTGAAGTGACACTAGCTCCAAGGTCTTATACATAACAAATTGATGCTACCAAAGTACTAGATAAAACTCGTTTTTTCAAGTACTACTATAAGTTTTCTATAGTGATGGAGCCTCTTACAGTAGCCCCTCTTCAAGTTGAAGTTATGGTCATACCTCTATAAGCTATTTTTATAAAAGCATGAGTCATACTTGAGAACATGGTTGCTCATATCATAAGTGAAAACAATACACTATAGGACACCAATATAGTCATCTAAGATGTGACAACAATTGCACCTTCTAGTGAAAAACTAGGTGTTATCCTAATTTTTCTTTCCTAACATGAGGTAAATGAACAATCAAAGTGAAAGATTAACATTAGTGTTAATCTAATAGCTAACAACCTTTAGGAGTCCTTAAAGGCTAAAGCTCCTTCTTTTTTTCAAAGCACTAGAATACTACTACAATAGTGCTCTTACATCTCTTATTAAAGAGGAAAAGGTCATGATGCTAGATTAACCATATATGGTGACTCCCCCAAGTTAACATGCATGTATTTGTTGTTTTTTTTCCTCAAAAACACTTTTAATTTTCATGTTTTCAATGTTAATAAAAACCATTCTTTAGATTATAAGGCTTTGGATGTTGCATTTTATCAAAAATACAATCCTCTATTGATCATATCCTAAGAAAAAAAATACCAACTGAGAGAGTCTTTATTGGTTAATATCAAGGAGGTTATGGAAATTCTTGCCTTTAAGGATAATGTTTTAGGAAATAAAGCCTTTACTGATACTTGAAGTAACTCCTAGAAGACACTCTTTCCTATGACCTCAAATATTCATTGGACCATAGTGTAAGGGAAGCCTTGGTACAATTGCATAAGTATATTGATCCCTTTATTAATATCAGGGAAACTACAACAAAAGTGTTATATAATTGTAAGGTTGTCCAAGAATGTTTTAGAGCCTATAGAGAATTATAAGAAGTCGAGTATTCAATTGTCGAATAGGCTAACTAATCCTATAAAGATGGCTCCCTACAAGTCTGGTTTTAATAAGCTAAGGTGGCTTGTATGAGAGAGAACTTAATGTATATGTCTTGTAATCAATCAATTAGTTACATGCATGATTGACTTTGTTCATGTAAGAACATATTTATTAATAATAAAGATATTTTTTATCTTTAATATTGAATAATATTTGAATAATGAGTCTAGAGTAAAGATAAAGTCATTGGGATACCTAAAACTAATAAGTTGGTGCTTGTCAGATGACATGTACATTAAATTCATCCGTATGAGGATTTAATATAGAGATCACTTATGTCCATGAAAAGATTTATGTGATAGTTGTGTAAGTGATCCTTAGACTTAAGATCACTAAGTTATCTTATATAAGGAATGTTATGCTTTGATCTTGACTTCATATTGTCCCAATCAAGGTTAAAAAATCAATAGATATTTAGTATAACATGAACTATATAAATGTATTTTAGTGTTCAATAGAGGATTCATCTCTCTAAGTGAATTAGGGAAAATATTCCATCTATTCTCAAATAATATTGATTGTAAAATTCTTATGCAAGGTGGAATGAGATTTGAAAAGAGTTTCAAATCTTATTTAAATAATAATTGATTATGGTGTTGAGAACAAACATGATTTGATAAAGCGTCTAAGAATTGATGAAGTATAAATCAAAATATTCTTCATAAATGGATAATAATTACACTAAAAACTGGTCACTAAAAGGTTAAGTCAAATAAAGTATAACTTTTCTAATATTTAGGGGATCATTGCATATTGCTAGACATTGTACTTGATATTAAAATATAAATCAATCAATATATTGAATTGATGATAAGTTTATTTGTTTAATTTATTTAACCCTATTTTATTTAGGATTATGATTTATATTCAAGACAACACACTAGGAAACCTAATGGGTCATTAGAAAGATTAATAAAGTGTGACTTGATTATAAAAAAAAAATTAAAGATTGAGGACTCTAATCTAATTAATATAAGGGATTATAATTTTATGCTTCAGAAAATCAAGAACTTGATTGAATAAATTTTAGAATCCTGAAATAAAATATGTGAAATTGTTTTAGGGAGAAAAGTAATATTTTTCTATTTATAGGGTAATCAGGTTTTTTCTATAAATCAAATTTATGCCTTATATTTTTAGCAAGTCATATAAAGCTACAAATGATAAAGAAACACCTTAAAACATAAAATAATAAAAAAAAACAGAGAGCTAACACTCAAAGATATAGTGACCCCTCTCTCTTAAAAAGGTTTTAGGAGATGTCATACTAATGGTTCATTAAATTACTATTAGAGGCCGAACGTTTGTCGACTTATGATTTGTGATAACTTAGCTTTGAAGAAGTTGTTCAAGTCTCAAAGAGAAGATGTAATCTTTGCGTAATCCTAAATGACCCTAGATTGTATAATGGAATCCTTGAGAGTTATGAAAAAAATTTAAATTTATTATTTTTGCTATGTTTATATATTTTGGGAAACCTAACAAAACTGGTTAAGGTTGAGAAGGAGCTAATTAAGGCTAAATCGAATTAGGCCTTTAGAGAGGTTAAAGTCATGAATCAATTTTAATGTTGGCAGTTTTCAAGAACGGTCTTCCAAACAAGATAGAGGTGTTGGTGTTTAAGGAATCACACCAAGTGGATAAACAAAATTATGATTTGCAAATTTTATTATAATAATAGTTTTAAGCAAAGGCTCAGGACTAAGAGAATCATATACATTTTATTCATAACATTAATAGATGCACCCAAATCACATAAAGCTCTTTTAAAGCTAACATTACCAATAACACATGGGATAGTAAACGCATCTAGGTCTTTTTTTTTTAAAAGGTAAATTCTTTTGAACATCAACAGATACAACTTTACCCATACTTATCGTTTCGTAGCCTTTTAGCTTGTAAGCTCTTTTGGTAGTACACAGCTCCTTCAAGAATTTGGTATATTTGGAAATTTGCTTGATAGTATCAATTAAAGGAATGTTGAGTTTCACTTTCTTAAAAACCTCTAAAATCTCTTTTTCTTTGTCCTCTTTCTTAGACCAAGAAGAACTCAAAGGAAAGGGAGGGATTTTCTTGAAATTGGAATTTATTGAGTTAGGACTTACTTTTGAGTATTGGTGGTTGTTTCTTCTTTATGCTCAGTTCAGTTTCTATCTCCTCTTCTTCCTCTATCTCAATTTGTTTTGACCTTTGCTCTTCAAGTTCTTTTCCACTTCGCAGCGTGATCGCACTAACATTTTCTTTTGGATTCAATACTTGGGAGGGTAATTTTCCGTTGATTTGTGCTTCTAATTTCCCTACATTTAAAGCTACTTACCCCATTTGCTTTTTTAAGTTATGAATACTTGACTTTGTTTCTTGTTGAAAAGACATGATATTTTATTGTAAAATCACTATGTTAGAAGCTAAAGTTTTCATCATCTCACGAAGATCATCACTCAATGACCCAATAACATTGGAATTTGTAAATGTAGAGGGTTGTCTCGCTTGATAATTCTGTTGGGGCTAAAATCCATGAAGGTGGAACTATTGGCCTTGATTGCATTGTTAAGCTAGGTTCTCATAGTGTAAGTTCGGGTGATCTCTTCATCTAGGATTGTACGTATTAGAAAAGGGATCATATTTACGCTGGGGTTGACGATTTAATGCTCCATCAACTACATTAGCTTGTTTAATGTAATCTTCTTACATTGTTGGGAACATATCTGAAGCATGGCCTTGTAACGAGCATATACTACAAACTTTCATTTGCTGTACATTTCCACAAGCCAAAGAACGCATAAAAAAAGTAAGATCATTAACTTTATTCTCAAGGTTAGCAATACTTACCTCATTTACTTGTTTGCTTGGGAACTCTCCATGCGTGCCAAATTGTTTCGAATTGGCTGCCATATTTGAGATTAATTAGCGTGCAACCTCTGATGTTTTAATTACTAATGCCTCTTCACTTGCCACATCAATGATACTACGGTCAATAGGTCCTTTGTAGAAGTATTAAATGAGTAGCTGATTAGTTATTTGATGATGTGGACATTAAATGCACAGCTGCTCAAATCTTTTCTAATATTCAGAGAGTGTTTCCCTATGAGATTGCTGAATCCCACATATTTTTTTCCTTATGTTGGCAACTCGAGATGATGAGAAATACTTCTCCAGGAAAATCTTCTTCATGCCATTCCAAGTTCCAATAGACCCAGGAAGAATGGAGAAAAGCCATGCTTTTGCTACCCCTTTTAAAGAGAAAGGGAAAGCTTTCAACTTAACTTGTTCTTCATTAACTCCATATGGTTTCATATCAACACAAACCATGTGGAACTCCTTGAAATGAGAATAAGGGTCTTCTCTAGCAAGTCTAGTGAATATTGGTAGTAGGTGTATAAACCCAGACTTGAGTTCGAAGTTGGTGTTGTTATCAATGTTTATGCACAATGGTTAATTCTCCATGTTGGGAGCAGCGAGCTCCTTGAGTGTCTATTGTCGTGCAACAACTTGGTGTTGATGCGAGCTTCTTTTCGTAACCTGCGTAAAGTGTTTTCTATTTCGAGATCTACTTGCACTTGTCCTTGGTTAGTAGATCGAGTTGAAGGCATAATTAGTCAAGAAAACTCAAATAAACAAAAAACAAATCAATCACAAGAGAGATTTAAAGTAGTGAAAGAAAATGAAAATGCAACGATAAACACACAAAAATGCCTAAAACCCCAGAAAACAATGGAATTTGGCCTCGAGAGGGTGGGGCTAGTAGCTAAAGGCAACTAGTCTTGCTCAAAACGTTGTTTTCCTCAAGGAAACTAAATGCTGAAACCTAATTCCACCAAAAGTTCCATTTTAAACAGTACCACAACTCTATTTTTATTTTCTTTTTCTTTTTCTTTCTTTTGAACGAAATAAATAACAATCACAGCACAAGAATCAACTAGAATCACTTCCCCAGTAATGGCACCAAAATTTTGTCGCGATGTCGTGTTCATACAAATTAATTACTCTAGCTTAAATAAATAAGATAATATAGAGCAAGCAAGGGGTCGATCACTCAAGGAAGATCTAATTCAAATATTAAAACTTCGATTTTGATAGCAAACTTAACAGTATATTGGTTTAGAATAATAAATTAGAGTATGCTCTAACAATCAAACTAAACAATCATAGGAAATAAGCATAGGAAAACATTCATACTCATCATATAAATTGAAAAGAAAAGATAGAATAGATCTTATAGTTTTTGAAATTCAAAGGTTTTTGTATCATTTTAACCAAGAAAAATAACTTAGACTTGCATGTCTATCAAAAAACTAAGGAAGAGAAAAGATGAGAACATAATTTATAGTATAGAAAAACATTTTCTTCTTCTTTCTAGACGCCTCCTTCTATTTATTTCTCTTTTTTATTTATTTAATAGGAAACCCTAATCCCCACACCCCTCTAATTTGTTTGTATCATTCAAAAAATAAAAATAGTCTTTTTCAAAGTAGACAATTTACATTTAAGTCGTACAATAATTATTTTCCTAAAAAGAAGAAAAAATAGTCTTGCATAAAATCTTCAAGCTTTGAATTTGGACTCAGAGAATTTAAATTACCCAAATAAAGACCTTTTCCATACGCAGAAATAATTGTCGTGTTGGTTTGGATGCTTTGAAAGTAAGTAGGACTTGTTTCTTCACAAAACTTGTCTATTGACAGAATTTATAGGTTGTCTTACAAAAATCATATCTCTCTCATATGAGCTCCTTTTCTGCTGACATTTGGTACGTTGATAAGTCTTTGAGTTTGAAATCCAAAAAAATTGATTCTGCACCAAATAAACTTCTTTAACTCAAGATATTCAAGTCTGAATGGCCAAAGGTCAAAATTGGCAGAATGTGAGACTTATCTTTGAAGGTTGCGATTTTCATGCCCTTTATTTTTTTATTTTTCTTGCCATATATGTATAGAAAGCTATGAATGTTATCTTTCTAATTCCACTATAATTACTTCATTTCAACCTCTACAACTCAAGTCCTGCATAAAACATTGATCAGAGGTCAAATCTATCAATATTCGACACAGGTTGGAACATGGTCTGAATTTTATCTCCAATTTACTTCTTTTTGAATCTTACATCTAAAAGTGCCTTAAAAACATAAAAACAAAGACTATTAAGGCATTTTATATAAAAGCACATGGACAAAATATTAAATAAATGTGGGTAAAACTATCGAATAATATAGTTGCATCACTTAATATATCTGCAAATTTACATATAAGTTCACATTCCAATAACATTGACTCATTGACCTTCTCTAAGTTATCCCAACTCGAGTTTTAAATCATTCTTTAGCTTTTTACCACTTCAATCAATTTGTCTTAACTTCTAAGCCCACATCATCATGTTCGGCTACTACCACTTCATAGCCCCTGCCTTTATGGTCAAGCAGTTTTCAAATCATAGTTCATATCATTATGATCGACTAGTTTACAAATCATAGTTCCTATCATTATGATCGACTAGTTTACAAATCATAGTCCCTAATGGTGACTAGTTTAGGAATCATAGTCCCTGCGTTTACAGGTAATTAGTTTACAAATCATGATCCTTGTCTTTGTTGCCGATTGGTTTTCAAATCATAGTCACTGCCATTGCAGTCAATTATCTTACAAATCATAGTCACTGCCATTGTGGTTGATTAGATTTCAAATCATATTCCCTACTTTTTTGGATGACTGGTTTTCAAATCACGGTCCCCAACATTATGGCCAACTAGCTTACAAATAATAGTCCTTGCCATTATGGTTGACTAGTTTACAAATCAGAGTCCCCGCCATGAAGGCATATTCCTTTTCATATCATTTTCCTAAGACGTAGGCATAATTCATATAATATTGTTTTCTTGATGATGAACACTTGTATACAAGTATATATGTGTATGTAGACAGATCACATTCTAACATTTACAAGAATAACTTTTAAAAAAATAAATGAAGTAAGGGGCAACTATAACCTGGAGCTCTTATTGTGCATGCTTATGAAAAAATAGGTCCCACACTAAACATTTCTACTACAAATTCAAAACAATAACAAATCAACATCCCATTTGACCTTACACAAATACACACACTCATTCATTTAACAACCAATTTATCCTAAGCATATAAGTACATAAGTTACCATAAACATTTGCACAATCTTAGCTCATTTTAGCCATTACAAACATACCCAAAATCAATTCATTCTTTAACAATAACATAGGCATATTTTGCTATTTCTTTCCTTAAAATCTTTGGTAAACATCAATATTCATACACACCATTTAGCTTAGCAACCAAAACACATGCAAGCATTCTTTCAGCCATAACAACCTAAACTCATAACTATCATAACAGTCTATAAATACATGTATTTATGGTTGTCATAGATGCCTATACACATACATCTATGCTGTTGTAACAACCTATATTCTCACACATCTAGGTTGTTATAATAGCCTATATTTTTTATATTCGGGTTATTGTAACAACCTGCACTTTAATATGTTCGAGTTGCCGTAATAGCCCATATTTTCACTTTTAGGCTTATCATAACAACCCACAATCATATGCATTCTTGGTAGCTATAATAATCTAAATTCACAAATATAAACACTACCATGATAGCCCTTTAACTCGCCTTGTTGTGTTGTCATCCCTCAATTTGCACATAAACGCTGCCTAAATTAACTTAAACTCAAACACTTTTATATTGCTATAACAACCCTTAATTTCTCCACTTTCAAGTTGTCATAACAACCTATATTTTCATGAATCTGGGCTGTCATACTAGCCTATAAATACCCAATTCATGACTGTTATTCCAGCAACATTTGACCAAGGAGAAAGAGAAAACATACAACATATTTACTTACTTTCAGCTCAATTATCTACCATGCATACATGCACATTTAGATTACATAACAAGTCTATAATTGTTCACCCAAAACCAAGGTTTCCTCTTCCAGAATTTGTTTTTTATCGTTTTCACAACTACTCATACACATTATTTATCCATTTTTGTAATAAAGTTCATGGATAAGCCAATTTTGTTTATTAATTCATTCATTTCCATAATCCCATTTAATTTTTAAGTTTTTTATCATCAATTTTTGTAATCCATTTCAATTCAATGTTCAAGCATTTCATCAATCATTTTCATATTCAAATTCACACTTTTCATCAAAAACATGGTGAGTATCTAATTCAAACCTTTAATTACATAGAAATTCTACATTAAGTGTGTGTGTCTATAAACGCTACAACACATCTCAATTCAATCTACAATCATTATAATCAAGATTATACATACAAATTCATCATTAATTCAAATTTTCAAATCAACAATACAAAACTATGCCCAAATTAACAATTCCATCATAATTTTATATTCTCAAAACAATAACACAAAACCATGCCCAAATTAACAATTCCATCATAAATTTATATTCTTAAATTAATAACAACAAAAAATCATGTCCTAATTAATTAACAATTTTACTTTCAATTCCCAACTAATCCTAACATACCCTTTTTTCTTGCTACTAACTATCATTTTAGGTAGTACCAAGAAAAAAACTATCATTATAGGGCTTTTTTTTTTCTTTCACTAATTCAAGGAACAAATTAAGATGAAATCAAAGAATAACAAAGCCTTTTACCACATCCAATTAACTCAATTTAATGGGTATTTACAATGAAATTCAAGAACAAACCTCTTTCTTCATTTCCTTTAAAACTTTTCTCACCCAAACCAAAGATTTCTCCACCAAAAACCACTATAACTCTCAATTTCTCTCTAATCTCAAAAGATTATGTTGTTTCTTATAGAATTATAACCTTTTTACTACCAATCATGCATGAATTTGGAGAGAAAAATGAATTAATTGTAAGCTCTCTTCATTCCTAAATAGCATCGACCTATATAGAACAAGGAAAGGAATTTATTTTCGCTTCCCTATTTATAACTTTACATTTTTTGTTTTATACCTCTCATGCTTAATTTTTCCTAAATTACAAATTTACTCTTTATTTTTATACCGATCATGTCTAACTTTCATTAAATCTTTGACTGTAGATATTTTTTGTATAACTATTTATATTTTATTTTTGGTCAACGTTTTACACCATTAAACGTGGGGTTTACAAAGGCTTTCTTAAATATGTTTGAGGATCTCCCATATGTCCTGACCCATTAATTAATTCCTTAGACCCCTAAGACAAGATGTACCCTAGAAAGCTTTGAAGGTAATCTACTTTGGCCGGGTAACTTAGGATGTCATCTCCTTGTGCTAGCATAACCAGAATTCTCTGGCAATTATCAACAAATCTTTTATTTATTGATGATTTTCTCCATTTAATTCTACTTTAGATTTCCAAACCTCTCATACAGGTGGAGGAGATAACATAGCCAACAAATCCTCTAAAATTTTTCTATAAAACAACACCTCTATCAGGGGTGATTATTATTTAGAATCAAATAATAAAGTAATTTAACAAGTTTACTGTAACATTCCCATTTTCGGAAAAACCCCAAAACATCTAATGAAAGCGATATGAAAGCTCCTTGAATTTTCAATTCTGATTCAAATACACAGAGTTAAGTATTCAGAGTTTTCAGGAACGCGAGAGCAGTTAATATGTTCAGAAACCATCTTAAATTGAAAATTTTGAATTGCTAGGCCCGTGAGTAACTTCATCTATTGGATCGATTGCCATTTCGAGTTGCTGCATGAATGGTGGCCACTGAACCAGAACAGTTTTTCCTAGTATAACGAACTACCAAAACAGCAGTTCAAATGTTCAGTAGAGAGGGTTGTTCCACTAATGTCGCACTAGAGACAACTATGGTTGTATCCACTATTTTGTCTCTTGGCAATTGGCATTGCCCGGAGCAGTTTTTGAAGGGGCTCTTGATCCCAGGGAGACCCCTTTATTGTTTACGCTGCATGGCTCAAGAAAATATGGTCACGAGAGACGATGTGGAGTAATATTTGGGATTCGGGATTCGGGAATTAGCCTGTGGATTTGACTTGGCTTGATTATACTTTGATAATGATGCATCACCCTGGTTGTATAATTAATGTGTATTAATGAAGGGTTGAGTGATTGCAAAATCATTGCATGATAATAATGCAGCAGTTGACCATAACTGTCAATTTGACCAACCACTTAGTCAATCTCTCTACTGTATTAGTAGGGGTCATAATTTGCGTAGTGGTACGAATATATAAGTATAACAAACTTGCACACATGTTGAGGAGTACGATATAATAGTAGTTTGAGATTACACCAGTGACGGGGTTTTGTCTCTTGTTTTGTTTCTCTCGCGAAATTGAATTTTTTTGAAAAAAAAATTAGAGTCATAAGAAAGTTACCGAGGAATGACTCGATTTGAAATTTTTTTGAAAAATAATATAGTTTAACAGCACTGGTATTCATAATCATGTTTTTTAAAATATTATTGCTATTCTACATTACATTACGAGTTTAGATTATGCATTTTAGTTTTGCATTGAATTTTGTTAAAAAGTTGTCGAAACTTGGGATTTTGTTCAATTGAGATCATTTAGTCTTTAATTGATTTAATTAGATATGTTTTCATTGATATTATTAAGGTCAAAGTAATAGCAATTAGGGTTTGCATTGGATTGTGAGATAATTTGATTTTGATGAAATGAGTATTCTTATTTTACATAATATTCTTTAAATTTTTTTATGTTGTATCATTATGGTAGTACTATTATTTCTAATACGATTAATAATGTCGCTTATATTGATGGATGTACTATGTTCTTGAATGCTATAGAGGCATGTCATTTAAAGATACCAAAAAAGTTATATGCGGAAGACTTGGTTTGAATTATAATGATGTTGAAATAGATATCACTTGAAGGTCTCATGTTGGGGAACATCAATATTTTTTGATATCGATTGCATGTGATGTGGATTTTAAAAATATGATGGAATTGTTCGTCTAAAGTGGAACGAACATGATGAAGTTGTATGTGAGTAGTCAAACTAAACTTAAAGGCTCATATAATGTGGGTATGAAGATACTGATGTATCTATACCCATATCTACTCTGCCACTTGGACAATTATCACATTTAGCTAGTACTGGTACATCTAGGACATTGAAAGATAGGGTTATGAGAATTTGTGATGAAAATAGAATTAAAACTGTTTATTGTGATCAGCGTAGGTATGACTCCTCCAAACCTAGTTATAATAAACATGAGGGTATCATATGTTTAGTTGAAATATCGTATGATAATGATGATAAGGTAATGAGCCCTCCTATTTCATAATTTGGTCATGATACCAGAGTTGATAACATGGTTTATAATGATTGGTTTGTTTATCGTAGAAAATCATCTGGTAGTGGTGATTTGGTAGTTGGAAAAATTATTGCATCAAAATAAACACACATGTAGCAATACATACAAACCTTTTCTTTTATTATGTAGAATTTGGGTAAGATATACTACGTATTATATAAGTTGATATGGCTTCCAGATCTTGTGATCTCATACGTCATACATGCGGGTTTTTATTACATTACATGTCTTCAGCATATAAAGATGGATAATGACTTGTTCATGACACTTGTCGAGAGATGGAGACGGGAGCCTTACACATTCCACCTTCGTTTAGGGGAGATAACGCCTACATTATAAGACATCGCTATTCTGTTTAGTTTACCTGTAGATGGGTGAGCACTTACTATCATGGTTATCCAAAATAAGATCACTTTATGCGAGCATGCATTTAGACAAGTGCCCTTTCCAGAAATGTTCTAGGATAGTATAAGATGGCTTTGGAAAGAATTTCTGCATTACCTGATGATTATGATGATGAGATCTTACGAAGTATGCTAGAGTGTACATACTTTATATATTTGATAATATATTTTTCATGAATCTCAGTGGGATGCTTGTGCCATTGTTCTACCTACCACTGCTAGAGGATCTTGAATCCATTCCACTATATAGTTGGGGTTCATGTATCCTTGCATGTTTGTATAGGCATTTTATATCATGCTAGCTTGGAAAAAGCAAAGCAAGTTAGAGGATGTTTATTGATTTTATATGTAAAATAAATGTAATAAGTTTTTTAATTTTGAATGATGCTTTTTATGTTATAGTTGGTTACTAGTTATTGTATGCTTTTTGTTCATAAAGCTATGGCCATGTGAGCATTTACACTTGGAGCGACCATGAATTGAGTCTAGACGTGTTATGTCTATTCAGGTTTTAGAGGTTGAGCTACAACTTCCATTAGGATACAAGTAATAATGTTATTGATAATACAAATTATGTTATTTAGATTAAGAGTATTTTTCATGGAAACATTATTTAATAAGTTTCATTGCTTATTTACTAGCAGATGGTGTGAGAGTAAATATTTTGAAAATAAACCAACCCATGTTTTGTTATTTTATCACAGCAAGTTAGATAGACAGCGATCAAATCAAATATGTTATAATAAATGCAATGTTGATGTTAAAATTGATGTTGGATTTTTTTTATATTGATAAATATTGGGAAATAATTGCATAGGTTGATGTTGGTAAATGATGAGAAATAATTGTTTATGTTGATGATGGTTAATGACGAGAAATAATTGCTTGCGTTGATGTTGAAATTTTTTTATATTGATAAATGTTGGGAAATAATTGTTTATGTTGATGATGGTAAATGATGAGAAATAATTGTTTGCGTTGATGTTGAAATTTTTTGATATTGATAAATGTTAGGAAATAATTTCATAGGTTGATGTTGGTAAATGATGAGAAATAATTGCATCGGTTGATGTTGGTAAATGAGGGAAAATAATTACATTGTTGATGTTTCAATAAGTTGTGTAGAATCCTTATTTGGTAGATAATATGCTAGTTGCTCTAGTTATATACATATTGACCATGGACTTATCGACATCGGTTATCCCCCTCATATTTTTTGAGCTTATTAAGATGCATAGCTTGTTATAGATTTGAGTGATCAGTTGTATTCCATTAGTCGTTTGGGTAGGCACACTGATTATAATTTGATGATCCACCATCTCCAGTATATATTGATGTGGGATGCATGAAGAAATTTTATTTTTAAAAAGATGCATCCTGTAATTTTCGAGTATGAATACATGAGTTGGTACCTGAGTATAACACACCAAATCATTACACCAAACTCAGCACAGGTTCCTCCACGTGAGGAGATGGAGTATGAGCCACATGAACGTCGAGTTTAGAATGTTGTAAGTGTTTGTTATTTTTTATAGGCTTGAACAAAGCCCTTGATTTATTTATCGATTAATAATTTATATTTGTTTAATATTACATTGGACAATTGTTACATGGTGGTCGACATGTTGCGGCTGATCTTTGTGATCTTGATGATGATGATGAACTTGGTCATTATTATGCATCTCTTTGGTTTTAAGACATGCCAAACTATATTTGACTTGCTATGAGAGACATTGAGCTTAGATGATATTGTCTTAGAGGATGAGACCATACAGACAAATGGAAGTCGTGCTATTAATGAAGTCGACGTATTCACTCAACGTCGCAGAAGACATAGACAGGCTCAGATGTATTATTATGTTGTATTATTTTTTTAGTTAAGAGTTATTTTTATTTTTATTACTTTTGTAATATTATTTTAGCTAATTATCATGTTGATTTTAATGTTGTCTTACATATTATGCATTTTCATACTTATTTTAAATAAGCATGATTTAAAATCATTAATTAACAGGTGAACATCGTGACCATGTTGTTTAAAAAAAACTAAGATCCAAAAGCGTTGGGTTTGTCTGCAAAGCTATTATTATTATTATTATTATTATTATTATAGTAGTAGTAGTAGTAGTAATTATTGTTATTATTATTATTATTTTAATTTTACCCTTCAAGAGATTTGGGTCAGGCATGAGTGAGCGAGTCTGTAG
>Ga0307511_10003221_pt1 | contig 16800 bp, 19 predicted proteins | sample 13_EM_MG_FD_200266 | JGI IMG/M metagenome (GOLD analysis project Ga0307511, IMG submission 200266) | Populus trichocarpa ectomycorrhiza microbial communities from riparian zone in the Pacific Northwest, United States - 13_EM | ecosystem: Host-associated > Plants > Roots > Unclassified | place... | reverse complement strand
TCCGCGCATCCCCGAACCCACAATCAAATCCGTTCTCTGGCAACTCCTCAACGGCGTCTCCTACCTGCATCAAAACTGGGTTTTACACCGAGACCTCAAACCCGCCAACATCATGGTCACTGCCTCTGGCGAAGTCAAAATCGGAGACCTCGGCCTCGCACGGCTATTCTGGAAGCCTCTACAGCCGCTATTCTCCGGGGATAAGGTCGTCGTGACGATATGGTACCGGGCGCCAGAGCTCCTCCTCGGAAGTAGACACTATACCCCCGCGATCGACCTGTGGGCCGTGGGGTGTATCTTTGCAGAGCTCCTCGCCCTCCGCCCCATTTTCAAAGGCGAGGAGGCAAAGATGGATAATAAGAAAAATGTGCCGTTTCAGCGGAACCAGATGGGCAAGATCATCGAGATCCTGGGCACACCGACGAAGGAGCGCTGGGCGACTATCCACCAGCAACCAGAGTACGCACAACTCCAGGGGTTCAAACCTACCTCGCCCCAGCTGGATTCGTGGTATACGCAGATCGGCGCGACCAATAAACTGGGCTTTGAGCTGCTCCAGGGCCTGCTCGAGTATGACCCCGTCAAGAGGTTGACTGCAACCCAGGCGCTGGAGCATAAGTATTTTTTGGAAGGCGCAAAGTTGACATTGAATGCGTTTGAGCCCGCAGTGGGGGCCCCGCCGATTGAGTATCCGCATAGGAGGGTCAGTCAGGAGGATAATGATATTTCGCAGCCCGGGACGAAGAGGACAGGGGTCCAGGATGACTCGTTGGGGGGGCAGAGGAAGAAGGTGAGGCAGGATGGGGACCGTTAGGTGCTGTGGGGTTGTTTTGGGTTGGTAGGGGGAGAGGGAGTTGGAGAAGGTGATGTGGATGTGGATGCGTTTGTGGGTGTGTTTTGGCGTTGTGGTTTCATAGCGTGGGCGTTCGATCTGCTTTTTTGTTGCTAGTCATGGATGGGATAAGCTTGTTCGAAGGGGTGCGGATGAAAACTATCAGGATTATATCCGTGGGGGGATGATAAGATAAATGCGTTTCTCTTTCCTGATGTGATACTAGAAGACTTGGTAGCAAATACAACCAAATTAGGCTGCACAGAGATTGAGAACTACCTTCGACAAGCGCATCAAGGACCATTAGGAAAGGCAGCTATATGTATATATATGGCGACCCACCATGTTAGTGCCGAATATAAGTGTAGTCGAACCATACATACATACAAATCCAAATTGCCATCTATGTACCTCATCCCATCCCATCCATCACTGATTCACACACACATGTAATATGAACAGAACTTACCAATCAACACCTTCCTCTCCCTCTCCCTCCCCTCGGCCAGCCTAACGAGCGCATCCACCGTCTGCTGCGGATCCCTCAACTCCTTGCCCACCTGCTCCTTCAGCAGCCCGCGAATCTTGACCCAGAACGCCTTCTTGTTGCCGTGCCGGTGGTCTCGTTGGTGCAGGATGCACAGGCGGAGGAGGTGCGCTTTCTCAGCGGGAGTGAGGCGGACTCGGGTGTTGCCTCTTTGGATGGTGGTGCGGGTGGTGATGGTGGGTGGTGGTGGGGGTAGTGCTGATGCGCCCGATGAGGTCGGCGGGGGGGATTGCTTGATATGGAGAGAAGACATGGGTGGAGTTGAGGGAGGGATGGAGTGAGGGAGTGAGGGAGTGCGGTATTTGATATAATTCGTATCCGTTTGCGGTTAATTTTTTAGTTGACGAGTTACGAAATAATGTACGGAGTAATTATATAAATGGTTGCTATACTAACATCGGGAGTTGCCGGTATCACAAAAATACGTTTATCAGCTTTTTAGTGCAAACCACAAACCTTAGTAACCTAAACCAATATAGGCCGAGTGAATCCGAGTACCTAAGGTACCTGGCGGGCACCAGCCTCTCGTAGAGATACCCCATGTTGAAAGCCTAGTTGTACAGTACATACACAAACACAACAACCAACCATCACAAGCCCCCCCTCGAGGGCTCCCACCCCAGATATTGACACTGCAATTGAGAGCCTATTTATTGGCATTAGATGAGGAGGTAGGCGGAGGTACATATCCAGGACCTTCCTTGCAGTAGGTAATGAGAGACCATTGCCTCCTACCGATATCTATCCCGTGAGGCTAGTGCTGGCAAGCACAATATTGATATCCTATTTTCGCAGATATCTTGGTGGTATGGGGGTGTTTTATCTAGGCTCTACCTACGGTAGGTAACATCTAGGTATGGTTTGATGTCAATATGATATGTAATTGACTTTTTTTTGTGGTACACTTTTCGCCTTTGGCCATGGAGTTGGCTAAACAAGAGCTACTTACGGTAGTGATGGAACTCGGGATGGAGGGTGAAAGATGGCATGAAATGATGATGTCCGATGATGTTCTGGGTACGGAGATATGGAAAGACAGATGCCATAGTGGCCACTCACAGCCCCCCTAAAAACTTCATAACAGGCAACCATATATTTTCCTGAGATAATTCCAGTAGCCTGGCAAATGGGCTCTTGCCCGCTTAGCCTGCCAACATACATATGTATAATTATTATATCTCCCCGAACGTTTGAGCCCATTCGGCCCAGAATCAGGGCCTAAGCCCGTCGATGTATCCGACAAAAGTAACCCTGCGTTTTACACCCAGTTCAATTAATTGCCCTGTAAAATCTGAATTAAAAACCCCCCCCAAGTCCCTTATTAAAAAGCAGGAAATATCCTTTAGGCTGATGTCGGAGATAGGAGATGAAGGAGACAATTAACGAAAAATATACGCCACGGGACACAAGAGGCAACTACGCGGGAAAGTTACTACGCCCCAGACACTTTCGTGTGTGACTTGGCACATTTTTAGAGGCAAAACCGAACTTCCTCCCGCGACCTTTTAGGCTGCAAACAGATCAAGAGAAAATATCTGGACTTGCTGGGCTTGCTGTCGAGTCAAGCGTAGTGTTGCCTTGAATTGTGGGCCCCGCACTCAAACCCAGGGATGACCTTTTATCACCATATACTGAATTTTTAATATGTTTTTTGAATGCAGCTTTGTTACAGGATGCCTTGTAGGCTAGATTCGTCCATTTATGTAGGTGTTCAGGCCAGTATTGCTACTATGGAGGGCTCGACAGTACTATACTATTATTGCTATGCATGGTAGGGGTATTCATTCCTGTGCCCTTTCCTGTACTACGTCATAGACGTTGTTATACTTAAATTTTGTGGTGGCAGCATAGGAGAATCTACTAAGAAATCGAGGGAGGAAACTCTCCGTGCCCGGCACAGGAAACAATTTTGCCAAGTCAACTACTTGGGCTTGCACCCATGGGGATAGGTCCTCAAGGTAAACATTTTGCCTTGGCGCCTGATCTCTTTCCAGCCAAATTAAAATTCCATACAAAGAAAGATTTAGCTGTCCGTCCAGCGCTGTACACGCGCGCACGTACTCGGGTATCGAACCGGAAGCTTGTCCCTCCGCCTACGAAAAATACGTTACTTTTTGCTTCTAAAGCTAAGTACATGTAATCGTCATACATAGTATCAATACGAGTACTGATTCACCAAACAAAAAAAAAGAGTATATGTAATCTGGAGCCTACCTTGCTACTTGAGGAGAGCTGCGACAAAAAGTAAGCAATGATGTAGAAGAACTTTAGGGAAACATTACTCATATGTATGTGCCTCATTTCATCGCGGGCTGTGCTGCAATATTAAGCTTGTCAACGGTTTTCAGCGTTGGTATTTTGTAGCCTTGGGGTTTCGGCAAAGGTATAAAGATAGGTCCCATCACCAACCAGACTAGTCCCATCATCGCTCATGCCCTTCCTCAATCAGCTTAACCAGACTACCCAGGCCCCATCGCGCTAGATTCTGTCTAAAATCATACATCAGCGAAGTAGATATCACTGGTAATCACAGTTGAAGTTTATCAAGCCAACTAGGATGCTAATTTGATTTAGAGCCCGCATCAAGTGAACTAAGTGAAGAGGAAATCATTCATCGACAGGTATGCACGTTGTCTAGCCGTGGAATATACTATCTATGACTTAATCTAATGTTCATGGTATTTGCATAAAAGGATATAAGACGAGAGGGGGTATCAGGCTTAGAGACCGCTATACATACGGCAGAGAAATCAACACCAGGCCACCCCCACCTGATCAACAATGTTGGACAACCTTGAGATCCAGTTAAGCAGCAGATATGAACGAGCTGAAAATCTACAAGACTTGAAGGCCGATACCACCCAAATACAAGCAGCAGTGAGGGAAACACCAGAGGACCATCCGGCCCTAGCAGCCCATTTAAGCAGTCTTGGGAGCCCTTTCAGCAGTCAATATGAACGAACTAGAAGTCTACTAGACTTGGAGGCCGCTATCGCCCAAGTACAAGTAGCAGTGGAGTCAACACCAGAGGATCACCCTGATCGAGCAAAATGGTTAAACAACCCTGGGAACCATTTGCACCGTAGACATTCACTCACTGTAGATCTGCAGGACTTAGAGGCCGCTCATTCTGTACACCTTGCCTCCTGCAACCCCATCACTGCCCCATTGGCACTAATTCAAAGAGCTGCAAATGCTGCAGATAAGTTGGTGTTTGGCCCTTCGGTCAAAGATTTGCCGAGAGCATCCTCACTCTTGCGCATTGCCATTCATCTAATGCCCCTGGCGACTTCGAGATCATTGGAGCGGGAAGATCAGCAACATATTCTAGGACAACTCACTGGTCTAGTCTCTCTTGCTACTTCTGTATTATTGGAAGCGGGAGAGTCACCATTGGAGGCATTACGGTTGCTAGAGTTAGGTCGCAGTGTTACAAATGGTCAGCTTCTTGACTATCGAAGTGATATATCGGATCTGAGGAAGCATTATCCAACGTTGGCTGAGGAGTTTCATTCCTTACGCCAGAAGCTGGACTCGGCATTTCCTTCTCTAGCTACAGAATCCCCGGAGATAACAATGAACCAACGCCTGCAGCCTCAGCGACCTGAAAGGAGCAAGGTTGCACGGGATCTTAACAATATTCTTCTACAAATTCGTCAGAAACCAAAGTTCGAAAATTTCTTAGGTGCGGAATCGGAGAAGTATCTATTGTCCGCAGCACAAGAAGGACCAATTGTGATGCTCAATGCCACAAAACTCCGTAGTGATGGAATCCTTGTGACGAAAACAGAAGTGAAAAGCATTGCTTTGCCGCGCCTTTCGTATGCTTCAATGATGAAATATTGTAGCGTAAGTATTGATGACAACAAAGACAAAAGGGAGATGCTGCAGTGGCTATGGAAGGCTGCCGTTGAACCGATACTTAGGGAGCTAGGCTTGTACCCCAAGAAAGTTGACCCGTTGCCTCGGATCTGGTGGATTGGTGTTGGCCTAATGGCAAAGGCACCAATTCATGCAGCTGCGAAATTTAAAAACGGGAGCATTCAGTTGGCAACCCTTCAGTATTGCCTTCCATCATACACATCTACTATCAGGTAGCTCGTCCCCAGCGCTATTGTGTCAGGAATCCAGTAGCTGATACTAACACTACATATCAGGGCACTCCAATATTCACGGTCTCGCGATCGGCAGTGCCCACAGAACGCTCCATCGATGCTAATAGTTACCATGCCCACAACACCAGGGGAAAGCCCTTTGAGTGGTGTTACTAAAGAGGCAAATGAAATTAAACACGGCCTTTGTGGTCCCAACACAGTTGAAACACTCGAAAGACCAACCGCTAAATGTGTACTTCACGCGCTTCCAAATTATAGCATTGCACACTTTGCTTGTCATGGGGTTTCTTCAATCAATCCTGCGGACAGTCACCTTTTGCTTCTTAAGGAATCTATCTTGCCTGATGATCACCGTGCAGAACAGCTGGATAAACTCCGTGTCAAAGATATTGCAGCACTAAAGTTACCGGCAGCGAGGCTAGCCTATCTCTCCGCGTGCAGTACCGCTGTCAGTACTTCATCAAAGCTCATTGATGAAGTAACTCATACTGTGAGCTCCTTTCATATTGCTGGATTTATCCATGTTATTGGGACATTATGGGAGTCAGAAGATGAGGCTTGTCAGAGGATGGCAGTAGATTTCTATTCCAACCTCCGTAAAACGGATAATGTGGCAGTATCTTACCGTACTGCGATTATGAAATTGATGGAACAGAAGCCTTCACAGCCAAGGTATTGGGCACCATTCATTCACTTTGGAGCCTAACAGGACTAGGTACGAATCCATATCCTTCATTTAGCACTTTTTAATCCCAATAACGTATGCTAACATTTGAATCGGTCCTAAGCAGGTAAAGGCAGGCCTGGAAGGGAGTGGCGTCGCTTAGGGTACCGGATTTCGACTTTCCATTTTTCCTTACCTCATTTTCTATTTAGAGGCTAGAATACCTGGGATGTTGAGCGTCAATTTGGGGGTATTGTTGTGTTGGTTTCTGCTAGATTTACGCTTAGAAACTATCAAGCTAATCATCCATAGTGTAATACTCTACTGTTGAGGCAATATAGGTCGGCGCATGAGCGAGAGCATTAGGTCACTGCGTGAGGGTATTAAGGCTTGGAAAGTTGACGACGGTGGATAAGGGTGGTTGTGTATTATTATTATTCTTCTCTCACATTACTTGTGTCTCGGAACACATTTAAGACGGAGGATTTCCTTACGTTGTTCATATAATCCTCTCCTCCATAGTATACGAATATACTCTCTATTATCTCGTGAACGAGACAGGCGCTGAAGAACGATTTCTTCATCTACCACGTTAACTCGGACTGCAAACAAAGCCCAAGAAAACCCTTAACGGACATTATAAAAGATGGTCTCGTCAACTCTCAAATGTAACAAGAGCTATACTCATTGTGACTTGAAACCAACCCAGAGTGGCGGTCATAGCAGCCACCTTTCACTACTTTGAGCTCTCTATACTTATTCCGAGTGCTTGGTCGAAGCAGCCATGGAACTGTGATTTTGGGCAGGCAATAACAGGGCGGGACCTGGGGCCCTCCAGAAGAAACGGTATGGAATTCTACAATTATGCCAATCTGGAGAACGGCGTGAGTGGTTCTGAGCTAACCCAGAACCCCCTCTACAAATTCATTTACAATAGCGGTCACTAGAGACGGCCCCCTTATAGGAGATTTTCCTAGAGTTTTGCGTGCGTAAAAGGTCCAGTGCTACCTATTGCCAGCATAGGGTTTGGTCCAGGGTTACTATTAGCATGCAGTGCTTAGTCGGAACTTTTTGACCAGAAGATGGCAGTGGATTTCTATTCCACACTCAGTAAGACTATAGTACAACGTTAATGTTATATTAGCTGATTAGTGTGGCTAAAGGGCCAAACTCTCACCGTATGCGGGTCTCGCCATAGTCTAGTTGGTACGGAAATGAGATAAGAAACAATATTAATAGAAATAGAAAATAGAGAATGAAGAGGTGCAGAGAACAATTGAAACGACCCTCTACTCTACACATGCGTTCACAATCGATTTCAGATGGGCCCACATATGGTAACACCACCACTTCCAAGTCTGCCCCACAGACTGGCTATGTAACTTGGGGTTATGGAATCCATAAGGGGTAGCGAGGCCAAGAGTTAAAATCGAGCCCATTATTGTGAGAGACCTTCAGTAGTGAACATTGTTAGAATCTCTGATGGATTAACAATAATTGTCATGAAATTACCTTGTGTATTGATTCGCCCATGATGGTTCATCAGAACGCTGGAGAGATTCGAGTTGAGGGTAACCTTATGTTCACCAGCCGGTTCTAAGTTGGTGCTGGCCACTTTGGTTGATCCACAAAGATAGCGTTTGGTAAGAGGCAAGGGGCGGTGAACCTGGAACCTGCAAAGATACTGGAATGTGACGTTGAGTGGTGTGGATCATTTTGGGTTGGTGATATATGGGCTATACGTGGGTAGAGGAGAGAGAAGATAGTATGAAGTAAGATGAAGCGGAGGTGAGATTGGCGTGATGTAGAAGTGTATATTCTCTTATCCTGCTACTTTGTCTTCTGCTACGCTAAGCGCTTACGTAACATGGCAGCAATCTGTCCTCATCAGCTGACCTGTGGGAGCGACTCTCTGTGCGAGTCTAAACAAAAGAACATCGTTAATGACTTCTTTTCTTGTTATTGCATACACATCCAATCTAAAATCGATATCAATAATTACAATGCAAAATAAAGCATTCGTAATGCACACTGACACACAGTGAAGCTGGGGGTGGGTTACGGATACTCCGCTTATTGCTCACCAAACCCAGTGGGAATATTATGGTTCCCGAGGCAAGTAGCAGAAACACTAGTACTCTCAAAACTAGATGATATGGTTGTGTTTATAACCACTTAGACAAGCCACAACCTTGCAATCATCCAAGTCATATAAGAACAAGAACGCCAGGTGAGCCAGTTACACACAGTTCAGATTCTTGCAGGATTTCCATGTGCCAGGGATACCTGAGCCGTCTACTCCACATGCGCACGGGCCGAAGTCGCCACATGAGTCCTCTAGAGACCAACACCTATTGGATAAGCCTGGTCAGCACCGCTATACCGATATCTCTTGCGGGGGACATGCACTCTGAAAAGACAACGAAAACGCCCATGCGGAGCAATAAACACAGTATACATATATACATGAAGTCGAAAGATCCACTTACCCGCAACGTGATTCTTTTGCACAGTGAATGCGAGAGTACCCTTTGGGGCATGTCTGACCACAGTCCGATGTAGTAGGGCAGGTGAATTTGATATCCGCACCATTAGAGTCATCATCTTTCCAGCAAGCTGCGCAAGCGCTATTGCACATCAACCCAGCTACAGGTGTGTATAGTAAGCCGGCTGCAGCAACAACCAAGGCGACTCCTGGATTTAGTTTCATTGCACTGCGAACTAACTGTTAGTCCCACACGGAGAGATATGTTTGATTCGTGCTCACATGACTTCGTCTAATTGAGCTTAGGAGGTTAGAAGGTGTTTTGAAGGCCTTAATCGCTAGGGGTGAACAACTCGCGTAGTGCGAGTAATGCAAGCTGTTCCATCACCGTCGAGCTTTACCGGGCTTTATAGCAGTCCTGGGGTGCGTCTTTGCAGAGTACATATTCAGGCCCAGCTTGGCTCTAGGGCAGAATTCGGGTATAACCCCTGTTTCACGGAACACATTAGAATGCATAACCGATTCAATTCCTGTGAGGCAGCCCCAATATTTGCCTAGTATAGTTCATTTCTAGGTGTTGTGTCCCAATACTGCGAAGCCCGAAAGTTCGGCTAAAGTTCGGGTGCAGAACTGAGGTCAGCGGTCGCGAGGCTTGATCGTTGTGCCATGCGAGATAGGATCTCTCATCGATAACATGTGTTGTGACGGGGAAGGTGCCAACCAGACTAACGGGGAAGATTGTGGCACTCGAGCTCCAGGGGGCAGCCGAACTCTTATTGACAGATTTTTCAGGCTGCATGACTATAGTCCGTAGGCAAAGATTATAATCGTCTAGAACGAAAGGGCTGCTGATGTGCGTATGTGACTACCGAAAAATCACTTTCATTACTACAGCCATGCGAGCGAGCGAGGGTAAAGAGTGTGAAAGATACCAGTACAAGGATGAGGAAAAGAGCGACTACCTATCTGTAACGTAAACGACGAAGAATAATAACGAAAAGAGAAAACCTGCGCAAACTACTCTTCTTACGCGTCTTTCGTTACAAGCATACCTCCGCTGGCCACACATAGTATACTTCCACTACTAGAATATTCTATTCTTATTTTTCTCTCGCAATGGGAGAAGCACTAAGCTCAGGTTGGTAGTATACCAAGCTACAAATGGAAGGCATTGCTGGATTGGGTTAGATTATCGATAAGAAATGACAACAATATACGCACTAAGCACAATCAGTGTATTGAAAGCTGATCAATAAACTAACTTCTGTTTCGCTTTATAAATTTACCGACTCCAAATTCCATCGTTCTTTATAGTACTCCTAATGCCGAACATTGCTGGTATTTGCGGTAGCACGCACTCGTTGGATGTGATTGCATATTGTAGACTTTTCATCATTGATTTGTAAATATGAGAGTGGATAACCCTGATCCCTAGATCCCAAAGATCTTAGCAAACGGCATTGTTAAATGAAAAGAGATTTAACTACTTAGGCCTGCTCTGCATATATTTTTATGTGATCCATGGGGCTGCACAAGGTTTTCACGTGTCACACCTTGGCACTTCTCATTGGCCAGCTCCATGGTGACATCATCTGAAGTTCCAGTCGAAATCCAAGCTCCAATTTCCATTCATCCAGGGATGGCCCGTTATTGGTATCGATCGGCCCAGCCCTTGCATTCACGTGAGTGAGGGTATTTCCTACAATAACAGCCTTGGGAGACCCGATGCGGAGAACTCGAAATGTCCAGGACGTAGAGGCTCTTGCCGCATACTTTGCCTCCCGGAATATCACCACTGCCCCCACATTGGCACGAATACAAGCAGCTACAAATGCTGCAAATTATGTTAGTGTTTAGACCTTTGGTCAAAGATTTCAAGAGCGTCCTCACTCTTGCGCAATGCCAGTCATCTGATGCCCCTGCCACTTCGAGATCGTTAGAGCGGTGGTCTAGTTAGCCGCTTTTGCTATTTCTGTATCCTTGGAAGCTGGAGAGTCACCATTGGAGGCATTACAGTTGCTAGAGTTAGGTCGCAGTGTTACCAGTCTCAAACCGCGGGGCATCATCTAAGGTTGGCTGCGCAGTTCGATTCCTCACGGCAGGAACGGGGCTCACCCTTTCATTCTCTGAACCCTCAGATATATCAATCAGCCAATGCCTAGGGCCCCAGAAATCTACAATTCCCCGGAGGAACAAGGTTGCACAAGACCTGAACATACTCTCCAACAAATCAGAGTTCGAAAATTTCTTATGTGCAGAATCAGAGGCGTATCTATTGTCAGCAGCACAAACAGAACCAATTGTATTTCTGAATACCACAAAGCTCCGTTATAATGCTATTCTGGTTACGAAAGCAGAAGTCAAAAGCATTGCGGTGCCGTACCTTTCTCATGCTTCAATGGCTAAGTATTGTAGAACAAGTGTTAATATCTGTAGCTGATACACCCTACCTATCAGGGCACTTCAATATTCACGGTCCCGGGTGCCCACAACACCAGGGGAAAGCTCATTGAGTAGGGTTACGAAAGAGGCAGAAGAAATATTAATCGAACTCCGCCTTTGCGATCGGTGTTTCAGCATGGTATAAACACTTGAAAGGCCAGCTACTGAATGTGTCTTCCGGGTTGGAATGAGGTAATCTTGCAGCTTATGTGAGCCCGGTGAGAAATGGGATCTCGTATGTGTGAGTGGGGTATATATATGTCGGACTGGATGTACTTTAGTTAGTTTTTACCATCATCAATACTATCATCGAACATATCATCTCTTCATTCAGCCAACGGGCTTGACTTCATAGTGGAGAACGCTTACTTGTAACATAATGCTGCCATGGGGTTTCTTTAATCAATGCTGCGGGCAGTCATCTTTTGCTTCTTAAGGAACCCACAACTGGGGATCAGACGATGAGCCTCTCTCTGTTCTAACTAAAATGTTGAGTTCTTCTCCGCCTTCAGAGCTGACAAACTGAGTCTACCAGAGCAGATTCAAGTTCGCGGTACCGGGGCAGCCTCGCTCCGCCCATAGGGTCCCCCCCCTTTTTTTATAGGTACAGGGCGCAGTACACCTAGTCTGACAAGCACCAGTACACTCAAGGGGCCCCCCGTAGAAGATAGTAATACTCCCTGAATAATAAACCAGCTACCAGAAACAAATCCCTGGAGAAAAACTCTATCAGGGTTCAATCATTTTCTTCACAATACCCCCATTGCTAAACGCGACGTCCATGCAGTCCACACAATAATAGAGTAGTCGCTCATCTATTTATCATTTTGCTGTTCTATTTCGTCAAATAGCTACTTCAATCTTGCATGTTAGTACAAAATATTGTATCTTAGCATTTGCCATCACCTGTCGTCACAAATCCATACACCTCACCACTGCCATTGTTGTCTTGATATCTTCTATCGCCAACAAGTATTGTTTTATCACCCCACCAAGAGAAGCTCTCTTTGGTTCTATGACAATAATAAGCCTTTCCTCCGTAACCTCCACCATGTCTACTACAACAAATTCCTCTAGCGACCTTGCCTCAGAGTCGCTTGGAAAACAGTCTTTTTCCTTCAGTAAACCTATGCAGCGGCTAGTCCCCCACCTAAACCCAGATAGTAGGGACGTCGCTGATACTGAGTACTTTAAAGTCCGGATCTGCCTCTGTCGATATTCCAAGAAATACCTTACCTCCCGCCCTCCCCCTTCCAAACCTACCCAGCGGCAGTAGTACTTGTACACAGAGATATTATAGATACAGTCAGTGTAGACTCTAAATACAAAGTGAAAATAATAATTCTGGCCACTTACAGCCCTGCTAACCCTTTTATAAGAATATATTCCCTCCTAAAAACCTCCTATATCCAACCAGATATTGTCCCGAGACAGGTTTCAGCAGCAAGGCACAGCCCTTGGCCACTTGGCCTGGGTAAAGAAAGACTATAGACGTATAAGATTTCCCCAATGCTTGTATTGGTGAGCAGAAACCCCGCCTTGGACTCTACCGACCGAAACGCTCTCAAGTATACTTTCTAGTTGCTCATTCCAGGCCTACCTAGAAAGCGGCCAGCGAGCAAGAGAGTTTGGGGGCTAAGAACAAAGAAGGGCTAGAACATAAAGAGGTGACAGAAGTTACAAAAGTAACAAAGGCTGCGGCAATAATATCATTACAAGCCAGAAAGGTCCACTGGCGGCAATCACTGGTGGGGTAGTAAAAGCTACCAAGTTTAGCGCACTTACTTATTTACTTTACAATTCCGCTGAATCAAATATCGCAAAATGGTGTTGTCCAATTTAGAATGTAGAAAAAGCCTGAGTAGCTGGTTGCAGTCTTCATAAATAAGGTATTCTCCACACTTATCATTGTATCCATATTAACGTTACCCTGATCAGAGAGTTTAATCAGCTGACTGACTAGTTGGATTCATACTAGCACGTGCGGACATGTTACGGAACCAATTACAAACATTCAGAAGTTTCCGTCCATGATTTCTGTCCTGGTTCTGGACAATTCATGTACATGGTCTCGCAAACCATATGTCTCTAGTCCAATCGTTAGAATTCCAAGTTCTAGCGTGTAAGCACAACAGACAAGTAGGTCCACCTTTACAACACTTCACATAAGATCACACGATGCATAATTATTTCGAAGAGAAGCGGATATCATTTCACAGACGCTACTACAGTAGGTACATTTTTACCCCATGGCCATGAGAAGTTCCTTCCACGATACCCAAACCCCTTCCAAAAAAAAAAAGGTCTTCCAAAGGGACACGTCTATCTCTGAGGGGGGCCCCAAAAAAAAAGAGATTTTGTCGCATGAATTGCGAAGTTGGGGGAGATTTTTTTGGGCTATTTTTTTGGGTAGGCTTTTTTGGGGGAGATTTTTTTTTTTCATGTTTTCGTTAAATAACAACGCAAAAGCACTGTGGTGGGGGGGTGCCCCGTTTTTTTTTGGGCAAACTAAACGTGCGTGCGGTGAACTCGAAACGAATAGCAAGCGGAAGGAGATGATCGAACTCGAAGTCAAGTCATGGCAAATGACTTCCGGAGGGAAGGGATCTCGATATTGCATTCATGTGTATGACGAAATGGCCAGGCTAGGCTAGGCCACTGTATCGCGTTTTCGTCTCTCGGATGAAGGGGATGCGCCAACAGATGACTCAGTGAAGAGCTCCGCGGGTGGGTGGTCCGCAGTAACCGATAGAGTACCCAATGAAGGGCTCCATCAGAAGCGGGGAGGTGGGGCCGATAGAGGACCCAGGGAAGGGAAGCGGGGAAATAGATGACTCAGCGAAGAGCTCCATTAGAAAACCGAGAGGGATGCAGCAGATCTCGAGCATACGGAGGAATATTGAGATGGAGGTGGGGGGGGGGGAGGGCCCAGCGCCTCTCTATGAACGTCCACACTATGTGTCAGTGTAAACCGTAGAGAGCAGGGTGGCCTTCCAAACCTCTGGGGAGGAAGGAGGGTTTATATCCCCGCAACTTCAAAGATCTGCTCAACACCCACCCTCAATCATCGACAAGAGGATACCGCTGGAAATTCTGTGGTTGGGTGAGCTGCCCGTGATGCATACATTCACATATGATGACCGCTATAGAAAGTTACACATGTCAGCTCGAGGAAGAAACGTAATTAATATGGATGCACAGGCATATGAGTTGTGATATATGGATAAGTAGAGCGACTTTTTATTGGTCAAGTTACCCGTATCATGCATTGGAATATTTCTGCTCGAAACCAGAGGAAATATCCAATGGGGCTGAGTCTGGGCATTCCTGGTGGTGGGGGTGAGATTTAAGGGTGATTCTTTATGGCCATTTGGAGAAGCGGAGTCGAAACCCGCCAACCTGATGGCATGGCAGCCAATACACCACGGTATGACGGGCATTGACCAATGATCTGAAGCCCCGCTTGCGGCAGTTGAGCCTGATCGATCACATTACACCACATCACATCGTTTCACATCAACACGGAGATCACGATTGCAGATTCAAGGGGGAAACGGTTTCAGTGCCATTTGACCGGCGAACATCGAACGCAGAATGACACTTTCCCCTCCTCCCCCTCCAAAAAAATAAAAAAAATCCCACTCAGAAAACAAACAACCTGAAAGCCATCTATCCTCCCAGCAGGAAAAAAAAAGAAAAAAAGAGGGCTCGACAACCAGGCGCGGCCCAACCCCCTCCTACTTTTCATCTCCGGCCAAAGAGAAATGGAGAGAGGGGGAAGGGCCGCACGGGTACATCGAATGTTTTGAATTTGCTTGTTGTTCTGGAAGTTTAAGATCGACAAAGGTTAGAGGACGTGGCGGCGTCAAAACGGGGATTTCCCTTCTTGCGTCGAAGGGGCGATTGGCAAGAGTGCGATTGGCAGCGGTCTGCGTCGTATTATCGTGGTCGATGATAGAGGAGGAGGATCGTCCAGTGAAGGAATCCTTTTTCTTCCCATGGTCGATGGTCGTGGGCCCTCGCGGGAGCCCCCACATTGAAACATTCGGTATTTTTTCTATGGCTACATTTCTTAATGTAGCCAAACTGCAGAATTTCCTGTCTCATACAGGACTAAAAAGCTGGGTTGTATAACATCTGACTGCGATGTTCTCCCAAGTGTCTGGACATGCCTCCCCAATCCCAGGGGGCAGGCACCAAATTTCATAAGCTCTGATCTCTATGCCGCCGTAGGCATGATCAGAGTCGTCGAGGGTGTGTGTTCGCATTCTGTCCGTTGAATACGCGTATCCAACGGAGAATCGAAACTATATCAGGGTTCATCGTTTGCCACGATCGGGGGGGAGGTTTTGTTGGTGACGACGTTTGTTCTAGAGCCGAGGTCGATCATGAGCTTCCAGTGAGGGGACCCGAGCGACACCGTTGCGGCGCAGGCTGCCCCGCATTGTCATGGGCGCCTACCCGACCATCCCGCCCTCCGCAGCCGTGGAGAGAGAATTTGAGTGGAGGGCGGGGGATGGATTGTCGTGGGATGGGATGAGGCCGCAAGGAGAGGGGTAAGCTTTGGAAGAGGGCACGGGGGGGAAGGGGATTATATACCCCGCTCGACTGACCCATGCGGATTAGTCTAAGAATTCGGGGGGTTGGGGGGAATGGTGGCTGATAAGAAAAAAATCCGTTCTTTTTTGCTATTCCTTATTTCCTCACTGATCTTCGCACACACGCCGCACGGCGCAGCTAGTAGTCACACTTCGATCTCCTTTGTATCTATCTCTCTTTGTAAATTGATCTGTTGGATGTAACGAATCGCACGTGGATATTAGCCAATCGGATGGATGGTAGAAGGGGCTTTTGTGTTGGGTTTCGGACGGATGCATGGCTGCCTGTTGGGAAGGGCCTGTTCTGCATGCATGGCCTGATTCGTCGCCGGTCGAGTGAAATGGTGTGGAGGAATTCCTTGCAATTGCAGCGGTTGATGGGATTTTGAGTTGATCAAAGTCATTTTGTTTAAGGCAGAAAGGAAAAAGTATCCTTTCCATCGGTATCGAGTTCTTTTTATCCATAAGGTTAATGTTAACGGTTTTGATCCAGTTTCATGTTCATCCGATATATTTTTATGCATCCGTGGAAAGAATCCATGTATGATGCATCATCACCACCACATTCTACGATGTAGCTCGTGACCAAGGACTTGTAGGAAGGACGCTTGTTGTCCTTTGTTCCATCTTTTCTTCCTTTACCCAGTCCTGAAAGTCACAGGAGATGAATTCTACACTACATACTCCTTTAGTCCGGTTGCAATACTCCTTATATTATTTGCGTTTGAAGATATTCGCTGGTAGGAAGGTGTCTGATATGGTATGGAGAAGTCACCCATAACAAAACCCAAGCCTAGATCCGAGAGTAGTCATCAAATCGTAACTTTTATTCCCATTCGTAACCTCGTATGAAATATTCATGTATGTATCAAACAGCTTAATCCCTGATGGAAAAACGGTTTAAAAAAATACAGAAGGTACCAGAACAATAACCCCCGAGCTTAGGTATTAGCTACCCCCCCTCTTCACCTCGTTCACCCACTCCTCAAACACTCATCTTCATCTTCACTGCCGGCCACGGGTTATACCCCACCACCTCAAAATCCTCCACGTTAAACCCATCCACCACCCCCTTCCCATTTAAATCTTCCCTCAAAATCCTCACCTTCGGGAAAGC
>Ga0307511_10003219_pt1 | contig 16805 bp, 17 predicted proteins | sample 13_EM_MG_FD_200266 | JGI IMG/M metagenome (GOLD analysis project Ga0307511, IMG submission 200266) | Populus trichocarpa ectomycorrhiza microbial communities from riparian zone in the Pacific Northwest, United States - 13_EM | ecosystem: Host-associated > Plants > Roots > Unclassified | place... | reverse complement strand
TACCTCGTCCTCATGCACTTTCTCAAACGCGAGCTCGAGACCCTTTTCGTCCACAAATTCTCGTCCGCGACTATGCCATGGCGAAACCTCCCCAAGAACTCCACCCACTACTGGATCCTCTCTGGAATCAACCTCGCCTGGTTTCTCTACCACCCTCTCGTCATCACTGAGGGGAAGTACACTTTCTTTACACCCTCCAACACCACGATTTTGGCGTTGACGGCGCTGTGGGTGTTTGCTCAACTCTCGAATTTCTCAGCGCATTTGACATTGAGCAGCTTGAGACCCGCTGGGACTACCACGAGGGGTATCCCGAAGGGTTATGGGTTCAATTGGGTGACTTGCCCAAACTACTTTTTTGAAGTATTGGGCTGGCTTGCTGTGTGGGCACTGAGTGGGTTTAATTGGGCTGTGGGCTTATTTACCCTCGTGAGTGCAGGGCAGATGTATATTTGGGCAGAGAAGAAGGAGAAGCGGTACAGGAAGGAGTTTGGTGATAAGTATAAGAAAAAGAGAGCGGTACTTATCCCAGCGTTGTTGTAAGGCATACCTGGAAGATATCAAGTCAGGTGCAGCCAAAAGGTTGAACGAGCGCTGTTATATACCTACTGAATAGGCCAGAATGGGTGATAACCTTTTCCTTAATTGATTGATATATAGAATACAGTGACGAATGAACAAAAGGGGAGGAAAGAAAATGAAAACAAGTCTCGGTCTTGGGGTGAATAACTAATTAGAACAATTTTAAAACAAGCGCATTCTAAAACTTAAACCCTTGTATGTATAGTACTGTTCAATCACAAAAGAGAAGATTAAGTGTGGATATTTAATCCAGCGTCAAGGTGTGGAAACAAAAACCAAAAGATTGAGCTGTTGAAGCGCCGGAGGTGGGATGCGCAGATAAGAAGGGAAAGCCAAAAAAAAACATCTCGAAATGTTTGAGTAATGCGCTATATGATGCAACAAAATCAATATGATATGCCACCTCACCTGTACTTGGGTAGAAAAGAAGGAGGACTTTTGCAAGCAAAAAAGAAAAGATTATGTCTCGACAGACGCAGAAACTGAATATAAGATTATGAGAGATACAGAGCCAGTTGCCTGAAGTCTTACGAGTCATCTGTAAACTGATAAAGACATGTCTCCAAACCAATCAACCATTGGGCTACTACCCATAACACCTGCCTCAACCCAGCCCGCTCGCCATAACCTATCCGGCTCACCCCATAGCGGTGAAACACAATATGCAAAGAGGTAAGATAGTCTGTCGTAAAAAGAGTCATCGGCTAGTATGGTGGTTTAAACACACCACGACTACTACCGGGCCTCTTCTTAGATGTCGAAGCAGCATCAATTCCACTAAGGAAGCTCTGAACATCGATCTTTCCAGTCCCAGGTCGTAGTCCTTCTACCCCACTAAACGGGTGCTGTTGGGGTTGTTGCTGATTATACCTGTATGCACTTGGCGAGGCTGGCATAGATGAAGCCATAGGCTCCTCGACAGGGACTGTCGACTTCGCATGGCTATTCTCCTTATTTGAGCCATTACCAAAGAAATCGTCGTCTCCTGAAAATGTTCCGGGTATCATCGAGGGTAACCGTGGTACAGGAGGAATGTTCCCATCAGTCATTCCACGCGAGAAGCCAGCCTCAGACTCATGAAAACTGTACTGGCTTCCAACGGTATCTCTTCTATGTATGCTCTGTGACCTCTTCTTATGCAATGCATTACCGTGCGATGAACCGACAGAGAAACGTCCGCTTCCCCCTGCAGCCACGCCACCATTAGCTACAATCAACTCTTCTCCATCTGAAGATGTATATGACTGACACTCGCTGGTGCTGCTGCTGTCATCTACCACACCCGAGCCATGTTGCATGTCCGTTGCCTGCCCAGAGAGAACTGCTTTGAGTTCATCAACCTTGACAGTCCATGACCTACTGGAGCTGCTCCTTGTGGTTGACCCACCGATAGTTTGCGAGCGGACACGGAACTGCCCCTGTCCATTCCCACCTGGTGTACCGTGTTTGGATCCCGGTCTGCTATGGTGATGGCTGTGGCTACCGCTCAAGCTCCCAGGCCGTCCATTGTTTCCATTGACACCGAGATAATTTCTGAAAGTTCCTGCTCCGTTACCAAGCCTAGACTCTGACACACTTGCTTGCCTGCTCGACTGTGTCTCGAGCTCACTCATCACGGCCTCCTTGCTCCACTCTGCTAACAATGCATCCTTGACCTTGGTTAAAAACATGGATGACCTTTGCTCCGAAGCGGCCTCACAAATGTCATTGACCACTGCAAATCTGTTGTCGAATGGTAAAATAGGATCGCTGGAAACGTATGTGGACTTTTCCTGGGGGAAAACTGGCGCACTAGGGATCTCCTGTGCTGGAATTTTAATGCCATCAAACCATTGACCATGTTTCTCCCTGTGCTTAATTTCCATTCCCACACCCTCCCTTAAGTCTTCCAGCCCAAATACCTCTCCGACTGTTAACAAGTAACCTGCGATCAAACTGGACAGTGCGACTTGAGATTTTCGGTCCTCAATGGTAGTAACATCGGCTTGAAGTCTATAAATCATGGGCAATCCAGGGACGACGGCGTTAATATTGAGTTTCTGAACTAATCGAGTGAGAACGAGGTGAAGCCCAAGAAGGTCGACAGCGTCGGGTGCAAATTGTAGTGCAGACTCATAGATAGCCACATGCAAAAGCGCCAGGAAATTGTTAGATCCCTTGTCCAAAACTTGTTGTGTCCTCTGTCTGCCGTGATTAGTGTCCAGGATTGTAATACGGAGGGAACCGGTATGTACCTTCTTGGGGGAAGCAGGGCTACTGGTAGTTGTGGTTCTATCCACCTCAAACCTCAGGTACGTAGCAAAGGCATCAGCATAGCTCTTGCGAACACCCTTATCTTCTTCTCTCAACAGCCAGGTGGTGCCGTCCCACACGCTAAGGGGAACCCCGTTTCTTCCAACTCCGCTCTGAGCGCCTCCCCTACTGTTCGCAATTGTCAAAATTTCCTTGACGCACTTCAGAGCCGTTATCCTGGCAGTTGCAAAGGAGAAAAAAACGTCGGAATTCGGCTTCTCGGAAAGACTTCCAGTGGTAGATCCTGCAACAGTTGGATCAATGGGCGTAGTGACCAAGGCGGATGCGGCTGGTTTTAGTCGAACCAAAATCTCCGAAATCATATCTGCAATCTGGTCTGAGTAGTAAATGTGAGTACCCAAGTTTCCAACACAGAAGCTCAATTTTTCCAGCAGCTCCTTGCGAATGTTGACCGCATTCGCGGTTGACTCAAAAACACCGACACCATTGCTATCATTGAGCACGATGCTCGGAAGAACGGCGCCAGTATCCTGTTCTTGTCCTGAAGTGATGACTGTCGAGTTTCGTGGAGAGTTATCCAATTGAAGTAAGCGAATGATGTAAGTAATAAATGACAACAAAACATCCATCACAGAAAGTCCGATCAGATTGACCGAAGACGCCAACAGCCATGATATTAGGTGAGCTAGGATCAATTGCTTGGGCAATGCATCCTCAGTGGTAGGGAGCCGAACAAGTGCTTCCTGGCATGTGATCAAGATGAGGTACCGATACTGGACAGGCGCCCATTTGGCAATCATCTCCAGAAGAGCAGTGGACCATGACTCAGAAATCTTTGGCTTTGAAGTAACAAAGTCAAGAAATGCTCCAGTCGCATAGCGAATCTGGGCAGTATTATTCACTTCGAATATCCGCTTGAGGCTCTGTAGAGCGAGAACGCCAATATCCTCTTCCTCGAGTTTGTCAGCCGCTTCAGCCGTGCTGGCAGCTGCGGCTGCAGCTGCATCTGTAATATTGGTTGCTACGGTACTGAGGCTGAGTCGTGGTCGAAGCCCCTCTGATTCCTCTGAGTCCAGATTGATGATGCGCTGTTGAAGTACCAAAAGGTGATCCTCGGAATCGGCATAAACATTTTGTAAAACTACGGGTATAATGATGCTAAGCTGTCTTCGAGCGTCTGCTGCCGATGATAAGGCTTCACTTGTTGCAACACTCTTTATTGCAACTAAACCGATAGACCTCCATTTCAATGCCTGCTTCGGGTCGGGTGTAGAGGCACATTCTGCATAGAGCTTAATGATATCCTCAAACTGCCGAACAAACTCAGAATCAGACGAAAGGTTGGCTCCATCGTGGTGTGTACAAAACGACTCGAAGCATGGAATTGAATCCTCAATGAGATTGATATCTTTCGAACCGAGGATAGTTTGAAGAACTGTCAGAATTGAGGAGGCGTAAAGATTGAGATCGCGGGGGCATTTATCAATCAATGCTTTGCATATCTCGAGGGTAACATGGACATTTCTGCAGGTAGTTTTATGTTAGCTACTAGCTCCAACCGAGGAAACCTAGAAAGGAGGTTACCCTGGCTTTGCCCGCCATACGTCGCTGGCTGTCCTCTTCTCAAGAAATTTCCCGACTTTCTGCAGCTTAGACCGACGAGTAGACGCGTAGTAAAGAAGGTACGATAGCTCTGAGGGATTGGGCTTTGCACCAGAATCTTTGGGCAACGCAGGGTAACACTTGAGGACCAGACTCTGGTGCTTTGGCCGAATAGCAGTCCTCATCCTGATTGCATCAAACGGATGAAGACAAGAATAAAGAAGCTTATTCTGGCAGAGAGTGAAAGACAGACAGAAGAGACACCAAGTGTTTGGTTCGACAGGAGGTGAAGAGAGCGTAGCAGGAACCTTGGAGTTCGTCTGCTTGCGAAACTTTTGGTTCGTGTCTTCCTTCTCGCCAGCAGGAGCTGACAGGGACCCTGGCCCTGATTGCATTACTTCCTCCGTTGTAGGGGTTATTTCTTAGCGGTGGTGGGGAATATGCGCATGCATTAGACACCTGGTACTGGGGTTGCTGCTATGGATTCTGAGGTTGCAATAATAAGGTCCTTGCGTTCTGATGTGCGCAAGTAGATCAAGATCAAGTCCACATGTATCTCTCCGCTCTTTCAGGTCGAATCCTCCGTTGTCGCACGATTGTTAATTTGGTACTGGTGCTCACTTTGGCGAATTTGTAGTTAAAGGACCAACGACGAAGAAGCCCGAAGGGTTTTAGAGCCTGAGGCGGAACCCTTGGGGCGAGGTAGGCCGGTGACGTTACAGAACACTCTGCTTATCTGTTATTATCTGGCATTGTTGGGAAATCTTGGAACTCAACGGAAACGAGCAGAGTGCGGATGTTTATTGTTTCCCTGATCTTGTGAGCTTCTTTCCCGGAGTCACAAGTTATCGAGATAAAACAAATAAGTACTCCCTATGCAACTACCGACACTACGAATTTGATACATTATGGTACAAAGTCACTTGTTTCACTCTCAAGGGACGGAAACGGACTCCACAAGCCGTCTGAGTCTTACACATCATCCAGTCTCACTCCATGCATATATCTCGTACACTCCGGCCGATCCAGCTCGAAGATGAGAATGGACGGGGTACCTTACAGGGATTTAATCTGGACGGAGATTCTAGGTTGCCCCGGAGGAAACCAATTTCGAATCCAACAACGAGATCCCGCAAAACTCCATGGCTATGCCATAGGTTTCGGGTAGCTATCATCTATATGATCACCAGTATGCAAATAGAGGTCACAAAACCGGATATACTAAATGTAATGCCAAGTCGCGAGGACCGGTATACCGAAAACCCTTGGTTAACAATGGTACGAGAGTAATAAAACAACTGCCGCAGAGCCCTGGCTGATTCATGGCTACTTCTTTCCCTTTTTCTTCTCCTTCTTCTTCCCTTCCCCAGTGGAGCTACCCTCACCAGGGCCCGGTAGCCCTCCTCCCATACCACCAAACATACTCTGTAGGGCTCCTAGATTCGGAATCCCGCCTGGTAATCCTCCAGTACCACCCATTTCCGACATCATATCCTTCAATATGTTGTCTGAGACCCCTCCTCCGGTGAGTGCTGGTGAATGTAGTGGTAGAATTGGATTTAGCTTCCATCCTCTCGGTACAGAGGGTGGTGGTGCAGGCTTGTCTTGGTGTGGCATCTGAGGGAACCGTAACCGTAGAGGTGTTCTTTCATTTGCTGGGTGGGCTTTGAGGTAGCTCCCAATTATCTGCATTAACTGTCTCTCTATAGCGCCACCGTTAGTTGGTCTCAACCCTCACAGGCTGGTAGGTGCACCCATACTGTTCTTTATTTTGCCATGTTGTGGCTGCCCATCCTCCTTCAATAGTACCCTTACCCTCCCTGGGTTTGCCCAATCTTTCGGGTGGGTTTTCGTAGGCTCAAAGACCGTTTTCAACCCATTCAGGTTACAGCAATCCACAATTTCCCTCGCCAACGGGTTCTCAACTGCATATTCCTTATTCACCCTCCGTCCTTGCTCCCGGGATCGAGTGATGTCGAAGTAGATTGGATAGATGATCTGGTAGCCTTTAAAGGCTGCTGAGTCGGACTCTTTGATGAACTGTGTCTGGGCATTTCCGTGGGCCTGGAATTGCGCTGCTATTTCGGCAGGGTCCATAAAGGAGGCTGCCGCATTTCGCTGTGCTGCGCGGGGGTCATATTCAGTGATATCGAAGTCTTCTGGGTCGTCTTCAACCTCTTCTATTCGGGCATGGCGAGACATAGTAGGTGGATGCGGGACTGTCCGGTTGGAACCGAGCTTTTGTTTCCTATATATATAGCTTTCTACTCCCGGCGGTTCGGAATTGGGGATTTCCAGGATCTGGGATCGTTTGGTAAATTAGTGGTGTCGTGGTTAAAACTTGCGGGGGGGTGTTATGGTTCAACGTTTGTAGTAGAATTACCGTAGTCCTAAATTTGACGTTGCCCAGACCACATGCATTGTACCCTACACTTTACTACAACCCGCTCCCCCGACCAACGCCAAAGCGAATCCATTAGCCATATATCACGTTTTGCATCATGGATATTGTCCAGTCTATCCAGACATATGTGAAGCGCATGTTCTCTCCAGAAAATGCTGGGGAGGCTGGGGGAAGCTCCGGGAAGATGAAGGTACTGCTTCTAGACAGCGAAACAGTAAGTTCGCCAAACCTAACGTGTTCTTCGGATAGATGTACTGAATTGTCCGTTTATAGGTATCTATAATTTCCACAGCAATAACGCAATCCGAGTTATTGAAGTATGAGGTTTACCTCATTGAGTGAGTGCTTGTCATTAATGGAGGCAGAGAACTCAGAAGCTCACTAACGGTGGAGCCCCCCAGCCGGCTCGATAATCAGGAACGAGAGAAGATGCGACATCTGAGGTGTTTTGTTTTTGTCCGGCCTTCTCCAGACTCTATACAGCATTTGATAGAAGAGTTCCGGGAGCCCAAGTATGGAGAATATCACTTATGTACGGGGAATTGCCCCCCCTGAGAGTAGTGTGGGCTAACATACATGCCCTAGACTTCTCCAATATTGTCAAGAAGTCCTCTCTCGAGCGTATGGCTGAGGCAGATGATCATGAGGTTGTTCGTGTGGTTCAAGAGTACTTCATTGACTATTTAGTCATAAATCCCGACCTGTTCTCTTTGAGCATAGCTGGTCCACAAAAGCGAATATGGGGTACGACTTCATCAGATATGTGGAATCCAGACGCTCTGATGAGGACAACTGAAGGGCTGGTGGCAGCGCTGTTGACACTGAAGAAGAAGCCTCACATACGGTATGAGAAGAATAGCCTACTGGCCAAAAAGCTTGCACAGGAGGTCAAAGTATGGGCTCTCCTCTTTCCTTCCTTTCCTCTAGGCTCACAGACCAAGAGAGCTAATCATCCGGGCAGTATCAAATATCACAAGAAGACCAGCTGTTTGATTTCCGGAAAGCCGATACCCCCCCTATTTTGTTGATTTTGGATCGCCGGAATGATCCCATCACACCACTCCTATCCCAATGGACATACCAAGCAATGGTTCATGAGCTCCTCGGCATAAACAACGGGCGAGTCGATCTCTCAGACGTCCCTGAGATTAGGCCTGAGCTTAAGGTAAGCCTTTAGCCTCAACTTATAAGCCCGAGTCGCTATATTAACACACACTAGGAGATCGTGCTGTCCCAGGATCAGGATCCCTTCTTCAAGTCCAACATGTTCCTCAATTTTGGGGATCTTGGTGGGAATATTAAGTCTTACGTAGACACATATCAAGAGAAGACGAAATCGAATATGAATATTGAGAGCATAGCAGATATGAAGAGATTCGTAGAAGAATATCCCGAGTTCCGGAGGTTGTCAGGAAATGTTTCTAAGCATGTCACTCTGGTCGGAGAATTATCTAAGCGGGTGCAACAAGATAACCTGCTTGAGGTTTCTGAGCTTGAGCAAAGTCTTGCTTGCAATGATAGCCATTCTACTGACTTAAAGGTAAGATAAGTTACCTTCGATGGTAGATCCCCCACTAGCTAACCATGCACAGACTATCCAAAAGTTGCTATCCTCCCCCAACGTGCCACCCGAAAATAAGATCCGTATTGTAGCATTATATGCCCTCCGCTACTCCAAACACCCACAAAATGCTTTGCATATTCTACTTGATCTGCTCGCTGTGGCATCCACCTCTTCCCCATCCCCAAACCGCATCGCTGCCATTAACCATCTTCTTTCATATCATAATTCTATACCTCCTCTCACTGGGCTATTCGAAGCCGAATCTATCTTTTCCCGTGCTCGATCAGGCTTTAAGGGACTGAAGGGAGTGGAAAACGTATATACACAACACACGCCAAAAATGGAGCAAACCCTCAATCAACTTATAAAGGGAAGGCTGAAAGAAGCAACGCATCCGTTCATTGAGGATGGAGTAAGGGAAAAGCCGCAGGATATAGTCGTCTTTATGGTTGGTGGAACTACCTACGAAGAAGCACGGCTAGTGGCGATGCTTAATGCGGGTACCCCCGGTGTGCGAATCGTGCTTGGAGGGACGAGTGTTTTAAGGAGCAAGACGTTCTTAGATGTAAGTGGCATACCTAGTGACTTGTATAAGGCGATGGGGAATCTTACTAACAATGCGACAGGAAATTGAGGATATTGTTGCCTCATGGCCGGATGGAACAGCAGCAGGAAGAATGAGGCGAGAAGTTGGAGGTGATAGGCGTTAAAATCAAGGGTTTCTCCATACCTGTTTATTTGCTTTACGGCCACAAAGAATAATGATTAATGTATCTCCCTATATAATTTTTATGCGCTGAGCTCTGTATCTGGAGCATACAGTACATAAAACGAGTACGGCAGTACAAGCTAGTTTTACTAAATATCCGCAACAAGTTTAGCCTTTTATCCCAGATCTTGATATCAAAGCTTGTCTGTTTAGTGGTGTGCTACCGAGTGGTATTTCGAACCAGACTAGGTATTTCGATTTGGGCGTAAATTACTTTTGTGCGCCCCCACGCCACATCCCGTCAGAAGCATGACCCTTGCTGGCTACGCGACGCGTCTGAGTCGTAGAATGCTGCGTTCCCAATTAGCGACAGGTCTGATACACCTTTCGACTCGCTGCGCACCTCCGCAAAATATCCTGACATCAACCTCAATTTTCCTTCGAAGGCAGCTATCCTCCAGTACAGTCCTCTCACAAGAAAAGTCAAAGATGCCGCCGAAGCAGCAAGCTACATTGGGGTATGTCAGGACCCAGACCACTCTAGGGTTGGTGATGCGTATGCATTTTTGTCAATTCACCAATCGTCAAGATAAATTGTGGGAATACTTTTCTAATTTTGTATTGGGCATGTAGGCAATTCTTTACGCTTCCACCAGGTACTAAGCCAGCACCTTTGGAGCAAACGAAATTGTCAACGGGCTCGAGCGCAAAGGGCAGTAAGGCTACCAAAGCTAGCAAGAAGGGTGAAGCTAGCAAGAGGGACGAGGCTAACAGCGGCTCTGCTGAGAGGGAAGCACCCAAAAAGGCAGCGTCAGCGGAGGTGGCTAAAGGTGAAGATGAGGTGATGGATGATGCCCCACCAGCTGCAGCTGAAGAGGAGTCGATAAAAAAGTCCGCAGAGAAAGAGAAGCCCAAAGCTGTTGGGAAGAAACGTGGTCGTTCACCATCTGATCAGAAATCGTCTGTTAAGCCGCTCGCGAAAAAGGCTGAACTAGCGAAGTATGTAGAAGCAGAAATGGTGGACGCTGAGCCTGCGCCTAAAAAGAGGGGGAAGCTTGCGAGAGGGCGTAAAGAAAAGGATCCTTCACCAGCACCAGAGCCGAAGCCCGAGAAAGGGGAGGGGGTGCTTATAAACGAAGGGGCAAAATCTGAACCGGAATCGGAATCGGAAGCTGTGAAGCCAGCCAGAAGACGAGGGAGGCCACCAAAAGCTGCTGAGGTGGCAGAGGACATGCAGAAAGTCAAGATATCTGAGAAGGAGATAAAGAATACTAAGGCCAAAAAACAGGAGAATGAGAAACCTGATCCTGAGGAGAAGCCTAAAGAGTCCAGGAGTGCACCTAAGAAGTCTTCAAACAAGGCTTCCCCTGTGGTGAAATCAGAGCCCACAGAGGAGAGAAGTGATGATGATGAAGCGCTAGTTTCTGACTCGGAGTCACCTTCGTCATCGGAGGAGAGCAGCTTGAAGAAACCAGTCATTACTGCTGCAGCCCGGAAACAGGTACAAGCGAAGCTTGTTAGTGGTGGACACCCGTATCCTGACTGGCCCACTGGTTCTCCAGTTCCATACGCTGCACTATGCAAATCCTTTAGCTTGATCGAAAGTACGACAAAAAGGTTGGAGAAATTACAACACACGTCGTTACTTCTTCGACAAGTATTACGGTTGACGCCTAACGAACTTCTCTTGGTAGTTCACCTTATGTGTAATAAGCTCGCAGCCGACTTTGAAGGCATTGAGCTGGGTATCGGAGAGTCTCTATTGATGAAGGCCATTGCCGAGTCCTGTGGGCGAGCTATGGACAAGATAAAAGCAGATCATAACCAAATTGGAGATCTTGGTGTTGTAGCTCAGCAGTCACGCTCTAACCAGTCTACCCTGATGTTCCATAAGCCCAAGCAACTGACCGTGACTGGAGTTCATGACACATTCCTCAAGATTGCTACAACATCGGGGGGTGGGGCACAGGGCGGGAAGGTAAGCTTAATCAAACAACTACTGGCAAATGCGGCAAAAGAGGGCGATGAGGCGAAGTACATTGTGAGAGCGTTGGAAGGAAAGATGAGACTGGGACTGGCAGAGAGAACTATTGAAGTTGCTATAAGTCAGGCAGTAGTTACTTGGGAGCAAGAAAAGTCAGAGAAGAAGCCTAGTTTGGCCCAGCTTCAGGAGGCGGAGGAGATAATAAAGGGCGTTTACAGGTACTTTCCCCACGGTAACTTTGCTTTGCATTAGAAGCTAATGAATATGTATGCAGCGAACTACCAAGCTATGAAGTTATAATACCCGCATTGATCGAACATGGAATTTCCAACCTCAGACAAAATTGCAGGATGCAGCCCGGTGTGCCATTGAAGCCTATGCTGGCAAAACCGACTAAAGCAATCACGGAGGTCCTTGACAAGTTTGAGAACAAAACGTTCACCTGCGAATACAAATACGACGGAGAGCGCTCTCAGATACATTTCGTGTCGAAAGACTCCAAAGTTGATTATCCCAAAACTACAGTAGATACCAACAAAATAGATAAGGGCGTGGCGAAGATCTTTTCCAGAAACTCCGAAGATTTGTCGAAGAAATACCCCGATATTTTGGGCGTCCTAGATACATGGATCAAGCCTGGTGTGGAGAGCTTTATATTAGATTGTGAAACCGTCGGCTGGGACAAGGAGGAGAAGAAGTTGTTGCCATTTCAGCAGTTGATGACGAGGAAGAAGAAGGATGTTATTGTAGAAGATGTCAAAGTCAGGGTCTGCGTCTTTGCGTTCGACCTTCTATTCCTTAATGGCAAGGTATGTTTAGAAATATCCCCATCCCCTAGAATTCCGAGCCGGAAGCTTACATTATCATCCAGCCCCTTGTCAAAGAGACCCTTCAGGAGCGACGACGCCTGATGTATGAAAGCTTCAGCGAGGTTGAGGGTCAATTCTCATTCGCCAAGGCCATGGATGGCAACGAGCTAGAGCAGATTCAAAGCTTCCTGGATGAGAGTATAAAAGACAGTTGTGAGGGCTTGATGGTCAAGATGTTACTCGGATCAGAAAGTTCGTACGAGCCCAGTGTGCGAAGTATTAACTGGCTCAAGATCAAGAAAGACTACCTCGCTGGTGTTGGAGATTCCCTCGACCTCGTCGTTGTCGGCGCCTACTTTGGTCGCGGTAAACGAACTTCTGTATACGGTGCTTTCCTCCTTGCTTGCTACAACACCTCGAAGCAGACATACGAAACCATATGTAATATTGGCACTGGGTTTTCGGAGCAAGTCCTCGAGGAGCACTATAAGGCGCTTTCAGAGCATGTCATTGACCGACCAAAGCCATATTACTCACATTCTACTGTGAATACGCATGCCCCGGATGTTTGGTTTGAGCCGAGGATGGTTTGGGAGGTCAAGACAGCCGATATGACCCTTAGTCCAAAGTATAGGGCTGCGGAGGGTCTAGTGGATTCGAATAAGGGCATTAGTTTGAGGTTTCCTAGATTCTTGAGGATAAGGGATGATAAGGGGCCCGAGCAGGCAACGAATGCCAGACAGGTGGCGGAGATGTATAGAAAGCAGGAGTCTGTGGGTGGGGGAAAGAAGGGTGTGGATGATGATTTTGAGTACTAAGTGCGGAGATGGAGTGGGGGGGAATGCTTTGTACAGTAAGATGAGCGGACGCTGCTTAATGGTTTTTCCATTTTCAAGAAATACGAAAAGCGGTTTAATCATTCCCCCAACCTAGCGAATGAGAGGGCACTTAGCCGAAGTTACTGTGCGTTACCCTCAGTCTCAGTTTGAGAACATCAGCAACGACAAAATCTGCGTCAGGTGCTCAGGAAGCTCCTGACGCAAATCTCAATTCTCTTTTGTAGCACATATCTATGCTATATTATTTGTATGAACTAACTCACCTCCCTTTCTGCCCGGTCTACGTAGCTCCGTTATTTGGTCTGTTAGGTTGGATACTTTTTGGCGCCTCTATTGTACTGCGCTTATTGTTTGCCGCGCCTGCATTTATGAATTACAGAAAACAACTTGTATTTCGTCTATATATTGTATCTAACTAAATAAAAGATCACCACTATAACCAATCCCCTGTAGACTTCCTGCCAATGATCATTGCCATCATCACGGTCATAATTCCTGCCAGAGGCCGAAGCGCTGCCATAGGGGTATGTATGTCGCTGCCATAGGGAGATAACACTGCCATAGCGGTATAAAGTTGTCTACCTCTGTCGGTGCCAGAAGGCTGCCATAGGGTGGTATCGCTGCCTACATGTATGTAGCTACTATAGGAGTATAACGCTGCCATAGGGGTATATCACTGCCATAGGGGTATAGCGCTGCCTCCCTCTATATCGCTGCCATAGGAGGATGCCGCGCTCAATAGGGGGATGTCGCGCTCCATAGGGGGATGCCACGCTGCCATAGGGGTATGTTGCGCTGCCATAGGGGTATATCGTTCGGTGTTAGTAGTAACAACGGATCTCCATGTGGAGATGGGGCAACCCAAACAAACAGTCTTTCCCCCTTTCCTATTTAGGAATAGAGGTCTTGGCAGTATATTGCGCACATAGTTGTGCATATATGCACTGTTACTTGGCATATGCAAAATCTTCCTGGAGCATTGCCCTGATATGCGACCACGTGGTTGCAACTCTTGGCGTTACGCAATGTTTTTGTGAGCTCGCAGGATGTCCAGTAGCTACAGTATGCAATGTACATGATCTTTTTCCTCACCTAAACGTCACGGAAAAAACACACCATCCTCGCGTTCACAACAGTCCCTCCGAACTACCATCAGCTAGCTCTTACCCCCCAGTGCCCCTGGGGTCTTGTACGTGGTTGAAAAAGTCCGGGTGGGAGAAAGATAGTCGTTGGAAAAATGTCAACTCAGCTTTTGCCATTTGTTGGTAGTATGTAGAACCCATATATTGTTGTATTTATTCTGCAGACAGAGCTTTTGGTCTCGTATACCGCTCGTTCTAGCTATATGGTTGGCAGCTTGCTAAGATATTATGATTTGGATGGACAGAGACCGTTACAATTCTTACCTCCGATGGCCGACACTTGACGGTAACTCCACTGCTGCACTCCACTTCACCTCATGTAATTTTAAGAGTCCATGGCTAATTTGAACACAGGGTAAACTGATGGGCGCCGACCAAACCACCAATCTTATCCTCAATTCGACAATCGAACGTCTCTTCCAGCCACTGAATTCCACGAAGCCGAGCGAGACCGTCAGCCATGGGTTGTACATCATTCGGGGCGACAATGTTGCTGTGTGCGGGCTTGTCGATGAGGAAATTGAAAAGGAGATTGATTGGAGTGAAGTCAGGGCTGCGCCGCTGGGGGGCATGAAGCATGCTTAAGCTTTGTCGTCAATTAGGACTCGACTGGAGAAGACTACTTTTGGGGATTTTGTTGCGAAAGACACGGCTATTGGGGCTATGAGGTGTCTAGTGATGGTCCATGGGCATGTCCGGTGGAGCTGAGGGGGCTCCGACACAGCTGCATTACACCAACTACTTGCAAGACTCGGTTGTTCAATTCACTTGCAACACCCTCACCCAGCTCGCCTCCCGAATTCTCTACTACGAAATATAGTGATTAAAGGAGGGACACATCCTTACCAGTACTCCGTTTGCATATACCACAATTTAGCTGTAAATAATACCAAGGCATAATAGCTTCAGGTTGCAACGAATATCATATAATTTTGTGGCTTTTGGCTGCAAAGCATCGGGTGTAATATGAAGAGACAGCAAACTCCACAACGCCAAAACCGTGTAAAAACAAAAGTCATGCTCTGGGCAAAATATCTAGGAGCTGTCCATCCCATTCTCTTTTGCTTCTTTTTCCTTTGCTAACTGATCTATTCGTTCATTTGCAGCCTGTCACCAGATTCAGGTCCAGTCAGTCATATACCCTCAGCGCCCACCCTCAGCGCCCATCCCCGTCCTCGCCAGAAACCGCATTTGGTGCCAGGGCCTTACCAGAGCATGCTTGATGAACCTCCCCGCAGCCTCTTTATCTAGACGTGCCCCCGCCCCATTCTGCCTTGCTGCATTCTCTTCCGCATCCTTGATCTTGGCCATATATTGTTTTACACGCGTGAGCTCGCGCATTATCGGGTGGTCTTTTGTTTTGATGCCGTTGAGTCGGAGGTATGCTGTAGTGGACCTGGTTAGCAAGCGAATTTGGAAAAGGAGCGGCGCAGAGTACAAACAAAATAAAAGCGACTCCAGGGCGTAGACGTGGAGGACATGGAGCTTAGCCTTGTCGACGAGGGGGAGCTTGGATGCGGATTCGGAGAGAGGGTGGGTGAGGAGGGGGTCGATGGCGTCGGTGAGGTCGTCGAGGTGGTCGTCGAGGTCTTCGACGAGGGATTTGAGGTCGGCTTCCATGATGCGTGGATTGGATATGGGGCTGGTAAGAATTGTGCTGTGCTGATGTGGAGTGGAGAGTGATGTAGAGTTTTGCAGTCTGGTTGGCACAACAACCCCCCACGCGCATTCAAAGAGCTTCAACCTCAAGTAATCAACTACAACAACAAAACGCCAACATCATACATTCTTTCCACTCTTCCCAAAGTCGCCATCTCCACTCTATTGCCCGTGGGAATTGGCACCATCAAGCATATACCCTCTCAGCATGGACAAAATAATGGAAAAATCCTTCGATGCCCTCGAGGCCGCCCTCACACAGCTCATCGAATCCATCTCCTCATACAACCCCTCCCCCAGCGCAGCTTCAGCAGTCGTAACTGCTGATAATGATATCTCGGAGAGTTTAGAGCTACGTATGAATTTCCAGCTATACCCCGCCCGGAAATCCCACGGCTGAAAATGCGGAACTCCCGTTCCTCTTGCAGTTGCTGAGCACCAGGCAAATCACCATAAAATACAATCTCTACGGGCAACATCTGAGGCTTTGGATCAGAGATTCACACAACTACTGTCTGCACTGGCTCAAACGAGGAAGGAGTTATTGGCTGTACCATCTACAAAGTTCCCGCCAGCTAGAGGTTCGTAGACTTTTTCTTTCCCTGCTGCTCATGTCTAGAACATTCCTAATAATGCCATAAATTGCGTGCATAACAGAAATACCCTACGAAGAGCTTCTCACATATGCCCGGAAAATCTCCAAATACACCGTCCCCCCCAACGCCCGTTTCCCCCAGCCACCTCTCCCCCAAGCAACCCTCAGCGGCAATGCTCTCCCGGCTGAGCGGCCGACGACCAACATTGGCCTCACCAACGAGGAAGCTGCTGCCTTGGACCCATCATCGCGTGTGGTTTTTGCGCCCTGGCCAAGTGAGGAGATTATGCGGAGAGGCGCATTAGCGCAGATCACATTTGCAGGTGAAGGGATTATCACGAATAAACCGCTAGAGCAGTTGTCGAATGGAGCGGATAGAGGGGTGGAAGTTAAAGCCGAGCAGGATGGAGGTTTGGAAATACTGAATGGAGGGGGCGGTGGGGCGAGTCAGACTGGGCAGAGTTATCCGGCTAGGGATTTGGAGAGTGCGAGGAGGAGGGAGGAACAGCGTAATCAGGCGTTCTTTGGCCTGGATTTGTATGACCCTGATGAAGATTAAGAGTGGAATCATATGCCTTCATATCAAGGCGCATGGCTCCATATGAAGGTAGAAATACATAATCCTAATGGACATGAACCACACCCTAGTCCCCATCCAACCCA
>Ga0307511_10003218_pt1 | contig 16806 bp, 11 predicted proteins | sample 13_EM_MG_FD_200266 | JGI IMG/M metagenome (GOLD analysis project Ga0307511, IMG submission 200266) | Populus trichocarpa ectomycorrhiza microbial communities from riparian zone in the Pacific Northwest, United States - 13_EM | ecosystem: Host-associated > Plants > Roots > Unclassified | place... | reverse complement strand
AGCGTTCTGCGGGGCAGTAACGAAATTTTTGAGGAACCAGGAGAGGGAGGAGAGGGGGGCTACTGGCTCCACAAGATCGGAAGAGCGGATCACCCACGGTGCGGATGCGGAGAAACGCAGAACGCTGCACACCTAAGGAGAGAGGGAGGAGAGGGGGGCGGAAGAGTCGGGAGGGGATTGCCGTCTTCCTTTTTCTTTCCGTTCTTTCCTTTTTGTTTTTCTTTTTATTAGTTTTAGTCATTTCCTCCGGAGGCATTTAGACGCACCTAAAGGCGGGAGAGAGAGAGGGTTGGGGTGGCCCAGAGGTTGAATAATCCGGCCGGGTCTCCACCCGGGGATGCACCCCCTCGTCATGTACCTTAGTATAAATACGAGTACTGATTTACCAAAAAAAAAAAAAAAAGAGTTATCTTGTGTGTGCATCTAGCATCTACCTATTAACGCCCTCCCCAAAGGTCGTTGAATCGACACTAGATAAAGGCACTTGATGATAGGAGTGACTGTACCTACTCGATGCAGTGCCGGCGCCAATGTTCCAATTGCAAACAGCCATTATGAGACTAGGACCGGAACCGATTAATGTAGGTGCGGGAACACTGTAGTCTGGTTGGGGAACACTGTCAATTCTAGTCTGGTTGGCACAAGCCCCCCGGAAGAGGTGTCAATTCAAGAGGCACTCTGGACCCCCATAATTACAAGTATGCACATGCATATATAGGGTCATCGCATGCATGTTCTAGGCTATCGTCTTCTTACATACATCTTCTTACATACATATACACCCCAAACATTAACGGTACCAGGTACGTAGGCAATATGTACATAGCATGCGGTAGGGACCTACAAATACATATCTCCAGCCAAGGACGGCAATGGCGCGGAGGTCGACTAGAACCAGACTATCGAACTAGCGGAGATCTCCAATACTTATGCCCAAATGGATATATATTGATCTCGTTTGTACCCTCGCCTAATTATTGAGTAGTGCCAGCTAAGGCGTAGTCAAGCCTAGTCTGGGTGCAAGTCAGAATCCAAAGAAATCGGTCTTGGTACCGAGAACACATCCTCGTTTCCATACACTTTAAACTTTCGGAACAAAGATAAGGAGCCCCGAGGGCCAATCTTGGTTGGCAGCAGGCATTGGTAACTCATAGGTAGTTCGCTCTGTTTGTTTCTATACCCAGACCGATTTATTTTTTTTGAATAGCAGTAAGCAGCCAGCGCCTCGCCAGCGCCCTTCAGCAATCTCTGAATATCTAAGGCTAGGATCTCCTAGTCTGGTTGAGGTTTTCCATAATCCCAATTCGTGACTGATATGCCTCTGGCTAGAACCGTAGATCTTACATAAACATAGTCTAGTTACATAAACATACATACTTAGCCTAGATACTTGATATATAATACAGTGTTGATACAGTACTTACAGTATATAAATGTTTACCAAAGCCCGTCGGATATTCCAACTCCGATGCCTGCAAGATTTACCATTCAGACTATATGAGAGAAGTTCGAGTAACCTTATGTAGCTATAGCCGTTTCTTAGGACTACTCATGCCCTGGAGTTCAAGGCCGTCAAACTGGTGAACGTTACTGGCACGACCACGTCTATACATGACTACAACACGATGTCTACACTTACTGACCTGTAGCTAGTTCCATTAGCTAGCCAGAAAAGTGTGGCTATAAATTGCCTCGACGTAATATATGCATCTAAAGGTATCAATCTATGTGTACCTATCCCAGTAAGTAGAAAACAAGTACATGTCAGTGACTGGTGCCTCGACGGGGCGGAACATATCAAGTCGCTTTCAGTAATCCCAGCCGCCTGAGAGCAGTGATACTAGTACCCTGGTCGGAAACACATGTCCTACCAAACGGTTATCCAACCAAATCGACAACATATCAGTGAAATATGTGTATGCACGTGCAAATGGGTACACAGAAGCTTAAGGGTGACACCTCCATGACACAATACATTGATACCAAGATAGAGTTGAGAATATACCAAAGTAATTCCACCCCCCAGCACAACGGGATCTATATTCTACTATTCTATTCCGTACCTGAAGACCTACAGTTTCCTGGATTTTCAGGTTACTAGTAGTGAATTGCGAAGCAAATTAAAAATTGAGGTCAATATCAAAAAGCTAATTGCTGTATTATTTTTACTATCATTCAAGTTTGGGAGCACTAGGGCAAAACTAAATTGCAAAACCTATACAGGCGAACTTTTATACTTGCATAACGTCGGGACCGCGACCTGTTATGCTATTAGAGAGGTTATGCATTTATAGAGGTGTCACGTGCACAGGGATAATATGATATGAAATTTATAAATATGCTAGCTACCGCTACCCCGCTACCTTTCTATCCGCCCTGATCGCTCTCTCGGCTGCACTCGAAAAACTTTAAGGTTGAAAATAAGAGGTGATTGGTGTTTGCCGTTGTGTGTTCCGAAGCTAGAGAGTGGCTAGGCGACGCTCAAGATTATGGAGATCTTGCTGTACTGCAATGGCAACCTCGTCTACCACCTCAAATACAAGACTTATCATTCCGGGATCCCACGGTTGTTGAACATAGAGCTTGACTGTGGCTAGAGCTTCCCGAAGCTCACTTGCAGGAATTTCACTTGCAGGGATTTCACTTTCTGTTGCCTCAATATATCGGCGGCGGAGGATTTGGTACTTGGCTGTAGAGCAGGATCAATAGGAATATCTATATTGCACTTATTGTACTATCGCACTGAAGCTGTTAATTGCTGTAATCATATATGGACCGATCCATATACTGTATATACTGTACACTTTTTTTCGCTATAAAAAGCCAGTGCTTCCTTGTCTAACTCCGATCCATTCCTCCGCTCCTTGCTTGTTTAACTCCGATCTATTCCTCCGCTCCGAGGCCATCATCTCATCTTGTTTCAATTCAGCTTCAGTCGCATGTATACGAGTTTTTATAGGCCGCCACTATGTTACTAGTTATGCAGGTGCAAATCGCTATGCATGCTATTACAGAGTTATGCAACTATTGCCATAGTCACAAACTCGGGCCGGCCGGCTCTATGCTATTTGTATAGAGTATGCAAGTATAGAGGTTTGCCTGTAACAACATTTTAATCACATAAAATAATATATATTGACTCCACTGCCGTAGTTCCGTATAATCATAGAACATCATCACTTGTCTAACCCGCAGTGCCAAATCTACCACCCCAACAATCCCCACCAACCCGTCGACCAAACATTATTCGCCCTTAGTTTTTCCACAAAAACACACTATAGCCCCCATCTGGAATAACTACCGTCTCGTTCGCAAATTTCACTCCAATCCACCTCAGATACCATACATGCCTGTCACACTTCTTCCCATTGGCATCCTTTTTCTTTGGAACAATGTACCACTCACCAAATCCCCTATCTCCACCAATATCGTAATCCAACGTTGCGCCACCGCACATGGCACCGCAGCCACGCCCAACTGTTGTAAAATTCCTCCACAGGACCCCAGCAATTTTGGGAATCCCCCCCGAGTAGCGGAGCTGATAGTGGGGCAGATTTGTGTCCATGCCATGGAGGGGGAAGAGATAGCCCAGTTTTTTAGTGTCATTCTTGTGGAGCGTTCCTTCCTCAGGGGTGGGGTCTAGGTACTAGACAAGACAACGGAAATGGTTAACGTGATTTTCCTAAAACGTTAGAAATTCCTTACACTATCAAATCCAGTATATCCCGCCGTCTGATTGACGATGGCATCTCCGGTAGTGGGGTCTAGTTCCACATAGATACTTAGGGGGAGGGGGTTGTTAAACCGCGAGTCTCGCCATGCCCGGAGACGGAACGGGAATTTCGTATTCGTCTGTGCAGTGACGACCGTAGATAGAACGCTGGTGACTAAAATAACCAAGCTGAGTGTAAATTTCATCTTGATGGGTGATAAATGATATATGCAATTGATTCGGTGACACGTGAGGGACGAAAGTAAACTTGGGGAAATCCAAGAGCCTATAATCTGCGCCTAGCTATAGGGCTGTGGACTGGTGGAGGGAAGGGGGGATTTATACTGTTCTGTTCATATTATTATAAAGTGTGGTTGTACTTCAACTACTGGCTGACACCTCGCTGACCACATTGCTTCTATCAATTTACATGTGTACCTGCCTAATCTGGAACCAACCCTTCCACGTATCCCAGTGCGTACTCTGCAACCTCTTGAATGAACCAGACTAGAATGAGGGCTACTGCAAACCGTGAAGTTGGTAGCCTACTAACTATTAGGGGTAATCAAATCGAAACCAGGTTCATGCACCAGGTTTGAAACATGCACAACACGCAAACATCCACAACTCAAGCATGGACTAGACTAATGCTAATAAGCACGAATATGCTGCAATCGCAATTGCAATGTCAATATCCTCTAGATTGAGGCATGCTTGTGGTAGTCACGGTAGTGAGTGGTGATCTGAATGGCGTTGCAACCAAAAACCAAACCCGTTTGCCGTGTCAGATCCATTTACCTATATTGATTTAAAAATCTAGCACAACTATTAGGTGTCGCCTAAATATTCAGTAGAACTTCGATACAAGCATTTCCTTTAGAAGCAAAAATTCGCTATAAGGCAAGATGCCGACCGCCCCCATACAAAATAAGAATAAAAACTCTATAGGCATATTCTTGTATTTCCGGTAGTAATCTTATAAAAAAGGTGACTACATAGTAGGGGGGTTTAAGGTACTAGCAGGGGCTACAAACAGGGGTTATTTGGCCTCCAGTGTCCTGATCTTATGGTTGCCTGCCAAAACTACATCTCGATTCCAGCCTATAGACCAAGGAATTATTCGAACCTGGAAGGCTTATTACCGGCGCATGATGACTGCATCCGAGTGCTATATCCCAATCAAGCCAATCAGATTAACCTACCGGGTTTTGTTAACCCGGATGATGAAGTTGTGGAGGATCCGGTGGATGATCTGGAGGCCCAGATTATTGAGTCCTACCAACTTGTCCTTGAGGAGGAATCTGAGCCTGAAGGCGAGCGCCCTCCACCACCCCGCATCTCATACACTGCTGCACTCGAGGCATTAGAAACCCTGACCCTGTTCAAGCTGCAAGCCGGGACAATGGCTTCAACGCAACAGCAGTCATTCTGGAGGGAACGGCGACGGATAGAGGGTGCACAAACAGCAGAGAAAGGCCGCCAGAGGCAAAGGACATTGGAGGAGTGCATAGGAGTTTCCGCATGCATATATTTTCATCAAAATACACATGTTAGCATATATTCGCTATAAGCATGGGGTCGATTACATGCTTGTATCGAAGCTCTACTGTACTCTACTACCCAACCTACATGGACCAGACCACGTCCATTTTGATGAAAAATCACAAGTCACACGATCCTCAGCTAGATCATATTACCTCCCAGGGGTCAAGTTGCCCCATACGGACGAACAACCTCACTGAAGTTGACATTCGGCAAATCCTAGCCGCCGAGTTAGTTCACGCTTGTTTATGAAACGTTAGGTAGTGTAACCGAAGATCCACCGCCAAAGCTAAGCTGGCTTCCCGTCCCGAGATGTGACACAAGGCTAAAAATAGTGGTAGTACAAAACCACCCATTTGGGAAAAAGAAATTTAGGTGACGCCTACCGTAGGTATTTAGTGAGCCAAAAGTAAATTGCGTATCCATACCTCGCCGCGACTTGGCACGCTAGACAAGTGTTTTGATGGTAGCTGCGTTTCACTGTCGGTAGTAGCGACGGGCGGTGTGAACAAGTAATCCAACAATGATGCGAATGCAGAGAACTCTGCACATGAAGATCGAACTGTAATATTTTAAGTGCACCTTGTCATTTTCATTTCTTGTTAACACTGTAAACATCCTCTTCCGAGGGGCTTGTGCCAACCAGACTGTAAACATCTAAGTACTAACACAAATATCATCTAAAATTAATTTTTGTTCTTGCAGTGGTGCCACGCATCTCCCCAATAGCATACATATTCTTCCTCAGGGTAACGGGAAGCCTTCGCCACCTGAACGGGCTCAGTATTTTCACGGCATTAACAAATGTGACGGGACCGAAACAATCATGACGAGGGATGTTATGATGAATTCTGTATATACATAAGATATAAGCTAAATTATGTCCTCGTATTTACGTTTGGGTATGCTAGGATTCTTAGGTTTCAGCTAAAAGCTATAACGTTATTGTATGTATAAAAACAGCAGAGCACTATGGTACAAAGTTAGTATGGATATGAGTAGACTACGTGAATTATGAGTGAGTGACTCACCTCTATGCTCACATTGTGAGCATCGACGTGGAATCATTTCTCGACGGGGAGCAAAAGTGTGTGCCAATGTGTGAGGGATGGTGAAGCATGGTGAAGCACTCACCATGGTAGTCACCTTTTTATCCACTTGCTTACTCACTATGCCACTTGTATAAAGTGAGCTTGCTTGTCATTCACTGGAGGTTAGCATAAGTCGCTCACTTCTCATTCCTCCTAAGACAACTCACCTGTACATTCACTACTTATTCACTTCTTGCACGGTGCTTCTTTATTCACCCTCGTTTTAGTGGTGATTAGTCATCTCGCTCCATTCGAGATAGCTGTCTGCAGGTTCTGTTGCAGCTTCCTTTTCTTTCCTCTTCATCAAACATCTTATACAGTAACCCCACAATACGTTCTATCACTCCCCTCCAGCAGCGCTGGACAGCCTGCTCCCGTCAGCTTCGCCTCTGCCTTCGTCTCTGCCTTCAACGTCTCTGCCTTAGCCTCTGCCTTCGCCTCTGTCTTCGTCCTCGACCTAGGCCTGGGCACGAGACGTCTCGAGACTCTATGGTTGTGGTCTCGAGGCTTTTGGACATCGAGCAACCGCAATCACAATCAAATGATGCAGGTACTAGGAATTTGTAGAAAATGAGCGGAGAAAAGCCATCTCAGCCTTTAATGATATACAGGTTGCCACACGGTCTTACATTGGATCCCCCTATATCCATCAGAGAGTGTATCACAAAGTAAATACTAATGAACTTTAGAAGTGAATCCCTAAGTGCGCAAAAATATGAATAAAATAGTGCATCAGAGTGAACGAGAAGGTGAATATCAATGTGACCGATCGGGTGAGCATCCTGTGAACGGTTATGTGCATGCGCTTGTGACCAAAACAGGGCATCTGGGTGGCTCACTTATGGCTCCACTGACAGCCTCACCAGAACGCTCACATCTATGGGTAGCTCACTAAATGTGAACCTACAATTGTGCTCACTGCGAGTGAAAATGTTTTCACCAGGTGAGTTTTCAGTGAGTAACGCTCATACAAAACATGCACTGTACGTGAGCGTAGGATAATCACGCTTACTCACTTTTTTTGTACCATAGTGAGAGGGTGATTGTAGATTTATTACACTATGATAACTTTGTGGTCGCTTACACATAGTTCCTACCCGCAGTGGATTACATAACTTTAACTCCAACAAAGGAAATACATAACTTGGCGGGGCGGCTGTGACTCGAACTAAGGCTTTCCTCCAAAGAGACAACACAAGGTCCGAGTACAAACCACTCGGCCAAGGGAGCACATCCAAACATAATCAGGCCATTGGGTATGTAATAGAAGTCCTAGAACAAAACCACACAATAAGATTACGATTCAGTGTTAACATCTTTTCCCTCAGAGATGAACCGGATGCACATCACAAACTCCTCGCAGGGACATTTTAGGCTTCAGGAGATTATGAATTTATTATATATAATGACCTTCGCGGTTACTGGCGCTATGGCGAGGAGCAAGTCACGAATCTATTATTCACGCATAACGATGTGCTACGAATGCGGAGGTATACCATAAGCATTTTGGTAATGAGCCGGCACCCCATAATTCGCGTGGGGTACTCCAGGACCCTGGGTGGGATAGACCGGTGGTGGTGAATAGGGTGGATCTGGGTGGTGTTGCTGATATGACTGCGCCGGGTCGGGAGTAGCAGCTACTTGCGCCCCACCAGCGACTCCTACACTTCCAGCTGATGGGTTCAGGTGCTTGTTGTGCCATATAATTGACGCAATGGCTGCAATTAACTGCAGGCATCCGATAACCACAAGTACAGCTGTGTAAACCGGTAGTTAGTGAATGTGAAAACAGCACGTATTCACAGTAACCATAGAAGGGATTGCAAGCTATACCTATCAATCGTGACCACCGGACCTTCAGGTGGACCCCTGACCATGGTTGCTCGCCAGGTACCAGTACTCGTGGGTTGAGCTGATCCATGGCAGCAAGACATCCGGCGCTGGCCCTCGATACCATCTTTTCAATCTTGCGGGGTTCACCATCTGCGATTTCGCCCCAGCGGACTCTACCATAGAATACAAGTTAGCTATGGCAATAGTACAGTGAAGGGCCAGATAATATATAATATGCTGGCTGACGACTGACTTATTCATGTAGTAAGCGAAGCTCTGTGCATTTTCATCATACAAGACGCTCTGTGACAAGGAGGTTGACGCTATTACCGCCATATTATCTGAGATATTATGTTGAGGAATTGTCGCGCCAGTGACCGCTTCCACGGTGGAATCGCAGTAGTATAACCATGCACTAAAGTCCTTCAAATCCACGATCTGAACAACACCCATCCAACCACAGCGTGGGTTCTTATTATCACATAAAAGAATGTCGCCTGTTTCTGTAACCGTAGATATATAGACAGTGAGACCCGCACTGAGGGGAATCCCTACAGCCTTCCGGGGTGTCCTATCGGGGTCAGTCCATTCCAAAGTGGATGTGTCCGAATCCCATTTAGCTTTTAACGCTGTGCAGGAGGCACTGGTTTTGACGTAGCGGTTGCTTCGTCGCGCCACGTTTCCGCTTGGATCGGTCTCTCGAAACTTGATTGATAGGAGAAACTTTAGTAATAACCCTTTCAATCGCCCTATTGCTAAAGGGAACTGGCAGCTTGCTGTATACTGACATTGTACCGCCACCCATCCTCTAGCTCCTCTACTTGGAACTCGTCGTCTTTACCTGGCTCTGAAGGAGTTGTGCTATTATAGGAAATTGAAACATCGGCATACAGCTTGGAAACGAAGCGCTCAGTTAGTGTTTCGGGGGTGTCCATGTTGTTGTTGTCGGCGTAGAAATGTTTTGTGTCAACTATGGAAACAACGCCTGTACGTTTGCCGATGGCCCCTTCTTCGAGACTGATATATGATCCAATATTAAGTTCTGCTTCGAGAAGATTGGCTTCTGAGTGGGAGTTACCTGTATGTCAGACCAATCAAGGCGATAGCGATTGCGACCGCCTATGGATGTCAGCACCAGTTGCATGTGATCAAGAGGAGTTGTATATACGTACGAAATTAAAAATCAGCCAGACTATGACAAAAATGGAGGTAGCGCGTAAGCTCCCCTGGTACTTTGACTCTTTTCTCAATTCTTCCCACATGAATTTCAGAGAACTACGCAGTCCGTTAATTTTGTTGAATTTTCGGTCCTAATCAAGTGGTTAGCACTGTTTCTACTATCTTGATAAATGAGACTATCAACCGGACAGGAATCACTTACAAACCGATACCCCCGATACGAATGGACTCGAGGGTGCGTAAAAAGAATCCCCTCCCGAATCAATAAGACAAATTGCGAGTGTGCAATCTACACTCTTGTTAGGTACAGATTCAGCATGAACTGGCATTCGCAAGACCCACTGTCATGTTGACAGCTAGCAATAGGGTGAGGAGAATTGTGAACGTGTTGTAGGCATATTTTTGGCCTCTTGTGAGCGGTCCCTTAATCTCATATGCCTTTACAACCCCCACAATACCCCCAATGAGCAACAAGGTAACGAAAATTCGACAGATAACGTCCCAATAGCGGCGGATTCTCTTGGGCTCAGGGGGTGGGTCTGGTAATGGGATCGCCTGTGCTGAAGTGGTGACCGGTCCTGGTAATGCTTAAATGTTAGTATTGTATTTGATAATGCTAAGTTGATTTCTGTATTTTGAGAAGACTTTGTATACCTTTTGGATCCGCTGGGTACGTATTATTGATAGGCGGCCCCGCTACGGAGATACCATAGTTGGCTTGGGACATTCTTAGTTACTGAAGTTGGCGCGTCTTGGGTCGCACCGTATAGAGACGGTCTGTCACCATCCTACATAAGTGGCACAGGCTTCCGGTTCATATAAGCTTCAATGTAATACCAAAAATACCAGCATTGGTCATCATGAGACCTGCCAGGCTAAGATGGGTCAGAAAGCGCAGGGGTTTTGATGAATCCCGAACAAGTTGCATAACCGGTGTGCCTGGAGTTATAGAGACTGGTTTATATAGCTGAAGAGTTTAGTCAACTTGAGTTTCCGACAGGTTAAAGCTGTACCAGTGGCTTACGGCTATGAAGCTTTGAAACAGTGAGGGCTGAATTCGGGACTACTAGATTTCTACTACATGTGTAGTGGCCTAGCATTGCAGACCTCAATAAACGGTCTAATCCAAATCTGCAGGTTTTGCAATAGCAAAGCTCTGGGAATATATGATAAACACGGGGTCTCAGAAAGTGACATTACAATCACGTGGGGCTCAAGGGTCCAGAGGCTCTCTGTAGGTAATTACTCGGCGCCCTTGTCTTTGTAGTTATTAGGTATTACCGTACAATAGAGATAGTTTTACGTCGCATAGTAACGAAAAAAACACCAAACATGGCCAACACTACCCCCTTGGTACATATGTATGTAAGTAATTCATGTAAGTCTCAGATTACAGCAGTTGGCCCCCAATTTGTGCCACCGATCGAAGTTTTTCTCTTGATTTAAGGTTGTACTGGGGAGGGGCATGGGTGCAAGGTCCCGTGCATTCCGTGCGTTCCGTGCCGTCTAACACTAATCCCCTTTTGTTTGAACGACTTCAGCTCCCAAAGGCTAACCTAGAAATGGCCTTTTTTTTGTTTTTATTTTTTAAAGTACGTCGATTCGACCTAATGTCATGGTCGCCTCCCCTTGAACAACGGGTTACACAAACGGCCTGCTTTCCGAGCCTAAGACAATACAAAATAATGCCCTGTAGATAATTCTCAACTTCCACCGCCACGCCAGCTCAACTAGCCCGCCACCTCGTACACCCTTTCCGACCCTCCCCTTGAAACACAAACCAAACAAAAAGCCATATTTAGAGAGTCAACTTGGTAAAGAACTCTTCCACCAAACCTATGATCACCTCTTTGTCCCCATCCTTCTCCTTGCTCATCCACACTTTCCTCTCGTCCGCCTACGTGCATACCAGCGCCACATGTCTGCCAGTTTCCAGTTCGTGGTATCCTTCCGCATTGCAGGTAAGGGTCCAGTGTATACCTCCACATTCCGAGTCTCCCCTTACCGGCTCGACATTGGGTGTAGTTCAGTAAGGCCTTCCTGTTCCACCTGAGGATCCTACCCATTCCCGTCCCTTTCACTTCTCTCTCCGCTTTCCTCCTCTCCGTCCACGCCTGTTTCAGACCTCCTTCCGTGATGTAGGTCTTATTCGGCACCTACTCTGCTTCCTCTTTTGCCAGTTCATCTGCCTTCTCGTTCCCAAAATCCCCACGTGCGCCTTCACCCACCCCACACTTACAACCCCTGCTCCCAAGTCCTTCTGGAAATGGCCTGTTTATTGGACAATCGTTTGGAATTGACAATATTCTAATATATCTTGTTATCAATTTAAGCAATAATTATTTAGCGGTAAAAACGAGCAGACTACGGCATACAGTCACTATCGCATCTAGCCTCAATGTATTTGCATCACTGTATCGCATGGCTGAACGATTTACCCGATGTGGTTGGCCTCAGGATCACAGTGGTCTTGTGCTATGCTCGCATCATCTGCTTCTAATAGCATTTCTATCAGCCATAGGCATATCATTTCACTAACTGCAATTGCTGAACCGTTAAGCAGAGCCATTCGGTAATATGCTAGGGGTTGGTAAATCGCTCGGTCTGTGGGTAACCATCGGCCAACCCCGGTTAACAAATCGACGTGATTGCTGAATCGGTCAGAACATTTGTTAGTTCTAGATTGGCCATCTAATTACGTGGGAATTCATACGAGTCGAATTATTTATAACTAGTTGAACATGGAGGTTCTCGGTATGTTTAGGTTCGAGATATAGCAATTGCAAGTTCTGGCTACAGTCGAACTAGAGTAGATGTCTTACCTCTAGGCCTGTCGCGATACAGTAGAACCTCTATAATTGCATGCCCTCGGGGCCGGAGAATTTTATGCATATTGACAGGTTATGCATTTATAGTAGGGTGAACTGGGTCACGTGAAGGTACTAGTAGTGATACCGGTAGTCACAGAGACAATTCTATAGATATAAATACATGCATTCCGCTGCTCCCCTACCTCCGCCGCCCCTCCTAATGCCCCTGCTGCCTTTATTTCCCAATGGAGCTTAAAGAAACGCTTCTTCAGTACCGGCTGGCCAGCGGGACCGGCCCCATCCGCTACTTATGCCGGTAAATCGCTATGCAGGCAATTTAGAGAGGTATGCAATTATCACCATAGTCACGGGGCCGGAGCATCCTCTGCAATTTGAAAGATTATGCATATATAGAGGATGCAACTATAGAGGTTCTACTGTATCGTTCCTGGTGCAGGTTTTAATTGCCTATAAGGATCAGTTCCTGCCAGAGTTTTATATTCCAGGATACAGTTTCCAGTATAATAAATCCACCCCCGAAAAGGAGAGCCCAACGGGCATAAGTTACACGGCTGAATGGTAATTTTCGTAGCGGCTCATTGAACCCGATCTGGACTACGTACCTAGCAGTTCTGACGTCGACTGTAAGCGAACTAGGCTGCGCAAAACACTTTAAGCATTGTTCCTAGTGTCCTTATATTACCGAAAGTATATAGCTATGGGGACATGCCAGTGGATCTCAGCTGCAGCAGAGTCTGCTAATTTTACCTCCCTTCCATATTCCAAGTGCTGCTCACAGGTCAAGGGCTCTGTCCCCCGGAGATGGGAATCAGGGGAACAGAGGGGAATAGAGGGGAACGGGTTGGTCACATGCTTCAACCTCACAAACATAGAAGAGGCTGCGGAAGAATTCCACTAGTTTGGGCGAATTATTCACAAGCCGAATCCCAATCTCGACTTAGGTACTAAATAGCTAAGGGGTATATATGCCTACCCAGCCTGCAACTATTCCCCAACCATTCTGTAACCATTCTGCAATTACCTACTGCTATGCGGTACCGCTAATCTTTATGTCCAGCAACACATCACACTGGTAATTGTTGCACGGAGTTTGCTGTTTTACCCTGAACTTGTTATTAAGCTTAAGCAATTTGTGCTTGTTGACATCACGGCGTTAACGTCCGCATAACCTAGGGTACCTACCGCTAGATTAAATAGATGCAGTTCTAGGGGTCTTGGCTATAGGCTTGTTTCGGTCAACCGGTGCTACAATTGGTGTGGGTGGACCCCCGCGCATAATTCCACCCCACCCCCTTTGTTGGCAGTAAAATTATGCTAAGTTATAAAAGATTTTATACTTAAGAGTCTGTCAAAATATTACTTATGCACAAAACTCTAGCATCTTTGGGTTCATAAAATGGCATCAACCATGTTATTCTACACTGGACTCTTGTTTTTTCCTAACTTGATTCTCTCTCAAAATGCATCACTGACACCTTTTTTGATTTTACCTTACTTCCTATACCCGATCACTAGAGAAGGTTGTGTAAGAAATACACTCTACCAGCCTTATCCGAGAAACATATATTATGTTGGGATATGATGTGTGTATTATATTAGGGTATCAAGGCATGAATCGCCATAATCCGAAAATCACGTGTGGGATAGATTCATGTATATATATGGGATTCGATAACCTACTCTCCTTCATGCACACTTGCCATATATTTTTCTACAAGGCCGATGCCGTGCACTGATCTTTTTGATTTTGCACCGCTGTAATATATATCGTATGCGTGGGCTGGTCATGGCAAGCAAACGAGCATTATAGTACACCTATATTCAAATTCTAGGTTCCGTAAACAAGAGCATTCTACATCATATACAGTCCCAGAATAATACCATGGTTTGAGAACTTCAATAGCTTAGCAAACATCAAACTCTGCATATGTCATGAGTTATTTATCTGTATGTTATGGTTGCGAGGGTATTCCTTAACTTGCGTAGTCGTACTAAAGCTCCTTTACCTCTATGAACTACCTGTTCATGGAATTACCTTTGGCTAGACTTACTCCCTTCTTCTGCATATGAGAGTACATACACTCATTCAGGGAGCCTCTCGGGTGAGATTTGATTCCACATGTACACAGCTGTGTGCCCCGCTGTGCATGCTTAATAGCTGGTAGCATCTCTAGCTAGGAGGCTATATGTTAATGTTAAAGTCATACCATGATCACCATTATCATGACAAGGGTAAATAGCAAGCGTAGGCATATGGTTGCTAGGCAATAACCCTGTGGCGGATTAACATATCAAGGGGAGTTTGCGGGGGGATATTTCGAGCATGGCCAATAATGGTGCGTTAAGGCTCCACCTTGGATACTCCTCGCGAATCCCCACCAACTCCCAGCCATATACTGCTATTCTCCCCTGCTTACCCAATGTCATACTTGTTTATAGCAGGAGAGTGTTTTTTATGGAACCAGACTACAATGTTTTTTTTGGAATTTTTTTCAAAGTCTATATGTCGATTCGACCTTAGATCATGCGACGGCCCCGTAAGCTCCCTTTGAAGGTTCAGCACCCAGAGAACAACGGGCTACATAAACGTCCAGCCTCCCGAGCCTAGAAAATGACAATGAAAAACCTAAATGATGATTTCGACATGCGCTGCCGCGCCCCTTTCCAGGCCCTCCCCTAATCCACTCATAGGTTCAAATTAGTGAGGAAGGTCTCCACCAGATCGACCGTCACCTCCCGTCCCCTTCCTTCCTCTTCCGCATCCACCTCTGCCTTTTATCTGCTTGCTCCCACGAGCAATCGTAGGGACGAAATTGTTAGAAATAAGCGTTCTTCACCATAAATGTCAAGCCGGTTGGCTGAGTGAAGAGATGATATATTCGATGATGTGATCATGTCGAACTTAAGCAGTATTTCCCGACATATACAGGAGAAAACAGTATCCCGTGATATCCCAGCATCGACTGATCAATTCCACTCTTCATTTTCCATGACATTCCTCCGATCCATTCACCCTTGTTACCAGCCTACCGTGATTCTCCATCATCGGCTGCATGATTATTCCATTCCAACAGATAAATCCAAGTCTCGTAATATTGAAATATTCATCTCACCGTGTAAAATGGAGTGCTCCTGAACATGACTAAGAATACTCCTACACTTGTAATTCATCATGGCACCCAGGATTTTTTCATTTTTGTGACCCCTGATATTCCGCACTAATCTGCTATTATAAATAGGAGTAGTCAGAGCTCTCCAACTAATTAGACCCTTGGATCCAGAAGCTTCGAAGACCAGAATCCCTTTTGGGCAGCCTAGTTACTCGAGCTCACTGAGTTAATCAGTACTTACTAGTGATACACATTTGGTACATAGAGTCCGCCACCGGGTTTTGGCTCACCTGAGACATACTAGCTGTTTTGGGAAAGCCAGCTGGATAATTCAAGTAGTGTCCAGAGGCCATTCGACCTGAATTGGGATCGGTGGAAACAACTATGCTCTACAACATGGTTATCCTCACGTCCCACCAAAATCAATCTAATACCATGTACCTTTTCTTGCAATATGACCCCCCCGATGAGCAACACCCTCTCCCCTCCATGGCCATCCTATCCTGAATATCAGGCGGCTTGGGCTATGGGCGCTTGGGGACCTTTATCAATGTCCTATATGTATATCTAATCAGTATTGACTGCCGAATAGCAAGCTGAGAAGGCGTTAACTACTGGCACATACCTATGCAAAGTGGGCAATTCCGAGATCTCTTATTATATCAAATAAATCCACTAGATCTGTACCCTGCTCGGCCTCGCCTCAACCAAAGAACCCACAATCCTTTTTTTTTTTTTTCATAGGGTTTCAATAGCTCTATGCGCTCCAACTAGCCCCCACTTACAGGCAGTCTCCCAGTCAGCCCTCTAGTAACTACGTGCATATATAACCACTCTTCTTCTCCACCACCACCCTCTATAGCAATATTAGGTCATCTTCGTCTATACTATGTTTAGCCCCCGCTTTAATTCCTTGTAAGAGGCTTCTCTAGAGCATATTTATCTACTATGAAGGGGTCTCCAATAGTCTTAGGTGCTCTAATATCCTCCATTTCCTCCGTCAAAGGCCACTTTGGTTGCCAATATACTTCAGGGTGGTTTAAATTAGCCTGTACCCTTGATTATAGGGTTCAATTGAATGCTCTAAAATGCCGCTATAGATCTCCAAACATCTGACTCAGCTGGGAATGAGAATACAACTAAGCAATTAACTTAGTATCTAATATATTATTTAAACTAGCTATCGTACAAAATTCTAGCACTCAAGCTAGCGTCCAACCTGTGCAATAGTATTTAACCTACTATAACATCCAGTCTAGTACCCAACTTAGTTTCCCAAAACACTGCACTCATATCAACCATTTGTTTGCTAAGAATTAAGATGAATTCAGTAAGAGTTCTTGGAGCGAATTTGGGAGGTTCATGGACTGAGTTGTGGTCTTCCGGTCTTGCTATTTTACATAGTTGGTGGGGAGGAGCGTGGTTATGTGGCTAGTGGGAGGTAACCGGGGGTTTGCCTTTTACTGGGGGCTAGTTGGAGCGCATAGAGCTATTGAAACCCTCCACAT
>Ga0307511_10003217_pt1 | contig 16813 bp, 15 predicted proteins | sample 13_EM_MG_FD_200266 | JGI IMG/M metagenome (GOLD analysis project Ga0307511, IMG submission 200266) | Populus trichocarpa ectomycorrhiza microbial communities from riparian zone in the Pacific Northwest, United States - 13_EM | ecosystem: Host-associated > Plants > Roots > Unclassified | place... | reverse complement strand
TTACCTAAAAATCCAATGCAAGCAACAATTAAAAAGATAGCAATTGCATTAAAAGTTCATGGTGTTATAACATGGTATATATGTTAGGTTAAGTTGATCAGGTTTCAAAAATCATGACCCGCAACTGAATTTGTGATATCCATTTCTTAATTTATTTTACTCATTATAATTTATAATATTTTCATTATCTTACTTTAATGAATTAGTTTGTGTTAAATAAAGTAAATTGTACATATAATCCTGTTTTTCAACACCCTTAATGCCATGTAATGATCATCAGAGTGCAGATTTCACTCTTGTGGCTAGGGACTGAATTACTTTGACCATCCTCTTATTGGCAGTGGTAATGTGTTCCATCAAGATGTTGTCGTGGTTCTGTAACCCAGACTTCGTAATTATAAGTCACCTTTCGTTTTGGGCTTGGACTTCTTTCTTAGAAAAAACAAGGAGAAATCAAGCACCTGCTCATAATAACACATGGAGATCCATTTAATTATAACTTGCTTTTAAATTATTATAATAATAATTATAACTCTCAGTCCCAAATGATCAAGGTTCCTCGCTATGTGATTTACATAATGCATGTGTGCTCATATTGTCAAACTCAAAATATCATTTCAGATGGGGTTAATTTGTTGAACCCTTTTGGTTTTGGCCTTTTCCTTCACAGATGACGATAATTATGAAACGGCCTGTACGTGACTGCAGGGTCACGTTTTTAGTATATTTTCAATTTTCCTTGAAAGAACAACCTCTTCATATATATTTGCATTTCTTGGATCTATCAATGGCCACATAAATTTCTACTCCAGATGCCATTTGGGCTCAAACCAAGACGTATAGCTAACAGTTTGGCCTACCTTGTTAAGCAAAACATGATATAGATAACAGGTTCCAGTACATCCCCCGTAGAAATATGTTAAGGTAAGGACCACACCTGTGTATCTAAAAACAGGCAAGCATATCTATATGGATGAATGTTAAGAGGGTTGGAGGTGGAAAGCACAAGAATTTGGTGTTGAACTCTAATCTGAAGAAGATGGGCTCTTCTCCTTCTTCATCATCCATTGTTTTTGCTGTATTGTTTTTGGTTTTCAATGCGGCTGTGTTGTGTCATGGAGGCAAAACCAGTAGTTTCGTTAGGAAAGTGGAGAAAACTATTGACATGCCTCTTGATAGTGATGTTTTTAAAGTCCCTCCTGGCTACAATGCTCCTCAACAGGTGTGTATTTTTTTCATGTTTTTTTTCCTCTTGTTATTTACTGGCCCTTTTCTTGTTATTTTCGTCATTGAAGCATGTAGTCTATGTATTGATTAAAATTTTGTCTTTTCTTTTTTGTATTTGTAATTTAGGTGGGTTTGTCAATTAAGAAAGGGAAAGTTCTAATTTTTTTTTTTTAAAAAAAATGCAAAACTAAACTTTAAGTGTTTTTTTGTCCTTAGAACTCTGGGGAGTCTCCTTGAGAGTTTTGTTGATTTTCTCAGTGGATGGACTCTCCTTAATTTATTGATATGTGGGTGATTTAAATACAGGTTCATATAACACAAGGAGATCATGTGGGGAAGGGAGTGATAGTGTCATGGGTGACTGATGATGAATCAGGTTCAAATACAGTGATTTACTGGAGTGAAAGTAGCAAACAAAAGAAGGAGGCTGAGGGCAAAACTTATACCTATAAATTCTACAATTACACCTCTGGCTACATTCATCACTGCATCATCAGAAACTTAGAGGTGAATTTCTTAAAAAAATTATGTTCTATTTGATGTTCATTTTGCTTCATTCGCAGCTCCCATGTTTATGTTCTGTTTTGTATTGGTACCTGATAGTTTCTCAATCAAATTCATTGGGAGTTTGGATTTTTACTTGAAAATATTCACCTTTTTTGTTCAAATTAAGTATGGTTTTGATTAATCTGCTTATCTGACTTCTTGTGGCAGTTCAACACAAAATATTACTATGTAGTAGGGGTTGGGAACACCACAAGACAGTTCTGGTTTATCACTCCTCCTGCAGTTGGTCCTGATGTCCCATATACATTTGGTCTCATAGGTATGTATGGCTTGCTATAGGTTCTGTTTGCTTATATTATAGGCATTGTGGTCCATGCATACCTGCAGTTTGCTCCTGTATTTGTGTATGGTTAAGATTCTTTCAGTGGATAGGATGTTCAGGTTCTTACATGCGCTGATGTCCTCTTATTGGGACTTTATTTGCAGGGGATCTTGGTCAGACTTATGATTCAAATAGAACACTCACTCACTATGAAAATAACCCAGCAAAAGGGCAAGCAGTTTTGTTTGTTGGAGACCTCTCTTATGCCGACAACTATCCAAATCATGATAATGTGAGATGGGATACATGGGGAAGGTTTGTAGAGAGAAGTGTTGCTTATCAGCCTTGGATATGGACTGCAGGAAACCATGAGATTGATTTCGCCCCTGATATCGTAAGCATCTATTACCATAGTTTATCATCTAATCAAGAATAATATCTTCGACACCTCTGAAATAAGTGAAGGCCAACAGGAGATGGTATCTTCTGTAATTCTTATTTTCTAATGGGTAGAGATGCTTCATCTCACACCATTCGAATAATCCATGGCTTCCAATATCCTTTCAACTTTGTTCTCTCAGGAAATGTTAATTTCCATTCTGAGGGCTACTTCTCAGTGCCGACAATATATCATCTTGCTTGCCAACTAACTTCGTTGCAACTACCTTAATTTAGTTGTTGAACTTGACTGTTATAGATACGATGTGGTTTCTATTGTCCATGCAAAGCTTGCTACGAGTTTAATTGTTAACTTTGATTTAGAAAGTAAATTGCACTTGGTGCCTCTGCTTTTGATTTTTGATGCTTTGTGTTTTATGGTTTTAGTCCATAGTTTTCCATGTGCATGTTTGATAAATGCACAGAAGCTGCTGAAAAGAAAATTCTTAACAAAAGAATGAAATGTCGTTGCAGGGTGAAACTAAACCTTTTAAGCCTTATACTCACCGCTACCATGTCCCTTATAGAGCAGCGCAAAGCACCGCTCCTTTTTGGTACTCAATCAAGAGGGCTTCAGCATACATCATTGTGTTGTCTTCATACTCGGCATATGGTAAGGGTTTTACTTCTTCAAGAGTCGTAAAATAGAATGAACAAAAGACTGAGTGTGTGTATCAGTGTATGTGCAACTTATTTTCATCAAACATTGGTTCAGGCCATTTTTTTGTTAGACATAAATGTCGAGTGCATATATTGCTTAGGAAGAGACCTTGGAAATCATGACTTGTACGCTGCTCATATTTAGTGCAATTGTTTACCATAACTCCTGTAATCTCTTCATTTTGATACCTGCATTCAGTTATTTGGAAAATCAAGTATAATCCCTGCTTTTGCGTAATTGCATCTGTTTTTCTATCTTGTTTTTAGGCAAATATACTCCTCAATACCAATGGCTTGAAGAAGAGCTACCAAAAGTTAACAGGAGTGAGACACCATGGTTGGTTGTTCTTATCCATTCTCCGTGGTATAATAGCTACCAGTATCATTACATGGAAGGGGAGACCATGAGAGTAATGTACGAGCCATGGTTTGTTAAGTACAAAGTTGATGTTGTGTTTGCTGGTCATGTTCATGCCTATGAACGATCTGTAAGTGTCCCTTATCCCTTATAAGTTATAAATCATGTGATCAGGTTCATGTTTCTCTTGAAATGCTTTCTTTCCACCTTTTGGGATGTCTATTATAACTTTCTAAAAAACGTCCAAAGTTTTGTAAAGATTCCTCTGTTTGGCTTCAGTTTTGTTTTTGCTTCAGAATGACATTAAATGCAAATCCTTTAAGCTTATCTAATACGATGAGATCGTCAGTACTATCAGATCATTGAAGAGAAGTTTGAGGTTGTTTGCAATCAGAAAGAACTACCAGACTAGATTTGAATGTGAAATCTTTGTCAAAGTAACAATTGGTGCATTGTCTCTGCAGGAGCGCATATCCAACATTGCATACAACATTGTAAACGGACAGTGTGTACCGGTAAGAGATCAAACTGCCCCAGTTTACATTACCATTGGTGATGGAGGAAATATAGAGGGCCTGGCAACAAGGTAAGATCATTGAATAAATGAACTAATCTTCTCTGATATACATCTCCAAGTTGTCTTGCAATGTTAAATATATCATGATCTTACCATATCTTGCAGCATGACGTATCCACAGCCAGAATACTCAGCATACCGCGAGGCCAGTTTTGGTCATGCCATTTTCGATATTAAGAACAGAACCCATGCTTACTATGGCTGGCACCGCAATCAAGATGGATATGCTGTGGAAGCTGACACCGTGTGGTTTTACAACAGATACTGGCATCCTGTCGATGACTCAACAAATTCCGATTCGTGATCAATCAGTTCTCGAGATCCTTTCATTTCCTGGAATAAAATTCTCATATAGAGAAGTGGACCGCAATCACGAATCGTCCCTTGGCCCCTTTGTTGGTCAGCGTTTGTGACAAAAAAAATTTTTTTGCTGATCATACGGCAAAATACACCAAATGAAAGTGTATTAGGATATTGGCTCGTTCTCAATATTAATTTTTTTAAAAAATATATTAAAAGTATAGTGAATGTTTTAAGTATCTTGCATCTGATAATCATGCTAGGTCAAAAGTCAAGTAACGTAGGCAAATATGTTAGATCCATGTTATTTGGGTCTGGCATCCAAGTAATTTGGGTTTTGCTTGTTTGTCAGATCCAAGTAAATATGGGTCTAGCGCAATTTTTGAAATTTAAAAATAATAAAACAATATTAAAATACCAAAATGTTCTTTATGATTATAGAAAATTACACAGAAAACAAACAGTGTGAAAGAACAAAAATATCCCTATATGAAAATTACACATAAAACAAACAGTGTGAAAGAACAAAAATATCCCTATATGAAAAGCCTTCTTCTTTTTTTCATCTTTTTCAAGGTTAAAGATGTATTTTAACTTATTTAACAATTTGTGAAAGGTTAAAAAAAAAAAACCTTGGGCAACATGTTTTAATTTTGTTAATCTTAGGGCTAAAATAATATTTTTACTATACAAATAATCGTGAAATAGACTACTATACTTACGTTGAAACATTTAATGACTAATGAGCCTATGAAAAATACCGAAATACCCCTACAACCAAGGCTTTAATTTTTTCAACTAAAAAGTAAAATGATAATTTAACTTTTTTGTGGAAAGATAACATTAGCCTCATCCCAAGCCTTCAGAGCTTGGAAAATGCATTGTGCAAGTTTACAGTGGATTGTGTCTTATTCCACAGTACACTTGTACATGATTGCCAGACCTAGGCAGCTTGGATCTGGCAACCATGTCAGCCCACGTGTCTGGGTGTGACACTAAATATGATTGTCAGACCCAAGGCATTTGGGTTTGTCATGGTTGTCAGACCCATGATGCTTGGGTCTGGCATGGTTGCTAGACCTAGGCGCAGGTCTGATATTTTTTTAGGCTTGGCCTGGTGTGGGTCAATATTTTTTTTTATTATCTCCTCTTCGAATATAACAAATTTATAAAATAAGTTGCACAAACAAAAAAGAGTTTGCATAAGTTCTACTGTATATGAATGAAAAATCCTGCTTGAATGAAACATTATTTGTTTTTGCAGTCCAATCATGCTTTTGAAATTTTTTAATTTGACCCAAGCGTGGATCTGACATGGTTGTCAAGTGCTTGGGTCTAGACCGAAGCGACTTGGGACTAGTAACCATATCAGACCTAAGCGACTTGGGTCTTACAGCCATGCCTGATTTGACAAATAACAAACAAAGAAGATAATTGTGCACTTTAGTTGTCAGGAGAGAAAAAAAGAAAGAAAAAACACAATCAATTGATCACTGACGGCAATCCAATCATTATCTGTCTACGCGCGCCACATCATGTGGAAGAGGGCACAACTGCGTATTCAGTGAGACAACAGATGGCCAGATTTGGCCACCAAGAAGCGTCACAAGCGCCTCCTTAATGGCGCGAGTGCCACCCTTTTGCTGGGGAAGAAAAAGAAAAACGTCTCTTGAAAAAATAAAAAATTAAAAGTGAAAATACTATTACAATTCACAGTAAAAGATCTATTGATCTACAGTGATTTCCTCACATCATTTAGCTTTTGATATAATTACATGCATTGTAAAGTGAATCATAATAATTTATCTATACTTTTCCATCTCATCTAGAGCTATTGTTCGGGAGCGTTGTTGAAATCATGTTTTTAAAAAATTCAAATATTTTTTGCTTAAAATTATTTTTTTATATATTTCTAGATATTTTTGATATGCTGTTATTAATAATAATTTTTTAAAAATAAAAAATATTATTTTAATATATTTTCGAGTAAAAAATACTTTAAATCTTAACCGGTAAAAAAACTTCCAGACACCTCCTAGAAAGGGAAATGAATCTAAAAATTCCAAAACAAAGTCAATCTTATGCTTGTAATCGTTTGCCAATTACAATTTACTAGTATTACACCTTTTTTTTTTCTTGTCTTTCTTTCGAGAATGTTAACTACCATTACTCTAAATCCACGAAAGTCATGGAATTTTATTCATCGAATTCCATCTCTATTAGCTATTGCAAGCATTCCTTGTGAATTCTCGCTAGCTATTTTCAAATCAATTTATGTTAATATTGGCTAAAAATAAGTAAAAAAATCAAAAAATTAATTAAATCGAGAAAATAAAAAAAATAACTAAAAAAACTGAACTGAAAAGAAAAAAAAAGCTGATTAAAATTTTAAAAAAACCGGCTGGTTCGTTCAGTTTCAGTTATATATGCAAAAAACCGAGCCAAACCGGAAAAACCGAGCCAAACCGGGTTGAACCAGTTTTTGTCCTAAAAAACCGAACTAAACCGAAACCAGTCGGTTTGAACCGGTTTAGGTTTTTTTTTTTTAAAAAATTTCAGTTTAGTTACTGTTTTTTTGATAAAAACTGAACCGAACAAAAAATAATCATCCTTAATTAGCTCGGTTTAATATATTGATTTAATTTGAATTTTAAATTAAATTATATTAGTTTAATTTAGTAGAATTTTTAATAATTTGATTGACTTTTCGAGCTACACCGAAGCTAAAAAAGTAACTTAATTTGGTCATCAAAGTTTTTTTAAGTCAGGATTGGATCCACATGTTAATCCGGATCTCAAGAATAAAAAACAAGAAAATGTTTTTTCAGTAAAAATTCCACTTGTTTTTTTAACTTCCATGTTTGCAACGATGGATGATTCGTGGAAAATAAAAAAGAAAAAGGGAAAACGGAGAGGATTTGTTACGGATAAGTAAGTAAACTTTACGGAAGTGAGTAAAACTAGTATACTATTTGATATAAAATTTCGTAACAAAGTCCCTTCATCCTTTCTATTTGAGTCGCGTGAAGTTCAACCCATCACCGATTAACGGCCATCCCCTCCCTTCCATCAATCTGCACTCTCTCCCTCCCTCCAGCTCCTCCTTCAAACATTTATCAAAACCCTCCCCACATTAAAAAATAAAAATAAAAAAATTGCTACTTCTATCACTCCTGCTAATTCTCCCGACGATCTGTAATGAAGAATGCATCGGAGTCTCAATAAAATGGCGGAGCAGGTGGAGGAGCCAGTAGATAACAACAGCAACGACAAAGTAAACAACGGCTCAACAGAATCTAACAGAAACGAGAATAATAATAATAACAATAATGATGAAGAGAATAAGGATAAGAAGAAAAATGTAGATCCAGAATTATTCAGCTGTTTGCTTCAGCCTGTTACTTCGGATTCCGATCCTGATTACATCGGCATTCGCCGTCTCCTTCTCTACAGGAAAGCCGAGTCCGGTGTTCGCCGCCGTCTTGTAAGCTTTCTCTCTACTCTTCTTGTCGTTTTGAAGCTTATTATTATTATTATTAACTCGTTCGTTTTTTATTATTATTATTATGCGCACCACATTATTTTGTTTCGTAAGTGCGTAATTGGTAGATCTACTGGTTTGGATTGTAAAATGTTGCTGGATGGAGCTTAGTTTAGGAGAGAATTGGTAGCTGATCAAGCTGGGAGGAACGTTTTTTTATTTAAAGAAAATGGTTAATGAGGGTGCTCATTGGATTAGATTTAGAACAAAAGTCAAGTTAGAAATTATAACTCTTGATTCGTGTGTGCGCCTTTACTGAACTTACTTCCTTTGGAATAATTTGGAAGACTTGTGCAGTCTAAAACAATGAATTTCTGATTGTTTCTAGATGAATTGTTGTCATGGCACTGTATCTTGTTTCAATGATTCATGAGACGAGTTTAATCAACATCTTGAATTTACTTTCATTGTGGGATGATTTTGTTAAGCCCAGCCCCAATCGAGTGGTTAGCAACATTGATATAGTATAGTAATGGTACCCTGTCAAATGACGCTTTGAGAATGGTCTAACAAGTAGCTATCTGGTTTTCTTTGTGATGCCTTATTCTTTTTGTGTTTTTTCATTTTCATTGAGAAGAAATTTCAAGTATTCTAGTGTTTTTCATTTTATTACCTATGAAACTAAAGTTACTTTTCTAGCAAGTAGCAGGACTGCACAAATGAAATATAATCATTTCTTCTACAAGTTCTTATTATGAATGCATTTTATGAAGGATTGGAGATGCAATGGAAAAGGGTATACGAGCTATCGTAATTACATTCGCAGGCCAAGAAATTGGGATGGTTTGCCAAGCCACCAAAGCACTCCCGGAAACAGGTTGCTGATACTTTACTTGAGTGCAGCTAGTTGTGTATATTGATTGACATCTTGTACTAACTGAATTATACTCGCACACCTTTGCACCAGGGGTTCGGAAATTTTTGCAACCATCTGACATTTGACTTCCCTTACATCAAGGAACATTTCTATATATCTAACTGAGCTAATGTTATTTTCTTTCACTCTGTATTGAGAATCAACATGAACTTGTATAAAAATGCACTTTGTGAGTTGTGACTTCTATTTTAAATCTATTTCTCTATACAATTCTGACATCAGGATGATTTACTGGTTGATGCATCAGTGGGCGATGGCTTCAATCTACGACTCCACCTTCCCATTTGTTCGAGGTGGACAGTTGGACTTCCAGCAGGGTATGCTTCAGTTTCTTGTGGATTTTCTTTTGATAATTAAAAATTTTTATCTGTACCTCTGACTGCATTTAGTGCTTCTGCCATAAACTCTTAACAGGCTCCATAGAGTTAAAAATATATTTTTTCACAAGTAATGTACTTATTCAAGGAACCTGCCATGGCACCTGTCCCCACTACCTCCCTTTTCTAACATGTTTGATATTTGACATTAGTATGATCTGACAAGTTATGCGTTTTACTTTTATGTTAACTCATCAACCTTAAACTTAATTGCTGAAAAAAATATTCTTACCCGAGTAGAAAGTAAAAGTTAACTGATTAAATAGAGCTAAAGCCCCCTTTCTCACTTACAAGGAAAAACAAAGCAAAATATCCATGTATGTGTATAACTACTAACTACTCTTCATCTGCCCATTCCACCTCTTCTTCTCTTCTCATTGGACTTTAGCTTCCATTCTGCGCCAGGAACTACCAACTTAATTTCTTGTGATTTTTAGTTATTGATTATAACTTTGAAAGTACCACTTCATTGATTAATTTTTTTTCCATGTGTGAATTTCATTTGCAGGACCTGCGAAGTACCAACCTGCCTTCTACTCACAGAACAAGTTTCAGCTCAACTGCAAGTGATAATGATTCCCTACGCCGCCGAGGGGCTGAACCTGCATATTCTTTTGTAGGAATGCATTGCATCTTTGATCAGTGCAAAGCTGCTGGTATTTCTTTATGTTACTGATATAGACTTCTTTCATTTCTCTTGTCATATTATACTTTGAGTGGTTAATCTATCTTCTTAGACTGAGCATCCTTGGTCTTATGTGCAGTTACTGTTTTGAAGTTTGGGCACATGAGTTCTGATTTACTTGCATATGGGGCGTCAGATGGAACCTTGACAGTGTGCTTAGTCTCAGACCCACCTTCAGTCATCAAAAAATTAGAGGGCCATTCTAAAGATGTCACAGGTTTGATTGACTGGTATTGTTTCTATGGTCTTTTCTTATATTTCAGGTCCTAACAATTTGTTTGTGTGGGTTCGCATGCATGTTTCCATTATTAAAAACATAATTTCACATTCCATTATAATTAGACAATTGAGTCGCATGTGGAATTGCTAATCCTAAGCAACAAGCCCTTTGTTTGTATTGGAGTGACACTGTATTCTTGTCTCTTGTGCAACCTGTGGTACTGGTGTGATAGGTCAAGTGAAGATCAATGACAGGTATCTTACAGGTGAACAACTAGATATGGAAAAGAAAGCATGATCTCATGTATCATTCAAAAATGAACAAACCAATTTAAGTGGAACCTACCTAGTAAAGTTATTTGTGTGTATGACTGGACTGTAGAACTGTATGAACTTCATTTTGGCTCTGGCTATTGCATTTTCCCAGGTCTTTGCGAATTAAGTTCTGATGGCTCTGAATCTTGTTTTTATTTAGTTCAACACACCATGTACAATCTCTTTAGTTTAATGACATTGGTTTATCTTTGAATACTTGTGTAAGCATGACTATTCCTGCACATGCATGCTCTAAGAGGAGTCATCAGAGAGAGGAGTGCAAATCTTTAGTTTCTTTATCCAATGTAATCTCACCAAGCACGCTGCTAATTATATTGATTGAGTGCAAGTTTATATTTTTCTGCTATCATTGCCACGTTTCTAAGTCAGAAAAGTACTGCCAGACTTCGACTTCTCGTCCAATAATCAGTACATTGCTTCAGCATCCATGGATAAAACTGTGAGAGTATGGGAGTTATCAAAAGGGATTTGCATTCGAGTAATATATGGAGTCTCTTCACAATTGTGTATTCGTTTTCATCCTGTAAGTATGCACTGAACACCCTCTCACCCTCTCCCTCTCCCCTGATAATTTGTGCATGTGCATATATGTGATCATCTGACTGGGAAATTTTTTATATTTAATTCGTTCAAATCATTCTTCATGACTTGATTGGCCACCTAATGTTTCCTCTTTTGTCTCCATCAATGCAGGTAAACAACAACTTCCTCTCAGTTGGCAATGCAAACAGAGAAATTACCGTAAATACCATTTTCCTTTCCCTGCAACATCATAACTCATTTACATGACTAGCTGTATCCACCCAAATTTTTCTCACATAATTGCTTGAATTTGAGAAAACTTCTACCACATTTCACGATTTAAAGTAAAACAATCGTACTCACTCAGTTTGTGAGGTTGCCAACTTATTTACAAGCTTTCATGCTGATGCAATTTCAAAATGAGAACCTCTAAACATGTGATCATACTTGGTCATGCCCTTCCCTGGCCTGGCCTGGCCTGGCCTATAGTTTTCACTTGGATTGATTTCACTTGATTTGTAGCTCCTCTTCATTGATATACCAGGTATTCAATTTCAGCACTGGCAGGATTATTAATAAATTGGTGTTTGACGATAAGGTTACATCCATGGACCATGATCACACTGGTCACCTCATTTTCTGCGGGGATGCACAGGTGACTCTTCTGTAAATACATTAAATAACCATCACCATTGGATGACTTTTTGGAGTACCTTTTCAAATAGCTATTAACTGACCTATACATGCAGGGATGTGTATACTCCACAAGCATGGACTCACACACGGGTGCATTGTCGCGGTCTCATCGCTATCGAAGTAGTGGCAAGAGCAAATATCCAGTAACAACTGTTCAGTACCGGAGTTTCTCTCTGCTAGCAGGAGGCCCCGTGTTGCTGACCTGTACTCAAGATGGAAGTTTGTCGTTCTATAGGTTTGTATATCTGACATGTCTTCCACTGTTAGGTCTTCTAATTTGAAGTGATTTAGAGGATGTTATGCTTGTGTTGCAGTGTTGCCTTGGAAATTAAAGGTTATCTGACTCTTCGTTGCTCACTCAAATTGGCTCCACGAGTACATAGCATCCGGGCTTCTTTCTGCCCCTTGCTTTCCCTTGAAAAAGGAGAGTATATAGGTTTGTATTTAATTACTGCAATGAAGGTTCTAATATTTGGTCAGCAATCATTTGTACATGTGAGCTTAGAATACAACTAAAAAGCTTGTGCAAAAACAACTGTGTATACACATGTATGTTTGCATGTCAATGAAATGTGATGTATTTGTAGGTCATCATATGCTTGAGTAGTAACTCTGTTGTCACCTTCCACACTCAACTTTTATGTGCTCTTCTGCAACAATCCCACAACCTCAGTGCTCTTTGTTTTCTACTTTCGTACAACCCCTAAGATTTTCTGCAACATTCGTTTCCAACCACTGAATCTTCCTACAGTGCATTTCTTAGAGAGAATCTAATAAAGGATAAGAGTAGACAGTGAAGCATGAAAAATTCTGTTAAAATTGTGAGGTTTTGGTCTAGAATTGAGTGTTCACGTATCCTTGAAAAGAATCTTGAGTTTGAGAACAGTAATAACTGTTTTATCTCAACTGAAATGGTTTGTTTTTTTTTTTTTAACATGAAGTTGCCGGAAGTGAGGATTCAAACGTTTATTTCTATGATTTGACTCGGCCAAAGCATACATGCGTCAACAAGCTACAGGTCCATCTCTGTTGCGTACTGGCATTTGATGTTTCACAATTTCACCACCACCACCATGTTCTCACCATGATGTGCATTTCTGACTGCAGGGTCATCGCTTTCCAGTCGGTGATGTTGCGTGGAACCACGGGGAGAATTTGCTGGCTACATCCGATCTGTATGGCATCGTTATTGTATGGAAGAGAGAGAAGACAAGTCAAGACAAATATAAGCGGTAACAAGTCTCGCCCCCACTCCAAGAAGAAACAAGGAAATTTAGCTTTGCGTTGTCTCATCATTCTTTGGTAATTGCTAAGCCACCTGTAGCATATGTTTCGTGATTCATTTGTATCAGAATGTGAAAACTGAGCTTCCATTGTTTGTATTAAATTTTGCACTCATCCTCTAACCATCAGCATGCACATACATGGCATTGAAGAGCCTAAATGAAAACGAAACAGAATCATTCTTGTTATTAAACAGTAGCATTTGCGTAGTACTGATTTTTCGGTAGGCAAGACGATAAAACAAGCGGAGGAGGCCCTTAGGAGCTACTAAAACGACATCGATTACTTTTATTTTATATTCCAATTGAAGCGTCTGTTTTCATGGTGTGATCGGCATAAAAGTCGTCGTTCGAATTATAAAACGTCCCAGCTTACTTGCATTGCATAACAACTAGATTTATTAAACGGCACTTGATCTGAGATGGCATGACAAAAAAAAAAAAAAAAAATTAAAGCGTTTTTTAAATTTCATTTTCGAAAAAAGGATTACTTCCCGCCCAGTGGCAGCTTAGCAAAATCCTCCTCTGGCCTCTGTGCAGTGCCTTCTCCTACTTGCTCCAACCAGTGGATTCCCCATGTGTACCAAGGTAGAGAGGCATAAACGTATATCTATTTACAAGTTAAACTAGTTTGGATTATACACAGCCCTGGTTTATAGAAGCAAGAAACCAGAGTGAAAAACATGTACATGATCACATAGCCTACAAACAACCAAACACATCCTTGACGGGGTGACTAACCCTCAAATCAAGGTTATCTACACATGACAAAAAGGTTTTCAAGCCAGTTTCCCTCTGCCATGAACTCACTCACAGATATACAACAGCTTGTGATGCAGATGTATCTGCCTGCGTGTTTGCTTGAAGCCTAACCAGGGTTAAAAACAGAGCTCAGTTCCTCTGCTATCATTGTACATCAGCATTTGTATTTTATTTACTTTATCACCTCCGGCGCCTCTTTGTTTCCGCCTGCAAGAATGTGGTGGCAAAAAATATCAATGATAAGTAAATTCATACTTGGTGTATTTGAGTTTATCTGCCATTTACATGCAACTTCAACCTGGATCCCTTTCTCTGTTGGAAGCACAGAATCCCCATTATCATAGGACAGCAGCAAGCTGCCATAAATTAACAAAGAAAGAGAGAGACCCCCTCCTCCAAATTAATTAGCACACAAAGGGAGTCAGAAAATTAACTAAAATGCTCTTGGCATGCCAAGTGACTTGTTTGCCTTAATGGGCACACGCTTCCCCACTTGCCATACATGTCCAGATCCACCACCATACCTAAACTCTTGGCAAAACCCCACAGGCTTTGTAGCTCCAAGCAACAACAAAAAATGCAGAGTCCATGGTATTTTATCCCAGGATGCAATTATATCAAATTGACAATGGGATTTTTTATTGCACTATTCATGCTTATCCAATAATATCATAAAAAGGTTCCTTAGCAATAACGAGTTGAGAATACCTTTCCATGTCTCAGCCTCACTCCTCTCTATCTCTCAGAACATGTGCATGTGTTGTTAGGTGATTGTTGGATTAAGTTTATTCGTGCATTTTAAGCATTATGCACTCATTATATAAAAATCTCCATACCCCGCATTCCATGAAAAGCCAAAGCAATTACACATCTATTAACACAAGAAACATTTAAAAGAAGAATGGCAGATGTGCATGCCAGCTTGAGTCCAGTAAAAACAATTTGGATGACAAATGCCATGAGATTATTAATATGTGCATGCCAGATTCAGTCCAGGGAAAACCAGGCATTTGAATGACAAATAAAGACTTCAAAACACACTCAACACTGCAGTGGATGAGGATACCTTTGCATCTGATTGTCTGGTATTGTGGGAATTCTGCAGCTTCTTCTGGCCTTCAGATGAGCAGTTTTCACAGAAGAAATGATCAAGTCTTTTAGCTTCCTCTGCAGACATTTCTATACAAGCAGGATGAAACCTGAATCAAAAAGTAGTATGCTGAATGATGCATTGTTTTCCCATTGTATTTGCATAAATCGGATATGTCTGCACTCAAACAGTTGTTTGGTAAAAACATCCCATTAAAATGCACAGACATCCACATAAGAAAAGGCATTTGAAACATAAGTCTCTATACCCTAGTTGTCCACTCCTTCTGAACTAGGGACACGTATTTCTCCTCAGAACTCAATATAAGAAGCTCCTTAAAAGTGAAGTTTGATAACAAACCTCACGATCAAGGCATGTCCATCCAATCACATGCTAGAGGAAGTTTGGAAAAGAAAAGGGAAGAAAGCATGCAAACAGAAGACATGGTGCAAGCACTCTTCTTTCTTTTCATAATGACATTTTCCCATTCTTTTTGATATATCAGCTACTCCCGTTTTCAGTTTCAAGTAGAGAACAACTTATCTGCCCTGCCCATAACAGTTTGCTCCCGCTGGATATCTTTTAGAGAATCACAGAGTGGCTGTAATTGCTTAACAAGACAAATCTAAATTACTTCATATGCCACGTGCCAAATCAACTTCTAAATAACTGTAGAAAATATTACTGTAATCCAATCTCAATTGTCATCTATTACAATCCCAGAGCGACTTTGCAGATATAATGCAATGCCTATTCCCCTCAGTTTGAAAGAAATATGACAAAGCAACTGATAACTGGAAATATGGTGTTATAAATCTAATTACATTCTTTCTCGCAGAAAGGAAAATCAAAGCACAGTCCCATTGACATTTGGATAGCAAGCAGCCACAGCTTTCTAACAAGCTAAAACCTACAGGCACCGAAGTAATAATGGCATTGAAAGATCTCACCTAGCAAATTCCAAACAGCATCACAGAACAAAAACCCATCCACAAAAACTGAACTAGAACTCGGAAAAGGGCTTCAAAACAATCTAAATAATCTCAAAAACACACAGCTTACCAGTCACTGCAGCCTTCACATTGAACCATCAAGTCATCAGGATTGTAAGGCATCTCACATTTGCAATACCTGCCACAATTAAGAAAAGCCTTTTACTCAAAAACACTATTCTAATCCCAAATTAAAATCCATCAAACCACAATTAAGATAAGATTCCCGAATTAATAGCATAAATATCGCCACTGAATTAAACCATCAAAATCACATTAAAAAAGGGGAAATTCGAGACATACACGGCAACTCTATCAGGATTAAAAGCACCAGTAGACGAATTATACTCAAAACGACAAAAGAAATCATCGTTCCCAACAGCATCAAGCTTCGTGTAATTCTTGAAACTATGAACCATACACTTTCCTTCAATCGTATCTGCACTCTGAGTATCATAATGATCGGATAGAAAAACCTCCTTTGAGCCATGAAACTGCCGGCGACCACCGATTGATTCCTCCGGCCGGTAATACCACCGCACCCGTACTCTCACGTTGGGCCCTCTACCGTCGGATTCGATCCGCTCAATCTTTGCCACGTAAGAAGGCTTCGACGGATCCGATGGCCGCATCAACACGCAATCTCCAGCTACAAAACGAAAGAATTTCATTTTCATTTTTTAGTTAATATAGATGATATAAATTGGAAAAGAAAAAGGGTGGGTTGAGCAGTGAGGGCGAAGGACTTACGTTTAACGGTTTTGTTGATGGGTTTAACAGTGTAAGAGTCAAGAGTGCGTCTTGGTGCTTTAGCTTTAGCCATGGAAGTAGTAGCGTGTTAACAAACAAGGTCATGCACAAAGACAAGAAAGAGAATGTGGCAGAGAGAAGATAAATCAACACAAATGCTGTCATCACTATTATTATTATTATTATTTTATGTTAAGGTTGTACATGTAGTAAATCTAAAAAATTATATTTTATTTAATTTGTTGTGAAATAACTGTACAAGGTTAGGTTGCTGGAAAGTTAGCTGGTTTGCAA
>Ga0307511_10003216_pt1 | contig 16813 bp, 7 predicted proteins | sample 13_EM_MG_FD_200266 | JGI IMG/M metagenome (GOLD analysis project Ga0307511, IMG submission 200266) | Populus trichocarpa ectomycorrhiza microbial communities from riparian zone in the Pacific Northwest, United States - 13_EM | ecosystem: Host-associated > Plants > Roots > Unclassified | place... | reverse complement strand
TGAAACCCATCGATCCGAGGAACAGGTTAGGTTGGTTTGTGGGTTTTGTACTAAAAAAACAGTTATGACAATTAGGGACTGAAAACAGAGAGAGAGAGACAGTGGGACTCTTGCTAAACAACCAACAAGGTCATGTTAGTTCTCTCTCACAGCCTGCACACTGGTCGATCTCCTAATTATTGCCTCTCCCACTCTTGTTTTCTTAATTTCTTGTTTATCTTATGTTCTTCTCTCTCTCTCTCTCTCTGCACCACCATTATATTCTCAGCAAAACCCTAAACCACCCCAAATGACCATTTGTTTGTGGAGAGCAGCAATAAAGAGAGGAGAAAAAAGGTGCTGTCTTGACTTGACAGTTGCTTTGCCTTTCCTGGAATCTTCCTGCAAGACCAGGGAAAAAAAAAGGGGTTTCGGGTTTTGTGGGTAGCAGATTAAGTAAAACCTGTTTAATGACAGTGAAAAAAAAAAAAAAAATTGACCGGGTCTCACCCGGGTTTGGCCGGGTGGACCGGGTCCCGGGTCAGCCGGGTTTCCCCGGGTCAATTCCCGAGCAGGTTTTTGCCTCAACCCGGACCGGTCCCAGGCCCGGGTCGGCCGGGTCCCGAGTCGACCCGCCGGGCCGGTCCGGGTTTTAAAACACTGTTAAATACCCCCAAATTTAGGTATATAATAAGTTTTATTTATTTATTTATTTTTAGCTTTGTAGACCGTGTAATGCTAATTTAGCTAAACGATATGAATATAATAAATAAAGTTGTTGTGAGAATAAATAATGTTTTTGTATATATGAAAATGAATAGATTTGTTTAAACCAGTGATTTGCGAGTGTTATGATACCTATGAACCGCTCCAACTTGCATGGTGTAAAGTACATAAAGGGGAAGTCATGCACCGGCATTGACATGCCTTACTGCTTTGCTAGTCTATTATCCCGTGATTTGCCATGATCGAATCAATACTTTTAAAATATATATATAAAACAATGAGAGCAGGGAGAGATTTTTAATAATATTATTAAATATGACATGTGGATTAATTTTATGCCTAACTCAAGTTTAATTTTAAAATTTTTTATTCTAGTTTTTTTGTCTGGCTCAAGTTTCTAATTAAACTGTGTAGGAGCTGATCCAATAAAAGTTTCTAAGTTTCTAATTTTTTTATTTAATTATATAATAAAAGTTTATGCTCGAAAAAATGAACATCAGCCTTAGAATAGACATTTATTTGATAATCTTATAGAAAACAAACAAAAATAAATTACGCACTTTATTTCCTAAGAAATCCAATATTGAATGATGAAATTAAAAAATAATAATTAAAAAAAAAACATATTCGGTTGGTGGGTAAACCAATCAAGCTTGTTAATCGAATAACTTGGGCTAGCACGCAAAACGCATGAACTAAGTTATGTACTCCACTGAAATTATAATTTGTTTTTTTAAAACTATTTTTTATTTAACAATTTGACAACAAAAATAAACGATAATGAAATCAAATACTAACCCAATACCAATATATTTTTTAAGATCGTGATAACCTTATAAAAAACAAAATAAAACCAGTTATAAAATTGAATTTTTAATTAACCCAGTATCTATAGATGAAATCAAAAACAAAAATTAAACTTGCTAGACCTACGAACGATGTCATCTATTAAAACTTGGGAACATGTCCATAAACTTTATAAAAGTTTAATAACAATAATTGTTTTTTAAAGACTATTCTTTTTAATTACATAAAAAAAAATAGATGATTATAAAGTAAAATTTAATTAAAAAGAAAAAAACATCTCATCAAACCCACAAATCAAGGTAACTTGGGTTATTTTGGTAAATCCACAAATCACTTTAACCTTATAAAAAGATAAAATTAAAAAATCAATTTTTAATTAATTTAATATTAAAAAATAAATTTAAAAAATATTTTCGGGCATACCTCCCTGCCCTTGTAGGCAGGCACTGGGTCCATGCACACCTCTTCGGCCAAGCACTAGTCGTCGTATTCGAAGATCACGCTGATTGGGCCGACTGGGATTTTGGAGATTATGAAGGTTTAGCAAGTCAACGGTCTTTATAACACCAGGACCCGAGAAGGAAGGGCGGTCATGTCCGGGAACGGAGAGCCTGGATTAGAATTCAACGACACGAATGAATTAACCTCTCCATATATAAAATACATCCAAGACCTAAATGAAAGGTTTCTTATCACCCAAACATTACTGGCTCCACTTATCCCCCCACATTAAATTAATTTTTGAATTATATTCAAGGTCGCTCCCAAATGTTGTAGAACAACACAATGGAATATTCTCAAAAACTTTATCTATTAAAAAACAACAATGTGTTTTTTTAAAGTACTTTTCAATTAAAAATATAATTTATTTTTTATATTAGCTCATTAAAACCATAAAAAAATTAAAAAAATATTAATTTGAAGTGTTTTAAAACAAGAAATAGTTTTAAAAACAAGTAGGATAGAAAAAAAACACATACAAGTCAAATCATATTAAATAAATTGCTACAAAATCAAAAGCCTTATCCAAGACCAAATAGTCCAAAAAAAATATTATCCAAACTCAGTGTCGGTTGATTTCCCAAAACATTTCATCATCAACCTTAACCGAATGACTTAGATCCTATATTAGACCAACTAACTAAACTAGCAAGTTTGAAAATAAATACCTCTTCCCTTAATTGGACCGTTGGTTCCTCTCATGGCTACCCAGTTTGCCACGTGGTGAATCACGTCCTCCATTTCAGATTTTGACACGAGTCATCATAACTCCCATACATCTTGACACGCATTAGATTTTTGTGGGACCCAATGCCACTTCCTAAAAGACAGGCGTGCATCTGCCATCCACGTGTCAATTAGGTCCCTATCAGAAACATTTTGTGGGACCTGCTTGACCTCACAAGTAGTATATTCCTATAGAAGGATGACAGGCGTCAAGTTTGACACGTGGATAAAATAGGCTACGTGGCCTAAACCTTGTGGGCTTTCGTGTTTGGCTCTCTAAGGGTGTTTGATTTTGCGTGTGAACGCAATTCTAATAAAATTTGATATTTTTTTTTAAATTAATTATTTTTAGTGTTTTTAAATTATTTTGATATGATAATATTAAAAATAAATTTTAAAAAATAAAAATTATTATTTTAATACTTTTATAAGAAAAAAATACTTTAAAAAATAACCATTAACACAATATCAAATATTATTTTAAAAAATCGTTGTGATTTTAGTGGTAGTCACACGTTACTGGTTTATTTTAATTATTAATTAATTATTTGAATTTTAATTTTTTTTTAATTTTTAATATATGGACTAAATTACCCCAGAAAATTGCAAAAAAAAAAAAAGTTAATAAAAATAATAAAACATCAAGGGTAATTTAGGAGAATAAGGAATAACTTATTCTTCAAATAATACTGACTTGATAACCATAAAAATCACGGGGTTTATCTTACTTATTTTATTTACACTCTTTCCATTTCTTTGTGGAACCCCATGCCTCCCCCACCTGCTAAGAGACAGGCGTGCCTCTGCCTTCCACGTGTCATTCAGGTTTCTATCGGGAACATTTTGTGGGACCTGCTTGACCTACTCAGTTCACTAGTAGGTATATTCCAATAGAAAGATGACAGGCGTCAAGGGTGACACGTGGATATAATTGGCTGTGGCCTAAACCGTGTGGGCTTTCGTGTTTGGTTCTCATGAAAGGGTGTTTGATTTTTTTATAAATTAAGTATTTTTATGTATTTAAATTATTTTAATGTGTTTATGTTAAAAATAAATTTTAAAAAATAAAAATATTATTATTTAATATTTTTATAATAAAAAATACTTTAAAAAATAACCACTAACACAATAATAAATACTACTTAAAAAAGATATAATTGTATAATACCTGATACCATCTTAAAAAACTAATATTGTTTAAGTATTGGTCATGTGTTGCTGCTGCTGTTGCCGGTGATGTTTGGATTTATTTTTTTAATCAGTTATTAATTATTTTAATCATATTTTGTTTAACATCTTGACTAAATTACCCTTAATAGTGGGAGAAAATTACAAAAAAAAAATCAAGTTAATAAAAATAATACAGCATCAAAGGATAATTTAGGAACATAATGATTAACTTATTCTTCAAATAATACTGACTTGATCACCATAAAAATTACTGGGTTTATCTTACGTATTTTATTTAAAGTATTTCCATTTCTTTGTACTCACTTATTATTGTTGTTTACTCAAATACCCTCATGATTGGGACAAAACTGCAACAAAATCTTCTGCAAGTAAAAGTAATTAAAAGAAGAACAAAGGGTAATCATGGATTTAGAAGAAAGAGGAGATATTCTTTAATGAACTTATAATATCTCCTTTTTCTTCTGAATCCATGATTCTCTCAGAACCGTGTGATTTGGAATCTCCATTAATTTCCTCCTACATGTTTGAGATTTTTAAGCAACGCAAGCAAAATTATCCTCTGTGTCCGCAACCACATAGTATAATTTCTTACACCATGAGGTAATTATCTCTCTTTTTTTTTTAATTAATAAAAAATCAATATCTTATTGAAAGGCAAGAGACGTACTTGTCAAATGTGGGCTCTCCTAGATTTTATACTATAATCAATTTATTTAATTTCAATTATATCTCTGACTTACCTTAAGATATTTAGAGCAACCATGTCCATCACTTACCTTAAGATATTTAAATTTAATATGGCCTCCGATCCCTATATATTCACCCCCTCCCCGTCCATACAACTTCACTCATAACCAAAACCTTTGAAGAGCAAAGCAGCATACTTTTCTGCAACCTTAAATTCTCTCTCTTTTTTCTCTTAGCAAACAAATTTGTTTCAAAGCCCTTTTGATTTCTCTTAACCGAAGACTCATTTTTTGATAGCTTTGATACCATGGCTCCTCATATTACAACTGCCCTTGCTAACAGCACCAACTCTCTAGTCAAGCAAGCTAGCTTGTCGAGCTGTGCATATGTTACCTTTTTGGCTGGTGATGGAGACTACTGGAAGGGTGTTGTGGGGTTAGCCAAGGGGCTGAGGAAGGCCAAGAGCAAGTATCCTTTAGTGGTGGCTATCTTGCCTGATGTTCCTGAGGAGCATCGGATGATACTTGTCTCTCAAGGGTGTATAGTGAGGGAGATTGAGCCTGTTCATCCACCGGAGAACCAGACTCAGTTTGCTATGCCTTATTATGTCATCAACTACTCCAAGCTTCGTATCTGGGAGGTCTGTATGCATGTCTTAGACTTACTTGCTAGTTGTACTTTGTGTTTCTCTTGATGAAAAAACAGAGCATCACTGTCAATTTCTTTTTTGCTTATTTTTAGTCTTCATATATATATATAGCTCATAACCTTTTCGTCTTTGATTACAGTTTGTTGAGTATAGCAAGATGATATATTTGGACGGGGACATCCAGGTATTTGACAACATAGACCACCTGTTCGACATGCCTGATGGTTACTTCTATGCTGTGATGGACTGTTTCTGTGAGAAAACATGGAGCAACAGCCCTCAGTACAAGATTGGTTACTGCCAACAGTGTCCTGATAAGGTCCAGTGGCCTGCTGAGATGGGTCCTAAGCCCCCTCTGTACTTCAATGCTGGCATGTTTGTTTATGAGCCCAACTTGTCCACTTATCATGATCTGTTGGAGACCGTCAAAGTCACCTCCCCCACCCTCTTCGCTGAGCAGGTAAATATCATCTTTGCTTTGTTATCTTGTCAAGGACTTCTTAGCTGGAAAGTTTGATGTTTAATTTATTTATTCATTCTTGGCAGGACTTCTTGAACATGTTTTTCAGGGATGTTTACAAGCCAATTCCTTCGGATTACAACCTTGTACTGGCCATGTTATGGCGCCATCCTGAGAACATTAACCTTGACAAAGTGAAAGTTGTCCACTATTGCGCTGCTGTGAGTATTCTCCAAGCTCATATAAAAACCATTTTTACATACTTAAACAATAATCTTGTCCTTTTGGACATTTAAGTTCTACAATTCTAATAATGTTGTGCATTGGTTTACAGGGGTCTAAGCCATGGAGGTTCACTGGAAAAGAAGAGAACATGGACAGAGAAGACATCAAGATGGTGGTCAACAAATGGTGGGACATTTACCGGGACGAATCATTGGACTACAAGAATACTGTTGCTGCTGCTGCTGCTTCTGCTGGAGCTGAACTGCATCCATTCTTGGCGGCTCTCTCTGAGGCTGGTGTTGTCCACTATGTTACCGCCCCATCCGCCGCTTAGTGCTTGTAAATTGTGGAGCTACTAGTTTCAATCAGTCCAATTGTAGAGGAAAAACAACTTTTCTTTCAGCTCTTTTTGGTGGTTAACATCCCCTATATTGTTAACAGGGATGGGATATTGCTCTTTTGAATTTTCTAGGAAGTTTATGAGGACCTTGTATCCATCCTATAGTAAATAATATGAACAAGTATTTTCTTTGTATACACATTTCTTTTATCTTTTCTTATGTTGTATTGAAGAAGCAATAATGGGATTTGCTCTGACTAACTTCTATTTTTCTTTCATATAATTCCATCTCCAACCCTGAATTAATTCTTCATTTCATTCGAATCTTAAGAGATGGGACCTTGTGAATGGTGAATCTTTTGATTTGAAGATGGTACTGTTCGGGCCTGTGAAATGGCCTGTACTGGAGAGTTTCATAGCCGTGCTGCCTGTCCATCCTAAGTGAATGTGGGGATGCATTTATGCCCTGCTGAAAAGTAGTTTTGTTTTTTTTTTTTTTTTTTTTGTTGGGTTGGAAAGTGAAGAAAATAAATTTTTGAGAAGTAATTTTTTTGTGATGTTTGGTAGTATTATAAAAAATGAATGAAAATGAGTTAAAATAAATTATTAGTAGTTTTTTTCAAGTAAATAATAAAGAATAAATCGAAAAAAATTGAAAAAAAATTTAATTTAATAAATTATCTTAAATAAAATAAATAACAATCTAATAGATAAAAAAGATTAAAATAATAAAGATTAAATGTAACAAATAAAAATGTTGAAAGACGAAAAAAATTACAATTTCATAAATTATTTTTAATAAAATAAAAAATAATTAAAAAAATAGTGACTTAAAAAAATAGTGATTAAATTTGATAGATAAAAAATTTCAATTAAGAAAATGATAAGAGAAAAACAAATAATAATCATAAAAATAAGAATTAAAATTGATATAAAAATCAAATTAAATCAAATTTGAAATGATAAAATTGAAGAAAAAAGATTCAAAACAAAATATATAATAATCAAAAGTTTGAGGATCAAATTTAATATAATCAGCAAATAACATGATCTTTTTAAATTTTTCAAACTTCTCGTCAAAAATAAAAAGAAAAATACTTTCTTGAAAATCAAGCCATATTTTTTTTGAGTGAAAAATATTTTTTGTTAATCAATTTTTCTAATAACAAATAAACATAAAAAAAATATAAAATATAATTTTTAAAAAATAAGAAACATACGGTGTTTAGTGTCTTAAAATATCCCAATGAAGCAGCAGCTGATCCCTTCAAAAACATGGTTAAAGGTGTGCATGAGTGTTGCAACTTGCATGGATGCTCTCTGAAAATTCCAAGAAGAATGAATACGTTCCAAGGTACAAAGCACCTAGAGATGCATCAGCCTCGAACAAAGACTTGCATAAGCAAGCAAGCATGCAAGCAAATGTAGGATAATTGAGTTTTGCCTTTTCCTGAGGATTTTAGGACGCAGGATGATCCATCTGTTTGTTTTAATATTTTAAAAGTATTTTTAAAACAATTTAAATATTTTTTGTTTTTTTGTTTTAAGTTAATATTTTTTTAGTGTTTTTAAATCATTTTGATGCGTTGATATTAAAAATAATTTTTTAAAAATAAAAAAATATTATTTTAATACATTTCCAAGTAAATCATAATTCTAAACACACTCCATGGAAGATAATTGGCTTGAGGATTAAAATCAGGAGCTGTTTTTCTGCCTTTTCTTTTATTTTTATCAACGACTTCATCTGTTCTCAGCCACTGAATTCAAAACTTAAAAGGGTAAGGTTTTTATTTGATTTTTTTAATTTTGGTAGGGATGACGACTAATTGAATTAAACAAGTGGTCTAAATTTTGTTATTTTAACTTAAAAGCCTTCGATGAAAAGTCTTTGTATAAATTTTGGACTCTTCCCTGCATTCAAAAGAAAGAGAGTCGCCATAACAATTTTTTATTTTTAAATTATTTTAATGTGTTTGTATTAAAAATAAAATTTAGAATAATAATAATAAATATTATTTTAATATATTTTCAATTACAAAAACTTTTTTTTAATAAAAAATATAATGGTATATTCCAATAACTTAAATCTAGTCAAACCGACAATCTTAGCTAGCAGAAATCAAGCCCATGATTTTCTTGATTGAAGATCGAAAATTAATGGTGCTACCAAATAAAGTAAAGAAAAGAAAAGAAATATTATCGAAACTGAAGGTCGGTTATCCTAAGGTCCCACTTCTCATCAACTAACATAACCAGAAAGTTCGTCAGAATAAATAAAAGCCTCCCATCTACTCCCAATAAAGAGTGTTTGCCTGCCACGTGGAGTTTGTGGGTCCTTCCTTAATTCACTACCAGGTATATTCTTGGTTGGAAAACACAGGCCTGTAGGAATATGCCAAGTGTAGAAACCGGGTTTGCTGCCTTTAGCCGCGTTGGGCTTCCCTGTTGTGTTTATAGGCTTATAGCTGTGTGGCTAATATCTTCTCACTATTTGATGGAGAAAAAAGGGATTCTTGTTTTTTTCCAACTAAAAAATTATTCGAATATATTTTTGATGTAAAATATTTTAAAATTATTGTTAATTAACTTTTAGCCTCGACAAACACAAAAAAAAAATAATCTAAAATCCGAAACCAACTCAAAGAAAAAATCTTTTCAAGCTCAAATATATTTTTCTAAGCATTTTCAAATTAAAAAAAAAACACAATTTAAACTTTCATCATCATATGAAACTATTTGATACAAAATAGACTGTTTTGGTGACTAAAATTATCGCTTACAACAACTTTTTATCTTTGTGTCAGAATTCACCGAACCTCTCTCTTTTATAAAAAAAATAGTGAAAAATTAAAAAATTAAAAAATAAAATAAAAAATGTAATTTTTTAATATTAAAGGGAATGGTCACCTAGTAACTTAAAAGGATAAGAGACTAAAATGATTTTTTTACACAAATTTTAATCTGCCTTTATTTTACTCAAGTTTTTCACTTTAGTCCTCGGTCTTTCAATTCAACATTCACTCGCAAAAAAATATACAATTGAATATTAATTCGAGCTAAAAAGTCTAAATTATGTAAAACAAAAGTTCATGGATCAAATTAATTTTTTTTTTTAAAAATCACTAATCTAATTCACAATAATATGTGAGATGGTGAACAATATTTGTGATATAGTAAAAGAATGAGCTCTTAGTGTGTGTGTATGCGCGCGCGCATATATATATATATATTATTTTTATTTTTTAATGTGTTTATATAAAAATATGTTTTTTATAAAAATAAATATTATTTTAATATATTTATAATTAATATAAAAAGGAATCTTTCGCACAATAGCACAATACAGAGCACTACCACTAGCATAATGGTATATTCCAAGAACCTTGACGAGCAGTGATCAAGTCCATGATTTTGTTGATTCAAGATCGAAACTTAATGTTGCTACCAAATAAAGTCAAGAAATATTATCCGAACTCAAGGTCCCACATTTCAACCAACTAACATAACTAGAAAGTAGGCCCCCATCAACTACCGATAAAGACAGGCGTGTCTGCGCATGCCACGTGGAGTTTGTGGGTCCTACCAGACCCCCTCCATTCACCACCTGGTATGTTCTTGGTTGGTAATCACAGGCCTATAGGGATACGCCACGTGGAGAAACCGGGTTTGCTGCCTTAAGCCGCGTTGGGCTTCCGTGTTGTGTTTATAGTAAGACCCAGGGCGGTGGTAATTGACCGGGTGTAATAGTTATTTTAATTACACTTTTACTCTTTATTTTTTATTTTTATTTTTTATAATCTCTCTTCTGACCAAGTACCCTCACTATATAATAAAAATATTGTTTAATATAATAAGGTAATAAAATCAAGATGGAAGGGTATTCTTCTGTTTAGAAGTGAGATTCTATGACTCGATGATTCAATATCCGAGGCAGTAAAATAATTCAAATATTTTACTAAAATAATGTTATTTTTTTTAATTTAAAATTTAAAATGACTGAATTGAGACTTATAGCTATGGTTTTAAGAGATTGTTCTTCATTCAAGGAGTTAATCTCTCCTTATTTTACTCTCATATACTCCCTCTCGATTTCTTTTTCTTGGGTAGCTGCTCCTTCGAGGCAAATAACCTCAAGATTGGGATAAATCTCGGCAAAATCTCGTGCAATAAAATATAATCAAATGAATATTTTGGTTGAAGAAGAAAAAGGAAATAATATTTAATGGGCTTTATCTTGCACCGACAAATTCCATGATTCTCTCGTTCGTATCTTTGGGATTTTATCCTAAACCTCGGAGGTTACAATTGGAAACAAATGATTCGCCATGTTTTTTTTTTTTTTAATTAATATATAAATGAAAGATTCAATATTAAAACAAATAAAAATAAATTCAATATCTTATCTAGAAGCAAGAAATGGACTCGTCAAATTAACGTGGACTCTCTTAAATTTTATACTATATGCTTCTCCAACCCCATAAAGATTATTAATAATTATGTGTTCATACTATGTATCTTTCACCTACCTTTCAGACCAAATGCACGCTCGAATTTCTCTAGCTATATATACCCCCCCAGCAGCACAACTAATTCACTCATATCCAAAACTTTCAAAGTTCCAAGCAGTATAGTTCTCTGCAGCCTTGAATCTTCGCTCTTTTCTCTTAGTAAACAAACGATTCGTTTCAAAACCCTTTTGTAGCTTATCTCGTTTTCTTGATAAATTTTATACCATGGCTCCTGATATCACTACTCCTCTCGCTAACAACGCCACCACTCTTGTGAAGCAAGCTAGCATATCAAGTTGTGCTTATGTTACGTTTTTGGCTGGCGATGGAGACTACTGGAAGGGTGTTGTGGGGTTAGCCAAGGGGCTCAGAAAGGCCGAAAGTAAGTATCCACTTGTGGTGGCTATCTTGCCTGATGTTCCCGAGGAGCATCGCAAGATTCTTGTTTCACAAGGGTGCATAGTGAGGGAGATTGAGCCTGTTCATCCACCGGAGAACCAGACTCGGTTTGCTATGCCTTATTATGTCATCAACTACTCCAAACTTCGTATCTGGGAGGTCTGTATGCATGTCTTGGACTTACTTGCTAGTTGTACTTTGTGTTTCTCTTGATGAAAAAACAGAGGATCACTGTCAATTTCTTTTTTGCTTATTTTTAGTCTTCATATATATATATATATATATATATATATAGCTCATAACCTTTTCGTCTTTGATTACAGTTTGTGGAGTATAGCAAGATGATTTATTTGGACGGGGACATCCAGGTATTTGACAACATAGACCACCTCTTTGACATGCCTGATGGTTGCTTCTATGCTGTGATGGACTGCTTCTGTGAGAAAACATGGAGCAACAGCCCTCAGTACAAGATTGGTTACTGCCAGCAGTGTCCTGATAAGGTCCAGTGGCCTGCTGAGATGGGTCCTAAGCCCCCTCTCTACTTCAATGCTGGCATGTTTGTTTATGAGCCCAATCTGTCCACATATCATGATCTCTTGGAGACCCTCAAAATCACCTCTCCCACCCTCTTTGCTGAGCAGGTAAATTTCATCTTTACTCATGTTATCTTGTTAAGAACTTCTTGGCAGGAAATTTTGATTTTTGATTTATATTTTTCTTGGCAGGACTTCTTGAACATGTTTTTCAGGGATGTTTACAAGCCAATTCCTTCGGATTACAACCTTGTACTGGCCATGTTATGGCGCCATCCCGAGAACATTAACCTTGACAAAGTGAAAGTTGTCCACTATTGTGCTGCTGTGAGTATTTATCCTACTCTTATATAATAATTTTATTTAATTCTTACTTTAATTATGTCCTGCTGTATATTCTAATGGCGTTACACATATATTTGTATGCAGGGGTCTAAGCCGTGGAGGTACACGGGAAAAGAAGAAAACATGGACAGGGAAGACATCAAGATGCTGGTCCAGAAATGGTGGGACATTTACAATGACGAGTCCTTGGATCACAAGAACACCGTGGTTGCTTCTTCTGGATCTGAACTGCAACCAATCTTGGAGGCTCTATATGAGGCTGGTGTTGATCTCCACTTCACCGCCCCATCCGCTGCTTGAAGCTTTTGGATTGTGTGGAGCTCGCTATTTGCAGTACTTATTAGTCCATAGTTTGCTTGCTTGACGAACATTATTTATCTGTGAGGAACTTATATCCCTTGTATAGTAATATAAGAACGTGTTTTTCTGTGTATACATGCTCCCACCACTACTAAAAAAGTAGCCTATTAGCAACTAACTAGTCCGTTGTTGCAGATAAAATTAAAATCTGTTGCTGCTGATAAAACTCAGCAACGGAATTAGCCTTCTGCAACATCATAGGCCAATAAATGCTAATCGCTACAAGTGGAACGGGATCTATGTTTATGAACTGCATGGTTCCTGAAAAGCCTACTGTTATTTCTATGAAATTAGCTGATAACAAGGAAACTACTGTCTTCTGCAAATGTTCATCTATCAACATTCGTCCAGATTTCCGTATCTCTGCAATTAATTACATGAAAGTAGTATATAAAATTGTTTTAAATAATGAGCTAAACCGAATTATTTGTTGCCCGTTTTCTAAATAATTAATATGGCAGGCTGCCTGCCTAGCTGTACATTCTTATGGGGGAATAAAGATTCTGAAAACTAAATATTTTTCTTGTCTGCATCAACATTTTTTTATTAAAAAAAATATCAACCATTGATTTATGGGACCCATACTTGCCAAATTTTCCTTGATCCATTCAGAGCATGAGATTTTTAGAAAATAATATTTACCGAGAATATTCCATTTTAATTAGTATTTTATCAAATATTATTACCATTCTTTATATAGAAAAATACTAGCCAAATTAATGGAAAAATTGAAATAAAAATCTTTCTTCTGAATAATAAAATAAAATAAAATAAAATTTCTAAACTGAAAAAAAAAATCTAAAAAAACTAGGTTAACATTACTCTAAGAATGGAGGCTTGTTATTCTCATCTTTGTCTCTCTCTCTGACCATTCTTTTAACCTGAGGAAAGAATACAAGAGATTAGCCACAATGAGTGCCATTACATTTGTAGCTTCTGTTGCTATTCTCTTGGTAGCCTCTGTAATCATCTTCCCCTCTGATGGAGTCACTGAAGATATTCTGGCTGCCATTTGCTCCCAAACTCAAAATCAAGAAACTTGTGAGGCCATTTTAGAGAGTGATCCGCGTACCAGCTCAGCTGACCTCCCTCTACTGTCTCTAATATCTCTCGAGCTTTTATCGAAACAAGCTGATAAAAATCACAACAGTTTCGTGATAATTCTACAGATCCGGATTTGAAAAAGTCCCTTGGCAATTGTGGGACACATTATAATGATATGCGGGGCAAGATCAAGGTGCCTCACCAGTTGTCCCAGAAGAGACAGTACAAAAGAATTCTTGAATTAGGCCAGCTGATAAAACTGACTTACAATTGTGAAAATGGGCTCCCTTCAAACTCACCAACATCTGGCATCACTGAAACTATGCTCCTGACGAGCCAAACTGCAGTTTATGTCAATCAATTTCTGATTACTTATTTTAGCCAGCAGCCCTTGAACCTTGTTTGATTGGAACCTGTACAAGGGTCATCATGGAAAAAATATCCTTCCACCATTTTAATTGGTAAAGTAAGTTCCTTTTGTTAAGTATTCTTGTTGTATTGCTTCTGCCAACAAGAACTTGTTGGTTCCACTGTTGTGTTTCTGTTCTCTATTGAGAGTCAGATATCTGCATATTCCTCTTGATCGATGTCCTATGATTGCTTACGGGCTTAATCAAAGTCAAGTGATTTCTTCAGTTATTGCACAAATTTGCATGCTCATTATTGCTACTACAACAATGGGATGATTATTTAAATTTCGAAATAGGTATTTGAACCTATCTAGAACACAGAAAAGAAAATGAAAAAGGAAATGCTAGCTTGACATATCTGGAAATGGAAAGCTCAATGAGACCCTTTACCTGTTGTGAATTTCTGTCAGCATAATACTGATGCATTCTTTTTTCTTTTTTAAAGCAATGCAAACATGTAAAATGATGGATACGATAATGGAATCTTTTCACATTAAGGAATTATAGAATGGTCGAAGTTAGATAATCCAGTTCTAATGAAGTGATGATGACAAAGAATGACCATGATGAATTTGTTTGCAGAAACTAGGGTGTTGAAGGTATCATGGATAAGTGGCACGATAACTTACACTGCCTTCACCACTATAACACATGCAGAGAATTACATAGCTATAACAATGTAGTCGGCTTTGCAGAAATTTGAGAGTTCTAGGGAGAATCTGCTTCAAATAAATTATGAGAATGAAATAGAATATATGCCTTCATTAAACAATGGTATAAATCTAGGCTTAATAAAAAGTTTGATCGAGTCAGACTAGAGTATACTAGTGGTTTAAAATAACAATAATATAAGATCTCATAGTTGAATCAGCTTCAAATCCTTATAAGAAATTATATAGGTTTTTTTTTTTAATATGAAAAGCCACTTCATTGGTTATCAAATTATTGGATCTCCTAAAATTAAACTCAAAAGTTATTGTTTAGATCAATTTTGTTATTTTTCCTTGATTATCTCAAATTTCTTATTTGTTTTTGGATTTCTTGCCTATAAAATACATTATAAACCTTTCTAGGAGACGAACTTGGTTTGTTACAACCCGAATCCTGGGTCTATGACCGACAATGCAGGAGTAATGCCTTGAGAGCACCACACCTACATTAAACCTCATAACATATATATCATAAAATAAATTTTATAAAATTATATAGCATTTCATAAACTTTCAAAGTATCATTCAAAACAAACAAATCATAATCCATAATATTTATTACAATATCTCAAACCAAACTACAAATAAAAAATATAATGGTGGAGAGTCTAAGACATCAAATCAAAGCTAAAAGGAAAGCCTCGCGGAAGCAAGAAAGACATACCGATAAAAAACGAAGAAGCAAGAATGATCAACAAAGTCAACCTGCTAATAAAATCTAAGGACTTGAAAATAATATAAAAATAAAAGGGCGAGTTCAACCAATTCAGTGAAGAAATACATGTCAGAGATCTGACAAAGCCATAGACTTAGATAACATACGAAACTTTTTTTTTGGATTCGAGGAAACCCCACCCCCCGGAAAGCGCACTTTGTGGGCCCAGGTGAGCGAGTAAAACCCCGACTGTCCCAGGCTCTTACAAGAGGTGCACGCCCTGACTCGAACTCGAGACCTGCTGTGTAGATCTCAAACTCTTTATCATCACGTTACGCCCCTTGGGGACATACGAAACCTTAGGTTCTAATAACAAATGATGTTTGTGGCCCCGGTCACTATGGAAGGATCAGTCGCCACATATTGGTGTCTCTCTAATCAGTTGGGTATATAAAATATTATATGTATATATAGACTAACTACTTTATGTTAGTATGGAGTTCGTAATAAGATCCCGGTATCAAGATATAACAGATATTCATATATTTATCAAAGCAAATGAATATTATATCAAATAAAATTTAATTCAACTGAATGTGAACGTAAATTCAAGAAGTGATGAATACTTGGAAAATAAAGCAACATATATAAATATTCAAGAGAATAACTAGTTGTACTTGTTATATAATAAACATACATATCTATTTATATCACATACATATTAAATATTATTCCACTCACTCGAAAGAACATAGCAAAAAACAAATAGATGTAGAATCGGTGACTACTGAGGATCGCTAGTAGGAACATTACTAGAACTTATAATGGATACATAAAAACAATAAAAAACAACTATGAACCAAAAAAAATAAAAGAATAAAACTCTAAAATTAAAGATTAAATTGTAAATATAAAACTAAATGGACTCACCTGATTGATTCTGAATATATCTCAAATCAATCAAAACATATTTCAAACTGATAAAACCTAAAAATACCGATCAAAACTCCACTGCTTAATCAATTAATTGACCAAAATGACAAAAAAAGGTTTTATTAGAGAGGCAAAGATAGTGACATAACCACATTAATAGATATCCACTACCATCCTAGCATCAAAACATCACATAAATAACAATATTACAAACACATTAAAGGGAGTGTTGCCTGCAATATCTCCATATATAACCATATACTAGGAATCAAAATCGCTTTCTCTCTCCTTTTTTGTGTAAGAATATCTTCTTTCTTATAACCATAGTTATTATTTATATTTTAAAGTTAATGATTTGATTAACGAAGTGTTGGCCAAATATATAATTTCTCTTGCATATGGGGCTTGATCATGCTTTCCTTTTCCTTTACTTGCAAGATTTTTGAAACTCTTAGATTTTATTTTTCACTAGATTAATTTCCCACCATGAGAATATATATATATATATATATATATATATATATATATATATATAATCATCACAATCTCTTTTATTATATCACATCATTATATATGTTCTTGTTTTAAAAGCAGAAAGATGGCATTTTCTCAATGTTTC
>Ga0307511_10003215_pt1 | contig 16818 bp, 16 predicted proteins | sample 13_EM_MG_FD_200266 | JGI IMG/M metagenome (GOLD analysis project Ga0307511, IMG submission 200266) | Populus trichocarpa ectomycorrhiza microbial communities from riparian zone in the Pacific Northwest, United States - 13_EM | ecosystem: Host-associated > Plants > Roots > Unclassified | place... | reverse complement strand
ATGGTTGAGACTCGTGCGTGTCCTGGGTGGCCAACGTTGGTACTCACCTTTCTGATCTTCACGTAGTCGTCCCGCGCTGTAATCCTCAACGTCTTTATCGCGACGAGGCGTTCCCTGTACCTTCCAGACCTGAGATCCGCAAACCCACTGGAGGCGAGGAGCTCGTCAGAAACCTCAATCTCTCCCGTTATCCTCATACGACTTGGTAGTAGTCCATGGCGTTCAGCGAGTCTCCTCAACGTGACGAAGAAAGCTTGTTTCTCGGCAGGTCTGAGGTTGTGTTCTACGATGCCCTGACGAACCCGCTTGAGGTTGGAAACAAGGTAACCGTCGATCGGACTTACGTTGCCTAACATCTCAATGCACAGCTCTACATCCTTACTGTCCAGACGCAGGATGAAAATCTTCCCGTCCTTATCTGCCAAGATCTCGGCCAGGGCCTGGGCGGCTTGGGCTCCGTCGGTTGCGTTAGTGGCGGCCACCCATAGCCGCTGGTAATCTTTTCCCATGGGTTCCCGGGGAGGGATTGGGTGAGCGAAGGTAGGTTTTGCAGAGACACGGCGGGAGGGAGGGTGGACGCGGATTACCACACGGGATCAGCTTATATGTAACGGCCAGACAAGAATGCACGTTCTTTCAACTTTTCACGCCTCGCTAGGTTTCCAGGAGCCGATCAGAAGATGGACCTCGATACGACACATCCCGTCCAAAGTGTTGTGTGAATCACTTCTGAAGTCACGGTGAGACATCCAAGTTGGAAGCTTTGCACTCCAAGTCTGGCTGATCACTAGATAAACCATGTATGGGTACCAACGATGGTCGACGATCACATTCACAGCCGGCTAAGTCCGGAAGTAGCTGGTCTTCCTTGGTGCAAGTCGATGGCCTAGGCCCGATGGTTACCGGTCATGACTCTAGTTATGACCACGTAAATAAACAAGTTACGGAGCCAATGACACCCAGTGGCTTTGTTATCGGACGATTTACAACTTCAACGTCACTGTCCGGATCCTCGTCGGCCCGCCGTTGGGGCGGGGATTAGTCTCGATTACAGGTGGGGGAGTAGGTGAGGGGTGGAGGTGGTAGTAACCGGACTGTTCTCGTGTTCGGGTACAGTGGGTGAATCTAACCTCCCCACGAGAGTTGGACTCCAGTCATCCTGGGGAGGTAGGGCAAGAAGCGCTCTATGTTTGGGTTTCCACTGCTCCACACCACTACTTAACGTAGTCAAGATGTAGTCGACAGTAGATCGCTCGCCAGGATCCTCCTTCCAACAAGATGTCGCCATTTTCCGCAGCTCCCTGGCGTATCCGCAGGTGGCAGCGAAAATTGGTGCCTTTGGTCGCTCCCCTTCAACGATACTGAGGATCGCCATATGCGTACAATCATTGTGCTCGTAAAATGGATTCTATCCGTCAGAACCCAGGGCTACCTCAACGCTCTGGCCTGTCAATTTGTATCGAAGGGAGCACACTTCGTAGACGGTCATTGCCATCGAATGTGTGTCGTCCTGTTTTGTAGCACAGTCCCTCGTGGACTCAGACCTTTCCGGATCCAGGGGTTCCGGGACACCAATGCCGGGTGTTTGCGTCGTTGGACGAAAGGTGCTTGAGATGGGACGGTTGTAGAACCCACATTGCCAGCGACCCTCGTGGGCCCTGCGTCTGCGAGACAAGCGCGATCGTCGTCGGAGATGAGGATTCTTCCCTGCACCACGGCAACTTGAAGGCCCGCCATTTGAAACTAGGTGTAGAAATCGCACCCCTCTCAGGTCGCCGTGGGCGAGGTCCATGTTATGGAAGTATTGGAGCCCGCTCGAGGCTTCCTCTAACTGCAACCGGGCTCAACGAGGTTCATAAAGCAGAACGCGGTACGTACCGGTTCCAATGGGCAGGTTTTCCTCAAGAACTCAACGGTGGTCGCGTTTGCCATCCACAGCATCACCGTAGTATACTTTTCATCATTCATTGTGACCCCGGTCAACTCCAATACGTTCGAGTGAGGTGAAGACTTCCAGGTTGCGACCTCTCGACAAAAGTTCTTTGGGAGGCCAGGTTCGATTTTGGTGAGGAGAATAAGTTAACATAATGTTTCTTACCGCTTTGATTCTCTTACATAACAGTTTCTGACTAATTACGCCGTGGGCCGACCGCCCGGCCGCCTCTATAACAATTTCAATACGTTCCCTCTCAACCCCGGACAAACCGGATGAGGTGGGGTATAACCTACCTTCTGGACCTTGAACCCAGGGACCATAGGTGAGCTGGGGAATATCGTATTCCCCGCATATTTTCGCGAGTCCCTGGAAACGTTCCGCCGTTGCACGCAGACCCATTTAGCAGTGTGGTTGCAAGATCTACGGTCCGCTGGTTAGGTACACACCCTGGGTAGAAGGGGTTCTTACTTATCTGTTCAAGCGTTTCAACCGCTTCCTGGACTTCGACTTCCCCCAATGGTGACCCCACCCTTGCCAGAATTTGAGCCACCGTCTCGTCGGGAATCGGTCGGGTATTGGATGTGCCCTGTGGTTGGATATCCGACGTCACTGCCAGATGTGGTCCTGGGGGCGTTTCTCGAACGGCGCGGAGCGGGTGGGTTGTTTGTGGGTACGCCAGCAGCGGACATGGCGGGAGGTTGGACTTGTAGGGGGGTGTAAGTACATCACTGCATGGAAGAGACGTCAAACTTGATCGGAGGGGATATCATCTGAACCACATGATGAAGCTTTGAAGGTTCGATGGATGTCGCGTGTATGATCTCCGAGATGCCCAATGCATCCCCACCGGTGTGCGAGGTTGCCGTGAGGCAGCTGCGGCCAGAATCTGCCGAGTCGAACGTCAGAGCGGTTACGCTCGCGGCGAACATTATCGTGTAGGACCCTCCTCCGGCCTTCCAAGGGACCGTGGACGATGACCTGTCCGCCCATTGAGGGAGCCATGATCCCACTTCAAATCCGAACAAAGGAAATCTATCGGCGTTGAAAGAATCGCATAAGGATTCCGGCTCCCGCTCCGAGATGGACTCCAGATTTATCCAACGGTTGTTCAGTTCCCTATTTGCGGCGTGAGTAAACAGCGTTCTAACCGATTACCGCTCTCAGAGCATTCCATACAACGGCAGTGTGCCGATCCCGATTGAATGAAGGGGGTCCGTTTTGAGCATAAGTGCTTGATGGTCAACTATCCCCGGTGAAAGACCAACCCCGGAGCTCACACACCGCTGAAGTGTAGGCCCTGAATGCTATGAGTGGGATGGTTCTCCACATAGCTCCCCGTTTCCCTCGAGTGTACAGGGAGCAGCCACCGGTTAGCACGACAACCCGAGGTTGGGTAGACCACAACCCTTTATAAATGACAATGTACGTTGTGTCCAACTGCATCCCTCAGCACGCAGAACATGTACTTCACTCTTCCAGACCTACCAGGAATCTGCAAAGATCCCTTCTCTGCATCTCTCAACCCTCATTACGCGGCCATCGCATCCGAGTCCAAAACTTGGATCGAGAGCCTCGGGATTCTCTCTGGAGAGAAACAGCGATACTTCTCCACCTCCGCCTTCGAGTTCCTCGCCGCGCACACGTACCCGCATGCTGACCGGGAGGGGTACAGGTCCTGCTGCGATTATTTGAACACCACTTTCATCCTGGACGACTATAGCGACGGCGAGGGTGGGAAAGGTGCTCGTCTGATGGCGGATTCGTTTATGAATGCGCTGAGGGACCCCACCTGGGACGACGGAACGCCTTTTGCCAGGATGGCCAGAGAGTTGGTCTATTCACATTCACATCTCTCTCTGCTTGCACTAATCCGGGTGCGTGTTTTATCCAGGTTCTCGGGGCGTTTGGCAACGGCAAGCGACACCGCCCGGCAACGCTTCATCGACACGTTCGACCACTACCTTGACGCCACCGTGCGCGAAGCGGAGAACCGGGAACGAGGCACGATCCTTGGCCTAAATGATTACCTGGAGCTCCGGAGAGGTAATAGCGGGGTGTACCCCGCTCACGCCATGATCGAATGCATTCTCTCGATCGACCTCAAGCCGGAGGTATTCTATCACCCTGCGTTGTGGAATCTCACCAGAATTGCCGGTGATATGCTTTTCATCGCAAACGTAAGTCCCGAGTCCAACTGAGCCCCTCGCCTCGTTCCATTGAATCTGACAAACGGTTCAAGGATATCTACAGTTACAACAAGGAACAAGCTGGCGGTCACTCGGCCAATAACTTCATCACCGTAATACAGCTAGAACGGGGGGTCGATCTGCAAGAAGCCATGGACATTGCCGGGGATTTCTTCGCCAACTATGTCAAGGAATTCAATATGTGGAAGGAAAATCTACCCAGTTGGGGGTCAGAGGTCGATGCCGCCGTCGCTGAGTACATCAAGGGGATGGGAGCCGGTGTGAGAGGGTATATCGAGTGGAGCTTCAGTGGCCCCAGGTATTTTGGAAGCTCGGTTGAGAAAGTGAAGAAAACTAGACGGGTAGCTCTCACAATGAGAGTTTCTTGAGATACAACACGTCCATCTATGATATTTCAGCTAATTCGGATCTTGTCACTTCTCTCATCCCATTCATTCGTCCGATTATCAGCAATCACGTTGCGTCACGCGATTGATACAGGATGTAGGCCCTCATCCAAAATACAAAGGAAAATGTACCAAACACAGAGTTTTCTTGGTCGTATGCGAACAATTAAATGATATGCATCGGCAACCAACTTGGGGTTCCAGCCGGAGTAGAGGGTGTTGGGCAGGGGGGATCTAACCGCACCGCCGTGGAGATCCAACTCGTAGTGGAGGAAGGTAATGCAGTCGCCCTTGCGGGTACCCCCAGCCAACACTTCCCTGGAGGTCTTGGTAACTTCCAGCTTCCTGCCAGTCCTAGCCTCATAGTTAGCGACGATCTTGTTGAAGGTCTAGAGGGTTATAGGTGAGTAAACGAACAGCCCGCCTGAGGTAGGTGGGGATGGACTTACAGTGAGCCCGCCCTGGATATGGAGGGCCTCCCAGGCGTACCCCGAAATCGGACGTCACGAAAGTTTGGCACCAGTGCCGTTTTCCGTCTGGGCAATTATAACCGAATGCACATTCATGTCACTTCCAATGGGGCCCTATAATCCGGCGGAAGTGAATATCCGTAAGACTCTGTGCTCCGTTTTGGACATCCATCGTTATTTAACAGGGTGGCAGATGGTGTCAATTTGAAATTCTGTACGTGAGTTGCAACAAATCCAAATAGCCAGAAAGCGACTGAATATATTACGAATCCATCTACAACATACCTACAACATATAGGATCTCACTAGAAGCAGGCTGAGGAGGCACGATTGCTAAGGGCTCGACAAAGATCTCTAGGAGTGGTCACGGTTTATAAGTATTGACCGCGTGACGAGCATTGGGAAGTAATCAGGGGTACTCCAGCTCGCCCTCCATGGCGGTGGCGAGAAGGGCGGCTCGCTGTTCCTGGCACGGACCTCGGGGCCAACGAGCCCGCCTTGGGATGCAAAAGGAGGTCTAGAGGATGTGGTTGGGTGAAATAGAGAGGGAGGTTTCTCAGCCGGAGAAATGAGGATCCGATGGTCAAAGGCGCCGGTTCCAACTGAGGCCATAGGATCCGTTGTGTGGTTGATCTGATGGGAGTGAGAACGATAGTACGCGAAGGTTGGAAAGCAACCGAGTGGATGTGGTCGAAAATGACCTCTTCCGGCCGCTTGTCAGCCCCTCGTTGCTCTTCAGCTCCGAAGGGTGTCAGTGATGATGCTTGCGTCCTTGGGGCATCCTTATCGAAGCTCTTGCGATGGATGACCTGTTCCTGGGATGCATAGACATCGAGGTGAGCACCAACACGGTGTATTGGCCGAAAGGCGGGTGCGTCTGCATCAGGAAGTTTGAGGACATGTAAAAGGCAGCTGGTTGAGAAATGCGTTCATACCTTCACACCCTTCGATCAGGATCTAAACCATGGTTGTCCATCCCGGAGCTCGAAGCGAATTTTGGTCGTGAGTTGTGCGCCAGCCACCGGACTGAAGTATTGAATCATGGCATACACGCGTTCCAAAAACTCTTCGTGGGTAGCCAGCTTGAAGGTGAAGAGGAGGTGTAGGATGTTGGAGCACTCTGGGGTAGCCCAGTGCCAGTTTGAGGACCAGATACTGTAACTCTGAGTTTCATCCATACGGGTGAGGTATTGGACCGTGGCGGTGAGGAGGAGTGAAACCGAGAAGGGGTCTTTGGGGTTAAGGTAGTCTCGCAAGGGCGCGAGCATCGTTACAAAACTGCCTGCCCGATGAGTGAGGGAGAGGATGCAAAATGTATCAATAATATCCTGGATGCGGGCGACCGTCGGAAACACCCATTCGAGTTTCTCCTCGTCCACGCCTTGTGGGAAGAATGCCACCACATTGAGGACCTCTCGAGCATCTCCACCGAGGGCGGTGAACATCGGGGAATCGAGCGACAAATCAATGGTAGTGGCGAGACTGTTGGCGGGGTCGCCATTGCTGTGCCTATTTGCTAAGATCCCTGTCCGTCGCTTCTCCCACTCTCGAGCCAGCCTTTCATCACCCCACCGGTTTTGGAGAGCGACGGTCGCAAGGAGGGTGATCGATAGCGCGTGATACTCGAGCTCTTTGAGCAGTCCTTCGATGATGGTGGATGCCGTCTCAACGCCGCGGATGGAGCAGAAGATCTTGGAAGCGGCGTCACGAGGGAGGGAGGGTATCTCTTTCTGTTTCATCGGGGGTACCGTCGATATGCGTGACGTGATGAGGATGTAGACGTTTGGAAATTGCCTCAGCTCCTCGATCACACGATAGATAACCTCCGCATCGTTAGCTCCCGGATCGAGGATTGTTTCTGCGTTGTCGAGCACGAGAAACATCGGCTTGGAAGAGAGATAAGGTCGCAGTTTTGCCAAATCCTGAGGGTTCTCGATGCCTGCACCGACAACTTGCGAAATTTGGTTGAGGAAATGGGCGCAAGACACTTGGAGCTTATCGCAGTGTATGAACCTCCTTTCGTCGCCGAACTTCTGTTTGGTTTGTTCGTGGTGGAGGATAGCCAAGGCCAAAGATGATTTTCCTGCGCCGCCAGGGCCAATGAGGGCAACGGGGGTGTTGTCGTCCACGAGAGAGAGGATCTCATCGACCAGCTCGTCCCGTCCGAGGAACAGCCTTGGTGCTTGGGGGGGAAATTCACCGACACGTCTGTTGTGTTGTGTTTCGTATCAGAATGCGTTCGCGAATGTACTGGCAGGGAAATACCAACCTGTCCTGAGTTAGATAATAAGATTAGTAGAGACAAAGCGCAGAGATGTAACGACGTACTGTGTCAGAACCCGTTGTCGGGTCACCCAATCGTTGTTCTATCCTCGCAAGCTTGATATTTGAATCTAAGCTCAAGGAAGCCTACATGCCTTGAGTGACAGCGAGAACGGCAAGTTGGAACTGCGGCGTACGTTAAACACGCCAAGAATCTTATGGATCTCTTGCTTCCACCCTTGAATATTCTCCTTGTCGAACTTGGCATGGAATATCCGAGATGCGGTAGATCTCTCGACGTGCGCCTTGACCACCCGTTCAATCTCCTTCGTTGTGCTACAGATGCTCCGTTACCCCAGCTTACCAACAAACGAGGGCGATGAAATGTACGCACCCTGCTAGATCCGCGATTGCCTTCTTTACCAAATTGCTCAAGTCGTTAAGATCCTTCCCCTCGACTCCGATCTTGAGGACTTCACAAATGTTGATACAGTCTTCAGCTAACCCAACGAGTTCGTCGTCGTTAATTATCCTGTCCTGGTAGTTTTGGTACTGATAAGCGCTTGCGATAAGTTTGGAGACGTGACGAAAAACCTCACCCTTATCAGACCTAGGATCACGACAACGGATCCGAACACTCCCTTTGCGGGGATGATATCGATTGTATCCTTGACGACACTGAAGACGCCAATTGCAGCATCGAAGGATGAGATAGTCCGTGATCTATTCTTGAGTGTGGGAGATTTTGTCTTGGATGGGGCTGAACTGGCCATCGTACGGGAGGGAGGCCAGTGGGTGATCGAGGAAGGGCTGGATGGGTATCACCGACGAAGTGATTGTTCGTACCGCAGCACTGCAATTTGGCGCCTTCACTCGTGTGAGTTGTGCACAGCGGCTCGCAACGGGACCTGACAGAACACGTAGATTCGGGACGAGCCATCGCGGAGTGATATGGGTCACATGTGGTGGGGATCTGCGTCTCCGCTGCCATTGTGTAGCGGTAGTCGTTAGCTCGAGGGCGGTATATATCTAGAATGCCTTGAGGTGAAGTGGAGGAGGTTCTGGAGAAATGAAGACGTACGAATTGATTGGAAACCCCCACCAATGATAGCGTTGCCGGTCACGGCGATGACTTCAATCTTCCACTTTTGACCGACGTGTCCCCCCCAGGGTGCAGGCGATGAGTGTGTTCGAGGTGATTAGTCGCGCCAGAAGACTCCAACTGGCTTCCTTGCTGTCTTTCCTCGAAGTTGGAGTGGAGGAGGCCAGGAGCGTCTGAAGTGGCGTGCATACGGAGAGAGAAATAATCCGGCCAGGTCTGAGGGGCCCGCCGTCGAGGGAGTACAGGTCGTACTCGTGTCTCGGGGTCACCGGTGTCGAAGAGAAGTTGAACCGGACGGTCGAGCGGAAGAGATGGAAGCGGATGTGTGAATATTCTTCGCGATGTGATCGATATCATGCAGCACCGAGCAGCACGTCAAGAGATGATACAAAGATGTCCATTGACTGGGACTTGTTTAAAGATTTGCAAAACAAACAAAACATGGGAGACTACCGAGTTACGAACACGTCGAGGACAAAGGGGAGAGGGGGGGAGGGAGGAGATGGGAGGAGATGGGAGGAGTGACCGAAACTAAACGGAACACAAACGAGCGGATGACAACCAGTAGAGAGTGCTCTCCCGCCACCAGCGTCGGCGATGACGAGGAGGGAGATAAATAATAAACACAACAGACAAACATCATGTCACGGTGACAATGTGGACGGATCTGGCTTGCAGATTAGAAGGTGGATGCCCAAGTCTCCAGGTCGAAGTTTGACGTCCGGGAATGTTCCATCCACGGCAGCATCTAGTAACCAACCCATTAGCCAGATGAAACGCAGCTACAGCCCGAAAAAACGGCTCACCAACAACTCCTTCGGCGGTTTCCTAGCTTCAGGATCTTTCAACAGGCACACATCCACGAACTCCTCAGCAGCCTTCGGGAATCTCCCTTCGGGGGTCAACCTCGGCGCTGGTTCATTGACGATATGCTGCAGCAACTCCAAGATACTCATCGTCCTCGACCCACCCTGAAGACTGACACCCATGCTCTTCCGTTTCCTGTCTTTGTCCTCCTTGGACTTCTTCTGTCCCGTGGAGGGATTGAACAGCGGCTTGCCCGGAGACAAGGTTCCCTGAAGATCTTCTAAATCCGAGTCGTCGGAAGCCTGGTCTTCAGAGAACGGGAATCGACCCAAGGCGAGCTCGATCAAAGAAACGCCGAGTGACCAGACATCTGACTTGACGGTATACTGAGCCCCTTGTATACGTTCGGGCTACACACCACGGTCAATACGTCAGTTGTTAGTCACCCCCGCGTAATGGATACCCAATCGGTGGGACTACTCACGCTCATGTACGTCGATGTACCGACAAAAGTGTCAGCAATTGAATTTATCAACTCTCCTGACACTCCAAAGTCACAAATTTTGATTTGCCCTTTGGAATTGAAGAGGATGTTGGAGGGCTTGATATCTGTCAAATCCCCATGCGAGGGAGGGGAAGAGAACGGGGGTCAGCAAACCACTTCGACAACAAACGTTTGCTCCCGACGGGGACGTAGAACAAGGACGCAGTGGTTGGAACCTCACCTCGGTGAATGATCCGATGAACGTCGTACAAATACGTCAACCCCTCCAACACGGCCAACGCGACCTTGCCCACGACGTCAATGTCAATGGGCCCAATCTGCTTGTATATCCCCTCCAATGATCCCTTATCCATAAACTCCATGCAAATGCAAATGTTGGGATCCGAGATAAAAGCGCCGTAAAAGGAAATGATGTATGGCGAGTTGCAGTCGTGCATAATCTGCAACTCCCGCAGAATCTGTTTCCTTACAGACGGTTTTGCGTCGATCAACACGATCTGTGTGTGGGGAGGAAAAGAACGGGACGTGGGTGATGTGAGTTTCACGTATTGATCGTGGGCAGAATGTGAGCAAACGGGAGCTACACACCTTCTTGGCCATAATCGTTCCAGTGGGGGTATGCTCAACCTTTTTAACGCTCCCTCCGTTCCCCTGCCCGAGTTCCTGGATATCCTTCAAGTCATCGTTCTTCAGATCCTCTCCAAAATTCGCCAGTTTCTCCGAAAGTGCGCTGTGATACGTTTTCGACGCCGAGGCTGTAGGCGGGGCCGAAGACGGTGGGTTCGGGACCGTCAACATATTCCCATCGTGGTCATTGGATGTGACGGCGATTTTGGGTGCTTTGAGAGTCATCGGCGGCGGTCTCTTCTTGCCCGTCGTAGTTTTGGTTGGAGGGCCCAGGGATGGGTCGGGGGTTATGGGGGGATCGGGGGTGGATTTGAGCTGGAGGGCTTTAAAGTTTCGCTTCTTGCGTATTGGGGTGGCCATGACTGCGAAGCTATAACCGAGAGGGGGCGAGAAAATCCAAGAGAGTCGTGAACGATGCCGCAGTTATATTCCCGGGAGATTTCGGTCTTTCGAGAACGGGGCGAGCAGGGAGAGGATGTGGAACTAAGTCGAGTCGTGACAACCGAGGAAGCACGGGCTGGATCTCGCACACGTGACTCGGCGACTTCTTCCGGCGCTTACGCGTTCGTCGCGGGAGTTTTACCGGCGAAACAACAACATTCGACGAGATGATAATTTAATACAACACACGCAGTGTGATATGTTACAAACACTCAGAAGCAGAAGGGGGAACCGATGAAAACGCCCTGATACGGGCCCAAGTGATCAAGCAGATTGCTCAACAGAAGGTTGGGTACTCCATCAATCGTGCACCCTCTCTCGGTGCTATCGTTTCCGCTGCAAGAATTCCAGCGGTCGGATCCCTGGATATGAATCTCCCCGGCGACGTGGCTGTACCCCATCCCGCGCCCAGGTACGATGGGAATTGGATCCGAATTGTGGTTGATACGTTTGAAGTTTCCGCTCACCTGTATGCAAAGCGCGGGTTATCAATCCGACAGGGTCTTCGGGAATCGGGGGAAACGATGGGCTGTATACTAACCTTGGAGTTGAACAAATTGGCCCAAGCTAGGTTCCCGACCCTCGGTGTTCCATAGGTGATACCTTTGACGGTGACCGAACCCGGCAGGTTCAATCGGAGGTAAAGTGTATCAAGCTCTGCGATGGCGCCTCCGAGTGAATGCCCAACCTGCAAACAATCAGGTTCAGTCAGCGCTCAATAACGAATCGAAGCGCATATGGACTGACAGTCACGACAGATGTGGCATTCTTTGAGCTGATCAACTTTTTCACTTCGGTGAGGATGGCAGGGGCGGTAGCGCTATGCGCGTCTCTGAATCCGCTATGCACCAAGACATCACCAGGGACTCCGGGGAATAGGTTGGAACCAAGTGGAACTTGGTTGAGCTTCAAGTCGTTGAGGAGCGATAAACTGGGTGATCAAAGCCCGAACCCGGTACACAATCAACTCCTCGCTCCCGCTGATAACGGTGGAACGCACAATTGAGTTGGGTCTGTACCCTGGTGAGAAACGACCACAGAATTCTGTTGTGGCCAATACCCAACAAAAACTGGAAAGCCAGTAATAAGCAGAAACCCTCGAAACATGGATTCGACGCGTAAAGATCAAGATACTCACAGAATGGTACGCGGGCCCCGTCACCGCCCGTCAGGGTCGGTTGGAAGCCGGAAATAGCACTACAGGCTTCTGCAATGAGGTAAGTGAGGTTAGACACCCAACCGTCAGTACCTCGATCGCGATCAAAATGGAAATGAGCTGAACTCACGCCCGCAACTCCAGTTCTTGATCTTGGATGGTTGACAATACGCGGCTCTCGCGAACTGAGTGAAAGGAGTGAAGCTGGATATATCGGCCGCTGACACAGCGCTAACGGCCCTGGTTTCAAGGTTTCTTTCCGCAACCCCCGGGATCCCAGGGAGTGGGATCGCTTCAACAGAGGCGAAAAACAGCGCGACTGCGAGGATAAAATTGGAGGTGGTCGAAAAGAGTGGGGACAGCATCTTTGATGGATGCCGAAAACGAATGAAATAACGAACGAAGGATGGGCTAGGGGGGGGAAGGTCACTGGATGAACGAACGAACGCAACGGTAGGCGGCAAAGGGGAACACGTTTGGTGGCCCCCTCCTACTTTTATCTTGGTCGCGAGGACCGAGAAAGGAAGGGCCAGGCGCACGGCGGGTAGCAAGCGGAGGAGCGCACCCGAACAGAATCGGACGATAGAAACAACAAGCGTGGGGAGCCAGGCCGATACTAGAGGAATCAAAGCGAGAACCCTTGTCAGACTGGATAGATTGAGGGTGATTCAATGATTCGACCCTTGTTACTTGGGGGGAGCCGAGTTGTACTTGTTCGGTATGCCAGCAGCGGGGGCCAGAGCCGCAGGATCTCCGCATTACATACCGTTCACGAACAGCACTACCAGTGTCCTTCCATCAGAACCGTTCGACGACGGGAATAGAACCATTGGCCAAGGAGGTGTGAATGTGTCGTCTGGCTATTCGGACGAGCGAGCGTGCTTTGAATAACTCCTTGATATGGGTTACAGATCATCCGATCATTCGATGTAGATCATGTGGCGCGTGTTGTCGAACCTGACAAGCACAAAAGGCTCGTGGAATAGGGTAGGTATCTGACACGATGACCAGCTAGACACTAGGAGCGAGGAACAAAACTGGTACCCGTCCGACGCGGACTCGGCGGAGGAGTAGTTTGAGGAGGTGCGCGAGTCAAACTCCACAAGACGGTACGGAGAGACCCGGCCGCCTGGCCACCAAAGGCTAATGTCGTTTGGCGCCATCATGCCGCGGTGACTCCCGGGGAACCACATGTGTAGGCTAGTGGGATACAAAGGGAGATGCGTCAGCAGGTTGTTGTTGTTTGGTCGCCCCTCAGGTTCTGAGTTACGAAAGTGTGGGTGGGGGGACTCAGAAGGGTGTGGAAGTTTCGAGGTGGGATGTTAAGACCAGGATAACTGAAGAAATTATGACTCATGTCTTGCGGTGCGTACACCAATAGTCATGGGGTGACGTCCGCGATGTCGTTTTGGGGTTGGAACAACAAGCAAAGGATTACTCACGGCGGTCTCACCAGATGGTTCAGAGCCAAGGCGTTGAGACTTACTCCCCATACATCGGCGAGGGAGATAATTCTGGCGGTTTCCGGGATGAATAATCGAGTCTCTGGTGCCAAGAGATGGAGTCAACAACACCCACCAAGTTCTCGGAGGCTCATCCCCTAGCTCTTCAGTTTGAACATGTCTTTCGAACCGTTTTAGAGGACGTGCTCCGCTCCCGCCGGCACAACATCTGAAACTGGCCCATAAGTCCATGGCGTGACGAGTGCTAGTTATGGATCGCTATGTTGCATCCCGATGCTGTACGAATTTGAAAGCGTTGGGATTGCAGCGCTTGTGGATAGCACCACGAGGTACCGCAACGATGAAATCCACGCCCTATGTCCGAACTTTCCGCGCAAGGGATAACAGGCCCGCCAACAGTTTCTGTCAAGATGGACGAGGATGGAAGGCAAGATCAGATATGAGAGAATGAGGCTAGGACATGACGGGAAGATACGAGGGGTATGTGTGGGAACAAAGGAGGGACGACGGTCCCTCACAGCTTCCCCCCATTGGGTGTTGTTACAATCCCAGGTTCTTTCCCAACCGCCTCTAGCCGGATGGGAGCCTGGCCAATCACTGGGTCCGGCGTGACGTAGCGTGACGGGCGCCACAGCCAAGAACGGAAAGACGCGCCCGCCAAAATAGAATGTGGGCCGACAGCCAAAACGCGACCACCATGGCAAGACAAAGTACGGGACGCGAGCAACCCGAGTTGAATGCGCTCCAACTTCCAAAGGGTGGATTCGAACACCCCTTCCATGATTCAGAGGATCCACGGTATGATGACGAGACGCCCACCGTGTATGAAGGACCAAAAGAACGCCCGAGGATTGTGAGTGAACTCGGTTTGCATCGCCGCAAGTTCTCAACATCGCCTCCCCAGTTCGCTGAGCTGCGGATGTGCGCACTCTCCAATTACATCAGAGAAAAACCCAATTGGTGGGAGAGGATAAAAAATGAGGCTACCGTTGATGGGTGGAGAATAGGAGCTTCGCGAGAATGGGAAGAAGCCTCCCAGAAGCCGACCGATCTTCGGCGCGAAATTACTGGAGCCTCGAGCCGGAGGTTGACCCCCACCATGGCAAACTCTTCTTATCTTCGAATCACCGCCTCGTCCTTATATTTGTCTCTAGATCAACTACACGCTCGAGGAGCTCCACGGATACGCGTCCCTGCGTGATCCAGCGACTGGGATAGAAGTATGATTGACCCCCCTGCAGATGTCGTACACTGAAGTTCACGTATATCCGATTTCAGGCCGGCCCCGCTGAGCGCATCTGGAAATCAGACAAGCTCATCCCAACGGTGTTGCGGGAGAAACTGCTTACGGCTGTGATCCCACTGGAAGCTGTTCCAGATTCCGAGAGAGACTGGCACCCTGGCTCCGATGGCTTCGTCCTCAACCTTGTACACCCAGCGCTGTATCCGATCGTCTACGGGCGCACGATGGGCAAGTTAACTGGCTCAGACACTGCTACGATTTTGCTACCTCCGGAAATCGAAGGCACGGGCCCCAAGTTTGTATCCAAGCACTTCCAGTTCCTACCTTCCGACTTCTCTGTGGACGGTGATGGGAAGGTCACGCTCATCTCCCCATATATCAACAACATCCACCCAACCCATCACAAGGAACTGTACTCGGTCATCCCATATATCTTACAACACGCCCTCCCGATTTTTGAGCGGGTCCTATCTGACTTGCTCCGACCACTCCTTCCGATGAGGGTCACAGTACCGGAAGATTCTCATCCCGGAAGCCCACCAATTCTCAACTGTCGCCAGAGGTACAACGGGGATCTCGGAGTTGCAAACAACCGAATCTCTTTGAGGGGCAGAACGCTCCAGGTCATCGTCAGATTGGCAAACATCGTACTCACCCCGGAGCGGCCCAAGTACCCTGGCGGGAAGTGGCACGTTGAAGGTTTGTCATAGTCGTGCTCTGTGCGGAGGGATTGACACGGAATTTACCGTACCCAAGGATTGCGAAACGAAATGATCGTTTCCAGTTTCATATACGTAAGTTTGGGTGGACTGCCGGGTACTCAATACTCAAGGCGATAACGATATCCCAGTATTATGATTCGGAGAACATCCACAAATCCAGGCTATCGTTCAGAAGAGCTACTTCTGAACCAGTTGATCGGGACGTTTATGTGAACGCTGCGCACATGAAAGCACTTTATGATATGGATAGGTGCGTTACCCATCATCAGCGCGCTTCACCAACCCAGTGAGCTGAGGGTCGTGCACGTCAGGTCCTCCCCGTGTGTGCAGGATATCGGCGATGTCATCACCAAAACCAACAGATGTGTCGCATTCCCGAACTTGTATCAACACCAGGTCCAACCATTCCACTTGGAGGACCCTACAAAACCTGGTCACCGCAAGATCCTCGTCTTCTTCTTGGTCGATCCGACACAAAAGGTGCTTTCTGCCACCGACGTGGCACCTCAGCAGCGCGAATGGGTCACCGAGGCCATGCGTGACACAGGCCGTAATTCTCCTTTCGCGAAACTTCCTATTGAGCTTCTCAAGATGATCTCTAATGAGAACGACGCGGCAATGACGCGTTCGGAAGCTGCGAAATATCGGGAGAAATTGATGTCTGAGAGGGTCGTGTCTGTGAAGGAGAACAACAGGGGTTACTTTGGGGCAGTTACTCTTCGCTACCACTGGCAACTGTATGGGGATTAGACGGATAAAAAAGAACGGTACACGGCTCACGGGGGCAGCACGCGAAGGGAAGTGGGGGCGGTGAGGATTCCAGTTTTTCTACTCATCGGTGCGGTGCGGTCATTTGTACATCATCCCTGGAGGTGGAGAGTGATTAATTCCAGGATATGTGGACGAGGTCCAGCCAACCCAGCGAAGTGAACGAGTGACGAGTAAACGGGACGGGACCGGGGTCCTGAGACGAGGTACCAATCGGCATGACGCGAGCGGCATCGCGGGGTGTCCGTCAAAATAGTACGTGCTGGCAGATCGACGACCAAAACCACCTCCACAATGAAACCGAGTGCGAGGCACAGCCAATCCAGGCTGAGGCCAGTAGCCCAACTTCCAAAGGGTGGATTTGAACACCCTTTCCATGGTCCGAGCCATCACTTGAAGCAACACCACGGAAAGGAACACCCCAGGACCGTGAGCAGCGATTTCACCGGCGTTGCTGCAGCTTCTTGACATCACTTCATCAGATTGCCGAGCTGCAGATGTGTACTCTCTCCAACCATATCAGAGAACAGACCAACTGGTGGGAGAAAGCCAAAGACAAGGACACCGTTGAGAGGTGGAGAGAAGAAGCACTGCAACATGAAGGCGACTTGGACGAATCCTCGAGGAAGCTGACCCCCGCCATGGTGAAGTCTTGTTATCTTTGATCCCCCCCCCTTCCTTACATTTACCTCTAGGTCAACTATGTACTTGAGGAGCTCCGCG
>Ga0307511_10003214_pt1 | contig 16819 bp, 11 predicted proteins | sample 13_EM_MG_FD_200266 | JGI IMG/M metagenome (GOLD analysis project Ga0307511, IMG submission 200266) | Populus trichocarpa ectomycorrhiza microbial communities from riparian zone in the Pacific Northwest, United States - 13_EM | ecosystem: Host-associated > Plants > Roots > Unclassified | place... | reverse complement strand
AAGTTGTCGTCACTCCTTACAGACACTTTAATAAGTAGTAGTTTCAACGGGGATCTGTAAGATTTTTCTGTTATTTTAACACCTCTCTCTCTCTCTCTCTCTGAGGCCATAGGCGCACACATTTTATTATTCACCTTCCTGCTCTCTCCTCTTACTAGGTTATGTCCAAAAATAAAATCCAACACCCATAACATTACCCTCCCTCCCTCTTTCACCCCTCCACAGCAAATTCAAATTCAAATCTATCAATCAATGAATTAGGGTTTCTCCTCAACACCATTGCAGCTGCTTCATTCGAAATCCCCTCTCCATGTGAACCCTTCATTGTGCAAACAAGGAAATGACCCCAGTTTCCTTGCCGCTGGATCGAAATCCTCCCCTCAATCCTCCTCTTCTTAGGTTTAATTTCTGATTAACAAACTCTTATTTCTATTCACAGATTCATAACGAGTCGTTAATTTTGACTCTTTACGAGAGAGCTAGCTAGAATTTACTGAAAATTGATTATATTTTGGTTCTGATTTTTTCTTATATGTTTCAGTGGTAGAAACGCCTTGTGTTTGTTAGTGCAGAGAGAGATTTGTCCTAGAACTAAACACACGCCAAAAAGGCGGTGGGGAGAAGCTTCGCAATGGAATTATAATTCTTCATCCGTGCCGAAAACTGAACCAGCTAGAGATGCGAAACGCGGTCTTATTTCATGGTAATTGCGCTGCTTTTAAGCTCTCTTTGTGGGCTGCTTGCTTCGTGTTCTGAGTTTCTTTGCTCATGTTTTAGGGCTGAGGCTGAGTCGTTGCGGCATCTATCGGCGCAGTATTGCCCACTGGTGCCTCCTCCGAGGTCGACTATAGCAGCAGCATTTAGTCCTGATGGAAAAACACTCGCTTCTACGCAGCAAGTCCTCCTACTCTGGTCTTTTCCTGGTCATGCCTGCACCAACTGGAAGTTGTACTCACTTCTCTCTCTCTCTCTCTTTATGCAGTGGTGATCACACAGTGAAGATAATCGATTGCCAAACTGGAATCTGCTTAAAGGTGTTGATGGGTCATCGGAGGACGCCTTGGGTGGTAGGTTGGAATTTGTTTTTTTTTGCAAGGATCGCTAATTTTCTTGATCTTTTGTAATTCTGGCCAGCTACGTATAAATGGATAATGGATAAATTTGACGCAATTATTTGGCATATACTCAAATTTTAAATTCTAACACTTTCTTTTTTAATCCTGCTCCACTGAGATGTCTTCCTAAAAAGTAATGGGAATAGAATATATTCAGTGAACATGCTGATTTTTTCGGTTAGGGCATTATAACTATCTTTCTGCGGTATACTCATTTAGTACTATAGCAGTCTACCTGTCTACAATTTATCAAATACAAAAACTGCATTTTCTCAAGGGCGACTGCTTCCCTTTCCTTTCTGTTTTACAACCATTTCCCATTATCTTTCATGTACAATCACAGTTTTGTTGTTGATCTCCCTTCTCTTTCCTTTTCTCCCCATTTAAAGCTATTAACCCTGCTTTTCAGCTCAAATCAAGTGCCTTTTCTTGAAAATGAACAACCTTTAAGTTATCTTTTCCATATTAAAGACCCTAATTTTATAGGTCAGGTTCCACCCACTGCATCCAGAAATTCTTGCAAGTGGAAGCTTGGATCATGAAGTTCGCTTATGGGATGCAAACACATCAGAGTGTATAGGATCCCGTGATTTCTGTAAGTTCAGTTCTACACATTGATTATTTTTATGCAGTTTTCTTTTTCTGTAGTTGTTGAGCGTGTATGACCTGGTGAATTTGTTTCCCCTCACAGATCGTCCTATTGCTTCCATTGCTTTCCATGCAGAAGGAGAATTGCTTGCTGTTGCATCAGGTCACAAGGTATTGAATATTACTTTAATTTTGCTCAACTCACACAAACTTTTTTCTTCTCATTACTTGAAAGGCATGTGTTGCATTGAATATATAGTTTAACATAGCATTGGCATTTAATCTCATGTGTCAGTTGTACATATGGCACTACAATAAGAGAGGGGAGGCGTCTTCGCCAACTATTGTATTGAAGACTAGGCGCTCTCTTCGAGCAGTGCATTTTCACCCGCACGGTGCTCCATTTCTCTTGACTGCTGAGGTGAATAACCCAAAGGTCATTTATTTGATTACTTACTCATTCTATCATGTAGATTACATTTTTGGACTGATATGCAGGTCAATGATCTTGACTCTTCAGATTCTTCTATGACACGGGCAACATCTCCAGGTTACCTGAGATATCCTCCTCCTGCTGTTTTTGTCACAAATGGTCAGTCTGGTGATTGTGTTAGCTTGGCTTCTGAACTACCACTTGTGTCCTTGCCTTTCTTGTTCGTGCCTTCATTTTCTTTAGATGATAGTAGAATAGATGCTAATAGACTTGTCACTTCAAGTACAATGCAAGTGGAGTCCTCTACTTCAATGCAGCTTCAAATGGATACAAATGCAACAGACAGATATGTTCCCTTAGTGTCTCCCATGGAGACATTTCCTGCAGTCCCTTCTAGTTCATATACCAGTGCAGAAGGTATAGTAAATAATTCTTTCCCTTCTGGAATGGGAGGTGGAGTTTCTAACACCAGAGAAGACGCGATGGAGACTGATGAAATGCCGCCTGTAGGGGGGAACCCTCAAGGAAAATCAGCTCATCTAGAGATGCTTGGTGTTGGTAATAGTGCAATGGATGGAGTACCTGCAAATACTTCAATTAGGCAGCAGTCCACTGATTTTGGGCAACTTCAGCAGATTCTACCCTCTAGAGACTCCACGTGGTGGGAGTTACCCTTTTTGCAGGGATGGTTAATGGGTCAGAGCCAAGCTGGTGGACCCTCGACAGTTCCTCTTAGTAGTGGTAGTCGTGAACGTTCAGCCCAGTATATTGGTCCTTCCTCACTGACATCTTATCTATCTACTCAGAATGTGGAAGCTGCAGTGGCTTCTTTGGCAATGCCTGGCAGCACCAGCATCTCCGGGGTCTCTGGGAGATCTGGCTCTCGGCCTCGCATTTCACGCTCCCGGTTCTTTGTGCCTGAATCCAGGGAAAGTATGGCTCCCATTAATATGCGACATGAAGGTAGTGATAATCAGCCCATATTTAATAGAATCCAGTCTGAGATTGCCACGTCATTGGAAGCTGCAGCTGCTGCAGAGTTACCATGCACTGTAAAGCTTAGAGTGTGGTCTCATGACATAAAACATCCTTGCGCTCCACTCAATGCTGACAAATGTCGCTTAACCATACCTCATGCCGTCCTTTGTAGGTATGCTGAAGGCTGTAATTTTTCTTTTTCCTATCAAATTTGGTGTTTACTTAATTAATCAGCATGATAGAATTTAAATTGTTTTGACCAAAAAGAAAGTATTAATTTGTTGATTTTTTAGTATATTCTTTGCTTGCTCCAGCAAGGATGAGGCGTTTTTATTGCTGCTTTATGTTCAGTGAACTCTATATTATAACCACATCACTTCTTAAATTTTTTCTTAAGTCATAGTGGACAGCTTGGTCATCTTTTGGATTTGCATTTTATTAATATATTTTGGCTGACCTTTCAATGTTCACTTTGTGTCTCTCTGGCTGCTATTGTTTTTTCAGTGAAATGGGCGCTCATTTTTCACCATGCGGAAGATATTTAGCTGCCTGTGTTGCTTGTATGCTGCCCCATATGGAAGCTGATCCCGGTTTACAAACGCTAGTCCATCAAGATGCTGGGGCTGCTACTTCCCCTACTAGACACCCAATATCAGCACACCAAGTAGTGTACGAGCTTCGCATATATTCCCTGGAGGAGGCAACGTAAAATTCTATCCAACTTTTACAATGCACTTGATTCTTTCTTGTTCTTTAATCCAGATGAATGATTGTCTTATCTATCAAAGTGGCTTTTCTGTTTATACAGCTTTGGTTCAGTGCTTGTGTCACGTGCAATTAGAGCTGCTCATTGTTTGACTTCAATCCAGGTCAGTGATCTTTCATAGATGAAAGGAACATGTATGATGTATCTGTTTTCATATTTACCGGTCTACTTCTATTACAAGCAGGCCTTTGTCTTTGCATTGAGATGCAAAATCTTTTGGCCTATTGATGGGTTATCATATAGTTAGCATAATAAGGTCAAATCTTACCTGTACTCTGCTGGGTGACTGCTTGTTAGTTCTCCCTCCATTTTTCATGTGGATTCTCAACATTCAATTGCATTTAGCTTGTAAAGGATATGCTGATGCTCTTCTTTGTGGTATTAAGCACATTTGGCTAAACTGGTAACAAAAGGAGGACTTTTGAATTGTAATTCATTGTGTGCTCCTCCTTGGGGTGTTAAGTGCATTTGGCTAAACTGGTAACAAAAGGGCTTTTGAACTGTAATTCATGGTCTATTATTTATGGCAACATCCTTTTTGTCATTGTTGTCATTAGTTTCTTTGGGGTCTGGAATCCCTAAGAGGACTCATTTAGTGTTCTAGACTTCTGAGATCCTCAATTGCTCTTTTTTTTTTCCTGATAAAGGAAGAAAGAGAACCCTTCGGACATGATGCTCTGAGATATAGATGTTGCGATTCAGATATAATATTTTTAAGATACTTAAGTTGCAAATACTAGAATATCTGGTCCTGGTATACTTTTTTTTTTCTTTTAAATACCAGTTTGAATATGTCTATCTTATTTGTATGGATTTCTAATTATGTTGGTGTAGATGGTGAAGGTCATAGATGTTTTGCTTGTTTATTAACATTTCCTTGTTGGTTGATATTACTGTGCTTTGTATTTGATGCCATGTGCAGTTCTCACCAATGTCGGAGCACATTTTACTGGCTTATGGTCGACGTCATGGCTCCCTTCTAAAAAGCATTGTCATTGATGGGGAAACGACAACACCTATTTATACAGTTCTGGAGGTATAAAGTTCATTTTCTTTCCCTGCCTTTTGTCTTTATTCTTGATTCCCATTTACTTGAGAATTTTCTGTTGGGTGATTGTTATTTTGTGATAAGGTGTCCTTTTCTCTATGGATTTATGCTTCATTCATGTAAAAACAATCCATCTCTCTGCTTTATTTGCTAACGTTGTCATGCTTTCACAATTGTTGCACTGGCAAGAGTGGAATTAATTGAGGTGGCTTTCCTATGAAGCAGAAAATTGTTGCTCTAGCAAACATAGTTTGTGATGTGCTGACAGTGAATTGAGTGAGATAGTTTTTCTATATGATCGATGAAGGAATGAATTTTGAATAGAAAAGTCTGCAGGTGATTGTGCTAATACTAGATGGAAAATTGGAGTTTGTACTACTGGAAAAAGGTTTCTTTGAGCGTAAATGTGCAAAGATGTTATGGCCAATGGGTTATATACTTCCCAATTAATACCCAGAGTCACGGTTGCAATTGTCACTATTATTGAAATGATGGTTTTTATTCTGGAAAAGAAATATTATTTGGAAAAAACATAAATAGTGAACTTATTATGTTTAGCAGCAAGGGTTTATATCCTACCTATATTTCATACTGTAACTGTCTCTGGAATTTGGCATGTCAGTCTTGCAACTCTAGTCCTCTGTTTCTGTCAATTAGGTTTACAGAGTTTCGGATATGGAACTTGTGAGAGTGCTTCCTAGCGCAGAGGATGAGGTCAATGTTGCTTGTTTTCATCCCTTTGCCGGAGGAGGTCTTGTCTATGGAACCAAGGTGTGCACCTTTCTCTGATCATGTTCATCTTATTAATCTATACTTTTGAACTGCATAACAGTTTTCGGTAAACTACAGGAAGGGAAACTTAGAGTCCTCAAGTATGATGGTGTCCATGGTGTTAATTGTACCAGACCAAATCACTTTCCTGAAGAGAACTTGACTGAGGTAGAATAAAATGAAAGGTTGCTTTATAAATGAAAGGTTGCTTTATTTTCTTTTATTGATTAGAAGATGCCAGTGTTCAGTTCCCTTATTTTATGCATGCTTCCATTTATAAATCTTATCTGGATCACAGAAACGAGCACTAGTGCAGTTGCACATCGAATAAAAAGAAAGCACTTTTATGTCATGTCAAATGTAAAAAGGGAAAAAAGGATGTAAAAGAAATCTGTTAATCATGGAAATTAACTAGGGGTTATCAATCCTTTGGAGCATTTTGCCTTGTTTTTTTCCCCGTGCACTCATTTTCAGCAGCTCTGAGATTTGCTATGATATCTGGTCTATCAAGTATCTAATGACTAATCTGAAGTTTTTACCATTAGACATCATTTTAATGCAAATTGGGATTGGGTTTAGGTAGCTGCTTGAGCTTTTCCCAAAAGATCTGGGTGGTTCATGTTGTCTTGTTCGGACATTATTGTTTACCTCATGGAAATATGAACAAGGGTTGCCATGCAGTGGAAAATGTGCTAGGTCAACTAGTTCTATTTGGATGATATTGTTAGTGCCTATTGAGCTAGCCTTGGTTTCTCAAGTGTTTTTCTGTAGAATAACAAGTGACTTCACTCAATGCAAAGTTGGTGGTTTGTCTGGTGCCTTAGAATGTTCATGTCCATTGGTTCCTTTCCCTGCTATTTCCTTGCCCCTCAGTTCTTATTTTTGTTTTATTGTTCTTATATGGATTGCAGGTCCAGACATATGCTCTAGAAGGTTAAACCCCCATGTTTCCCCTTTGTGCAATCTGCGTAGCTCAGCCTGATGGTATTAATTTGTACCTTATTTCAACTTTCTCATACAATGCATCCCAATTTCAGAATTTGTTCAATCAATATTCGTGCATTTTCTTAGGTTCTGCAATGTTTGCTTCCATTGGACCAGAAAGCTCACCATTGTACACGAGGCAAAAGCTCAACATTTGGTGCGCGTCTCCGGGCCTGATTTGAAGCAGGTGTGACTAACTTCTGGAGTTCTACACTTACTAATTTCTTCTCACCAGAAAATTGTGGAAATGTATAACAATTTATGTGCTAAAATGTAAAATATTGTGCCCCAGTAGCGTACTAATACAAGTCTGCATGTTTTCCTTTTAATTCTACCCTCTCCTTCTCTGCTTATACAAAAAGAAAAAAAAAAGAGAACATTTTCGTTCTTTCAATTGAATATTTTCTTTATTGACCAAATGAATTATTGTTTAATAGTTACTGCAAGTTGCCCTCTTCAATGGGTGCTAGCTCACTTAGGCTTTGGCTCTTAATCAATGTTAGCTGATGATGGAAACGAATTTGGTGGTGCTCAGCTTGAAACAATTTTTTTCTTCTATAGTGTTTCTGAGTTCTGATTCAAGCAATGATGCGTGGCAATTTAGAATAAAGTGAAGAGCGTGTGATTTCACTGAACACATGTTTGAATCAAATGTTAGGAGGAAGATTAGTTTCATGCTCCCAAGGACGGGTTTATGGTAGCTGTAGATCTCATCCCTCCATATTAGTTGGTGAATAAACCTCCATATTAGTTGGTGAATAAACCTCCATATGGGGAGTATGTTGTTATTTACAAGTGTAAATTGTGAATAAGATGATGTAAAATAAGATGAAATGAAAAGAACGGTTACACAAAAGTATATGTTAGTGTATGAATGTGCAGGAGCTGGAAGAAACACTGCAGCTAAAAAAAGAAACAGAAAGTTGAAATTTGTTGGTGAAGCATGGATTCAAAGCATTGTTAATGTAGTTTGTGTTTGGATCGAAGGTCTGTGGAGGGAAGAAAAGTGGGCAATGTGTAATTATGAGTGGAATAATAATGAACAAAGTGCTGTGAAGGTATTGGAAATGCATGTGAATAAACTTTAATCAATTTAATCTATGTGTAAGAAAGTACATGAACCTAATTATTTTATAATGATGGGCTAATTAAGTTTAGCATCAGAAGTGGATTAATGAATTAAAAAGAGTTTTTGATGAATTAAGAGAAGATTTGCAAAGTTTAAAAAGGATTTTAAGCTTAGAAAAAAGTGAAATTGGGAGTTAGAGGGAGTAAGAGCAGAAGGTGAAGAAAATTGGATATTTTTTTCTTGCAATTTCTTCTTGATTTCTTGTTATTAGGAGGTAACAACCACTCCTATCATGATTCATTTCAATTCTAGTATGTTTTGAAGTTTATTGTGTTGTATGTATATTGTGGAATGTTGGGTTATATAGGTTTGATTGTTTGTAATGGTAATTGTTTTTGGAATTATGTTCTTAGATATGAAAAACTAATTGGTAACATGAGAATTGTGGAAAATTTGAAGAAAATTATGTTCCTTCTTTGGTGTGAAGTTTCGGCCTAGTGTATATATAAAGGAATAATGAATTTGGTTGGTTTAATTGTTATGAAATTTGAATTGAGTTATGTTAGGTTAAGTATAAAATGAAAAGCTAATGTGAAGTTGAAAAGAAATTTTGAAGAAAAATCCATGCCTTTTTTATGTGTGATATTCGACCAACTTAGTGTATAGGAGGGTTTGAATTTGTTAATTCAAATTGACATGGAATATATGTTTGATTATGTTATATATTGTGTTTGATTATTGGGCATGAAATTAAATCACATGAGAATTAGAAAAAAAAACATTACATGTTTCCCTTGGTGAGAAGTCTCGGCTTGAACAAATAAAAAAGAACTGGACTTTGTTGACTTAGTTGCTATGAAAATTGGGTTGAGTTGTGTTAAGTGAAATGTTTAAGGTTGAATAATAAGAATTTAAAAGGAAAATTTGGAAGAAATTCATATCCCCTTTTCGGTGGTGGTTTTCGCCACATAATAGTAAAAATGGGGTTTAAATTTTCTTAATTTAAAATGATGTAAAGAATTGTGCTAAAAGATATATTTTGAGACTATGTGAAAAGAGAATTTCATATAATTTAGAAAGGAACTTTTGCTACCTTAAGAGATAGGTCTGGTTAAAATGTCGAGGGGGGGTTCCAAAAGTTTGCTTTATATGTTCTTAAAATTTATTATTGAAATTAAGGGTTTTAACTATTGAACCTATAAGAATGAGTATGAACATAAAAAGTGTGCATGTGTATAGAATTTTAAGGATTCCCTTGTTATCGGTTAGAGAATATTGGTTAAATAAGAATTGGAATAAAATTCTTAGAACGGTTGAAATGTTAATGATGTTTGAGACCCTGATCGTATAAGAGAGGCTGTCAAATCAGGACAGTAGCATGAAAAAGCAGACTAGCACAAGCTTTAGGTAGGTGCTATGTAATTTTTTTGCTTAAAAGATTTCTCAAGTCTTTAGAAGTGCAAATTTCTAAAAATATGCATTTATTTATAAAAATGTTAATACTAAGAAATGATTAACTTGACCAGCTATCTAGAATGAAGCTAGTGAAGTCAATGTAATTGGCTGTCAAGACACTTTATTTGACTAGCTATCCGAAGTAGAGCTAGTGACATCAATTTGATCGACTGTTGAGATACTTAAATTGACTAACTGTCCAGAGCGGAGCTAGTGGAGTCAATGTGATTGATTGTTAGGATACTTAATTTGACAAGCTATCCAGAGCTAAGCTAGAGGCGTTAGTTGACTGACTTGCTAGGTTATTTATGGATTATTTAGGTGGAATAAAAAAGTTGATAAGTAGAAAGAGATGACACATTTATTTTTAAAATGTTGATTTTGAATTAATGAAATAAAAATGTAGTATATGCTTTGTTGTATCAATTGCTGAATTATGTGCTTATATTGTATAATGAATTGATTTTAGGTTAATCATAGATCCAAGCTGAGCAATTAATTATTTATAGTATTTCTTTTTGTTTAGCTAATAATGATGTAATTATTGATAGGTTGAATTCCTTTTTTGTAATATAATTTTGTGACAAATGTTTGTATGGTAAACTAAACTAGTATTAAGATCCATGTAATATAACTATTGAATCTCTTTTATTAGGTTTGAAATTTAACATAATACTTATTTCTATTTATTAAATTAAAAATGCATGTAACTATTGTGAAATATATTTAATGTGATTGATTATGGATTGTGAAATGGAAGGAAATTTGTGTTGCTCATGGAAAAGATCCAGGATGGTTGGACCATAGATTAAGTCTTGATTGTGTATGTTGATTGTTGATGTTGACACTTAAGAATGTTCAGTTTTAGAAGAGACTCTGCTGGAATTTTTGCAGAATCTTAAATGACTTTAAAGATGGAATTATGTAATCATGAATTTTGGATTATGAGATTAAAAAACAATTACCCTAGCTTTTAAGAAACCATGACTTGATATTATGTTAAACCTGTATTTAAAATTTAGGGATGTTACATAACTTGATTATCGCATGCAAGCCTTCTTATACATATGCTAGTGTAATATGCCTTCGGGGTAAGAATCAATATTAAGTAATGGATTAACACTAAAGACAGGGGTTAAATGTAACAATCTGGTTTTTCAAGCCAAAACAATGATAATTTTTTTTATAACATTTCGGGAATTGATAAATCGGTTTCCCCTCATTATCGAGGCTCAATCCATACACCAAACATCAATCAACATTTTATTAACAACAACTCTTACACAAACACATAGTATTATGTTTGCATGATTACAAGTTCACATTTCAAATATACGTACATAATTATAAGTTTGCATTCCTATACTATTAATAGACATCACAAAATTAAACAAGAGTATCGAATAACACATACACATTTAATACACTTTGTTCATACAAAATACATCGTGATTTAAAATGTGACTGCATGATTCTTTGCAAAAGTAAGTTCTCGTGTAATGGCGTTCCTAGGTACCTCGTTGGTGTGATGTCCCTGCTGCAATACAAATATTTACAAGGATTATAAATAATTAATAATAAGCAATTAAATAGTTTAATGTAAGCATTAATGTTATTCTCTGTTTAAGGCATAACAAGCGTAGTTCTTTTATATACTTGGTGTATACAAAACATAGTACACATGAATGTATCAATTCTTGAAACTAACTCACAACTCCCAAATTCGGCTATCCTCTTAGGACACCATTAGCCGAAGCTAATCGTTTATTCCTCCTGGTCATACTCTTAGGATATCATTAGCATGCTGGCATAACCACTGCTATTTCATTTGCAGCTCTAGCCGTTGCTCCGCAAGGAATAAGTGTTTCTTTGGCTTGATTGCTTTCACTAGGTCTAGTTAGGCCTGGCCTGGGAGTCGATTAGCCCGAGTTGTGTTAAGGTAAGTGGCACTTGAATTTGAAGTAGCCATCGACCAGGTCTTGAATGCTGAATTATCGGTTTTACAACTTGTATCGATAGACCCATTTTAATTTAATGTTAAGGAGATGGATTTTAAATGAAATAAAAAAATCTTGATCTTTGAACTTTCTCTCTGCTTGAAGTCAAAACAAAGGGAAACCAGTCATCCATTTAGGATGTCATTAGCCAAAGCTAATCATTTAATCATCCCGGTCATCCACTTAGGATACCATTAGCCGAAGCTAATTATTTATTCATCCCGGTCATCCTTTTAGGATGCCATTATCTGAAGCTAATTATTTACAAGGTCCATAGACCAAAGAAAATGTAACTTAAATGTCTCTATACAAAGACTAAACTTAAGCTTTAGATAAAGAGGAAAAACAAAGCTTAGACAAAGAAGAAAAACTAGAAAACAAACCGAGAAAAAAAAGAGTAAAAATATCTTGAAAAAAAAATTGTCCAAAAAATATCCAGAACACTCTTCCTTCAATCATTTTTTATAGTGGATTTTGGAACAAAGATTATACATAATTAATTCTGATAATAACTAAAATAAATTCGCTCCATTATTACTCTTAATTACATGTCTTAAAAACAATATTAAACCTAATTTATACCGGAAAAACTATTCAAGTTTATAAAGAAAAAGACTAAGTGATAAAAATTTTATACATAGGTTAGACTAACTAAGGATTGAAAAAATAATAATTCTTTAAAGGCTAAATAATTATAAACTCAAGCCCAATCTCAAAAAATAGGTTGGAAAAAAATAATTTATTTTGTTGTCTAAAATATTATTTGATAATAAACCTAAATCCAATCCTATGCCAAAGCCTAACTTGAAGCTTGAGCACAAGCCAGGTTGTGCGCGTGTAGCTTAAGCCCAAATCTCATTTTTCATAGGTCATTTTCGTTCTAAAAACTTGGGTGCTTTCTAGGCTCAATTTTAACTCTTCACATTTTCACTATATAAACATTTAGAAAATCTTGTTTTTTTCCTATCTAGGATAGAGTTTTTGGGGTTCACAAAAATATACCAACCAAGAATTCTTTGAGATCAATTTTTCATTCACCTTTAATTTATTTTAATCATGCTAATGTTTCATGTTAAAGAGCTTATGTTAAAAAATAAATTTCAGCAAAGTTTTAACTTTAAAACTGAGTAGACTCCACTTTTAATTTAGCCTCAAATATGGTATTAACCTTATTTTAAATAGTTTTTCAACATGAACTTTAGTATAAGGTTCAATTACAATCTTAATCATAGTGTCGCACCCGATATCGTGGAGACCTTTAAAATTTTTAGGCAAAAGAACATATATCTGACATCTTACTCTTAGAGGGGAAAAATGTCTGGTTTAAGGAGTCGTCACCTAGTTTTATGGTCACTAGAAACCCTAACTGGTCAACAAAGATTTTATGGCACGATACTGATTATGTAAAAAGAAAGATACTATCACCCCTAAAACATCTTACCTGAGGTAGGATGCATTGGTGATTTTGTCTTAAATTGCTAAGGATTTGTTATATTATGCTTTTAATGGTCTGCTTATAATGTTCTTGACTCTAGCACAAGTGAATATTCAACTACAAATACTTTCAACCTTGGTGTTGGTAAATATTACAAAAAAGTATGATATTCCTGACTTTGGTGTCAGTGAATATTGAGGTTTGAAATAATTTTCAATTCTAGTGTTTTGATTCATAACTCTAGCATTAGTGAACATCGAGCATCGAGGGTATTTCTAATTTTGACATTAGTGAATACAAATATTCCTAACACTAGCATCGGTGAATAAACAAGTAAAATTTTGAATTAAAAGTAAAACATATCTTTTTATTATTTTTTTAGAGAAAAAAAAAAAGAAAAAACAGATATGTATCGCATACTAGATTCACATTTCACAATATAAGTTTACAACCCAATACTAAGTAAAGTCATAAAAAAACATGCGAGGGACCCACAAATAAATTTAAGAAGATCCTTAATTTTTTTTTAGAATTTTCTGATATCTTAAAATACCTATTTGGCTAGATATTAAGATAAAGAAGACTTAAAAAAAAAAAAAAAAGACATAAGGGTATGTTTTCCAAATACACCCTAGCCCAAAAAATTAAGTCAACTAGGCCTGAGTTCCAGGCCCAACTCGGTCTCAATCCTTTTTTTTTCAGGCTTGATCCAGCTTATTGGTCACTGCCCAAGCCAGTGACCAAGTGTTGTAGCAGCGGGTCCGCGTGAATTAATTCATGCATGCTTACACAATGAATAACTAATTAGAATTGCAAAATGGGGAAAAAGAAGAGCTTACCTACTTTCGTTGTTGTTGGAGATGAAGACGTGAGGCGATGCTGGTTGGGCAATGCTCCTTTCTTCCCCTCCATTTTTGTTTTGTTTCTCTCTCTCTGGTCACCCTTCTCTCTGGCTTTGGGTTTGTTACTCCTTTGCTTTATGGATTTTCTCTAGCTCTCTGTGTTTTTCTCTGTTTCCTTTTTGTTTTGTTATTTTCTCTTGTTTTTTTTTTCTCTGGTTAGATCGAGCGAATCAACACAGATCTTCATTGTTGTTTTCTTTTTTTCCACTCTCTATTTTTTTTTTTTGCTTTCTGGGTTCCTTCCTTTTCTGCCTCTCTTCTATTCTCTTTGTTTTTTTTTCTCCATCCTTGGTTCTGGCCTTTCGTCTGGCTTTTATAGGGCCATACTCCTCTTCTCTTAGGATGGTAATCTTGTAGATAAAGATGACCACTGCTTGGGTTTGCTCTGTGTTTAGTGGAGCGAAAACACCAACACTCCTGCCATTGTTGGACTGTTGGTGATTAACTTTATCCTTGCGTCAGAGGCGCATTGTGGGGATGAATGGAATTGAAAAATCCGTGTGATTTGTGGTAGACAACCCGGTCTGTGATTTTGGCTTGGATTTGGTGAGATTGGTGAGGGGATTGGGTCTGGTTGAAGCTATTTTTAGTGGCATCACCAAACGGGCTTCCCCTGTTCTCTGGAGAAGAGAATGAACAGTGCTTGGAACGACGTTGTTTTAGGTCGTGGGGTCATCTTTAATTTGCTCCCTGAAGTTCTGAAATCTTGCAATCAAGCCCTTATGTTTGAATTTTTTTTTAATTTTCCCCTTAGATCAAATTTCTGCGTCATTTATAAAATAGTCCTTGGTTTCAAATTTAATTAATTAAGTCCTTAATTCACTCCTCAAACCTTTAATTCTTTCGGATTTACCCCTGGAAAAATCAATTAACCCCCTTACAGTATCAAATCTATTCACTTCAGTCTTTAAATTTTAATTTCTTGCAATTTTGATCCAAATTGACCCTGAACTTTGATATTTCTTCAATTAAGCCCCTGATTGCATTAATTAAACTAATTCAATGTTTAATTAAGTCCTTAAACTTATCAATTTTTTCAATTTATGGTCAAATTTATTAACCTTACATGTTACACGTGTACATACATACATAGTTTTTATTTAGGATTCTTAAACTAAGAAAAAACTAAAAAAATAAAGAGTTAAGAGGGTTATGATGTGTGTGTGTCTATATATATATCATTTTAATAAAAGGATTTATAAAAAAAATAATTATATTTAAAAATATTTTTAAAGTAGATTTACAATGACTATGTAGGATGGGCTGGACCAAGCCCAGCCCGCATGGCTGGTTTGGGTCTGACCAATACATTGAAAAAAAGAAGAAGCTTGTTCGGCCGTCTTATGCCCCAACAAATTGGGTTGGGCTGGTCCTGAGCCTAACCTGCGTGTATGGACTTGAGTCTCATGCCCAATAAGCCCATCTCATGTGGTCGGGCTAAGCCTAACCCAGACTTAATAGTTATCCCGGTCTTATGACTCGAGTTACGAGTTTGACAAGTTAACCTAAGATGACTTAGCTTTTTTTTAGTCTTTTTTAATTGAATTATTTTTAATTTCATCCTTCAATATTGGTTTAATTAAGAATTGAGTTTCATAATTTGTTTTAATTTGTTTTCTATTGGATTATCTCGGTCTTATGATTTAGATCACAGGTTTGGCAAGTTGACTCGGGTCATTTTTTTTTTTAATATATTTTTTCAATTTCATTTTTTAACATTGATTTAATTGAGAATTAGAGTTCATAATTTGTTTCAATTTACTTTTTGTAGGGTTATCTTGGTTTTACAACTCAAGTTGTGGATTTGACAAATTAATTCGGGTTGACTCAGTTTCTTTTTCTTTTTTGCTACTTTAGTTTTAATATTTTTTTTTTCAATTTCATCCTTCAACATTAATTCAATTTGTTTCAATTTGCTTTCTGTAGGGTTATCCTGTTTCACAACTCAAGTTGTGGATTTGACAAATTAACCCGGGTTGACTCAGTTTCTTTTTCTTTTTTGCTACTTTAGTTTTAATATTTTTTTTTTCAATTTCATCCTTTAACATTGGGTTGGTTAGGAATTGAACTTCATAATTTATTCTGATTTTTTTATGGTATCACGGTCTCATAACTCAAGCTACATATTTGTATGGTTAACTTGAGTTGACTCAAGTTAATCCAATATGTTGTCTTTTCAATGTTAAAAAAATATTATTTAGTTAAAGTATGTTCTTACTATTTATCCAGAGTGTTTTTGTATTTGTCAAATTAACCAAGTTTCATTGAGTTAATCCTCACACATATTATTGTTTTATATATATATATATATACACACACTTTTAAAAGACAATAATCTGCCCTGCAAACGTAGCTTGTGATTGTGATCCAGTTAACTTCCTATTCTCAAATATTTTTAAGTTGCCCTACACATTGCAAAGAGGTGTAGGAGCCATCATCTTCCTGTTACTGCCGGGCTTTCTGAACCAAAAGAGTTCCTCTGTGCTTTCATAAGAAATAAGAGACGCGTACTCTAAAAAACTAACTATTTCAGATACTTTTTTTCAGAAAACAATTCAATATATAGGTTTATTCTATGTGTTTTTTTTATAGCAACCGCAGAGAAAAAAATGAAGGAATAAATTGAATAAATTGAATAAAAGTATTTAATTAAAAAAAATCTCAAGGTAATAAAAATTAATTTATTAAAGTCGTGAATCAGGTTTTGGGTCTCATTAGATTTAATAATTTTTTATTACTAAAATTAATTTTCATTTAATTATATGCCAACTAGGTGTAAGAAACTTTTTTTATATATTAAAACCCAATCTTTTTTCTTAAAGAAATAAATAAGGGCGCATCGGAGTCTAACAAAAGTAGCCCTAATGTTTTTTAAAAGTTTAATAACAAAAAAAGAAGTTTTTTAAGTAAAAAACACCTTCAAAAAATAACAATATGATTTAGTTTTTTAAATTTTAAGGGGTTAAAAATACATTAAATTTAAATAAATAAAATGTTATACACTAAATTAAATAAAACTCTATAAAAAAAACATCATAAAAAATGTTAAAATTTTGTTATTTTTTTTAAAATAGAAAACAAAAAATTAAAAAAAAACTGAAATTGAATGAAAAAGTTGGAAGTGAGAATGTTTGAAATCTACCACACTGATTTGGTGGTGAGTGCACTTGTATTTATATACATCCAGTATGTAACGTATTACATGAGAAAGGAAGGTAACGTTATACATTATTGTGAGCAAGAGGAAAGGAAGGAATTAGATATGATTGTGCTGTGAT
>Ga0307511_10003213_pt1 | contig 16820 bp, 22 predicted proteins | sample 13_EM_MG_FD_200266 | JGI IMG/M metagenome (GOLD analysis project Ga0307511, IMG submission 200266) | Populus trichocarpa ectomycorrhiza microbial communities from riparian zone in the Pacific Northwest, United States - 13_EM | ecosystem: Host-associated > Plants > Roots > Unclassified | place... | reverse complement strand
GGGGGGGGCTGGGGTAAACTGGGGTGGGGTTAGAGTGGTCTGGCAAGGCGACATGCATGGCTCCTTGTCTGTAGTAGTGTAGTTGCTAATACCCTTTTTACTGCTATGTATGTATGTATATACCTCTTTTTTTTGGGAGTCATATCTGGCGTAGGTATAGATATCACAATCTTAATACGATGTGTTGTGCGGATTTCCTGTTGCTGCTTGTGTTGTGTCAGATGATAAGATGATAATATGACTGTGGCCTCTAGAAGTTAAATACGTCTATACTTCAACATTGCAGCAGCAGTAACGACATATATATTCCTTCTATTACCATTACTTCTAGTTCCTATCCCATGCTCAACTTGCATTCACTTTTCCCACCAAAAAAAAACAATGTATAAATCTACAGATCCACCCTCTGGGTAATAGTTATACTGAGTCTAATCAAAGAAATCAAGGCTCATCCGGCCCTGCCGTTCTCCTCCCTTTCCTGAACTCCACCTCGTGATCTCGCTCTTCCTCCGCTGTATCCCATCCCATCTCCCCACTCAAATACGTCATCGCCACCACTCCCCTCTCCTCTAGAATTCCCCCCCTAGAGAAGAAAGTTGTGACGACGAGGGGTGGTGGGTTTGAGCTTGTATCGTGAGGGATTGTGATGAGGCTAATCCTGGGGACGCCCTCATCGCTGCAGTAGTAATATCCTCCTTGCTTGGAACAACAGTCCGTCCATTTTTATTATTATCATTACCGTTGTCGTCGCAGTCGTTGCCGTTGTCGTCGTCGTCGTCGTGTCCTTCGTCTCCCGCCCCTCCCCAAGCACCACCTACACTCTCTAAAGTAAACCTGCTAGCCGTAGCTTGATCTAGCCTGTTCAACTCCCCTCGCGCAAAACACTTCGGGAGCAAGTACATCCTGACCGGAATAAGCGCCACCACGACTACGGGAAACCCCACTGCAGCAATCGTCTGCGTGATAGCAAACGTAGCTCCAAACCCCACTAGCTCCAACCCCACAAACCCCCACACCGCACCAAGTCTGCATTTCCTCAATGGATGAGACATAGGCGTCAACGCTGCATCCTGCAAAAGATAAAGAATCCTCAATGTGATCCCATTCCCCTCCAGTGCCTGCACGCCCATGACGAAAAACAACCCCGCTAGGACAGCTTGTGGGACGAGTCCCAGAACAGAGAGCAGTGGACGGGTCATGGTTATTAGGATTAGGATTCCTTGGGCGAGGTTGGAGAAGCGTTGTTCGACGACGTGGGTGGTGACTTCGATGGGTTTGAGTGATTTTGAGGGGCCCCCGCTGGATGTGGTGGATGGGGGTAGAGTGGTTTTGGAGGTCACGCAGAGGGAGGCGGTGTGGAAGGGGGCCTGCGGAATCAGCCCGTTGGGGGGAGGGAGACCGAGGATCCCGGAGATGCCGGTGGTGACGCCGAGGAGGAAGATATCCCAGTGAAAACCAGAGGGCTTGCGGAGGGGGAATTCAGTGCCTTGAGCAATGAGGGAGGAGACGTGGTGGTCTGGGGAAGATTTGTTAGCAACGAGCTCATCTTGAGTGGGAGTTGAGGGTAATCTTGGCTTACCAAAATAAAACAAACACGTCAAAAGCAAAGCAAAAGGTATAGCCAGAAAGATATCTGCTATAGGAATCTCCCAAAACCTAACCAGCCACTCCCTCTCCAATGTCGGCCTAAACGCCTGCGCAGTCGGCAATCTCAACAGCGCCACATTATCCATCTTCCCAATAAACTGATATCCAGAGAAAAACACCACCGTCAACGGCGCACCATAATCCCTTAAGAACGTTCTGACGGGATGTACAAATAATGTACTCCTCCCCACCACCCCACATAAATACCCAACCATCAACACCAACAAACCTATCGAGATAGACAGGTATGCAGATGCATCTGGGTTTGTATCTGAGTGCCATTGTAAAGATAATATCTGGACCCCCTTTTGCAGATATATAAATGCAACATAGAACCCGAATATGTCGCATGAGAACCGGGTTACCCATCGGACGGCGTTGGAGGAGTTTGCGATACCGAGGAAGAAATGCATGATCATGGACCAAAGGCATATCCAAGCCATGAAGGGGAGGTAGGGAGTGCCACGGTCGGCGACGATATCGTAGACAGTGCTGAAAGCTTGGTGAGAACACTATCCTGTTTGAGAGTGAGAGCAGACTTACTAGTTGAAGACAGTGATAGGGCCAGTAACTCCTACTATAACTAATGGCTGAGCTGCAAAGAACGAGAAGACTGAAGCCCCCAAGAAGGATGATAACAGGACTTCATTGACGCCGTAGGACATGCCAGTGCTTTCAAACCTGTACGAGCCGGCTGTGTTAGATTGAATACCTTCTCCACGAGAAACAGGAGAACATACATATCGAAAGAAAACGCCAACGCTGGAAGCAAACTATATATGATCCTCAGTTATTAGTTTTGCTCTCTTTGGCTCAATATATCAAGTGTAAAATCCCTTTGCAGGCCCACATACTTTGCAAAATACATATACACTGCCCACATAAAACACCGTTAGCAACTGCCAATCCATCTTTTACTATATCTTCATCATCTCACTCTTCAGATCCTATATGCACTCACCAGTACTGGGTATAACTCTATAATTCCATGCATCCGTCCAATCAGACCTATTCTTATCCATCAGCACAATACCTCCAATCTCACTAATATGCCCCCATGTGCCCACTCAGTCATCTAAAAGCATATCCTACCAATAATAAGGCGCTCTCATCCGAACATCATTCCACATTCCTTCACCCCATCTAATTCCGAGAAATTCCAGCGGCCAGTGGGGTCTCTCTCTGCTGACTACGCTTCCTCTTCTATCTCTTTCTCCATGATGATTCCTGGCCGACCTGGGTTTCTCATTGAGCTCACCGTCGAGTTGTGAATGCTGCAGTTGCTGCAGTGGTACCTTCAATTGTGGTACCGCTTCTGGTGGAACCATCACGATCACTCGTTCGTAGCCTCAAAATCAGAATTCGAACGGTACCCGGTGATGCTGTTGGGTGAGGAGTGGTTATGTTTGATGCGGACGGGTTAAATGACGGAGCTAAGTGAGGTTTATATAGGAATTGAGGGAAAGGAGAAAAGTGTGGCTACAAAGACTTTCCATTGCTCGTGTGCCCAGACGTATTTTTTACTATTATTTTGCAGTGGTGAGCAATTCAAGTATAACTCGGAAATACAGTATGTATGTATGGCTTTGTCGCAATTTGACGTGCGACTGAATCCCTTTTCCCGCATGTTTAATGTCATTCTGCTTGCGCAGAATTAGATGCGTACATGAGCCCAGCTGATGCAGGGTTTGGAACAAGAGCAATATAAACGCATGGGATGATCTGCTTTGTCCTTGTTTGTCCTGAACAGGTTTCTGCTGTAGCAGAATTTGAACTTCAGTTTGAGTTGATTGATATACTATATAATACGGTAAGTAGATGACCTTGATTATTTGCGATGCTAGGATCCAGATTGAAGCTTCCAAGGATACCCTACTTCAGGCTCTGCTCAAGCAACTAGAAGGAGATATTTCGGTCCAGTGGTGGATCCAGAAGCTTAGGAGAGAGAGGATCAGAGACTTAAAGAGAGAGCGCTATTCTACCAACTTAATCTAATCGAAGCTATCCTTCATGGCGGCACCTAGTTTCGGAACCATTGTTGACACCTTCATTCAACCTCATATTTGCCTGATGAGCTCTGTTGACCATCTTCACGTTGCGCAAGTGGATTGTCACAGGATTTGAGACACCGAATCGGATCGCCGTCCGCGCCATCCGTCCACATCTGTCAGTTAACTCCGAACAAAAATAAGTACCAGTACAAAAATAATACATACCTACCTCCCCACCAAATAATGCATCAACATAACTAAACTCGTTCAATACGGGGTCCCGATATAACTGGCAATCTGCTCCTAGGCCAAAAATCAAAAAGATGTACATATGGTTTAGTATGGTTGGCATATGTTTGGGATCTGGGTTGCCGGGTCTCGCATCAGTCCTATCGTTATGTTACAAATCGCCACTTCGCCCTGCTATGATTTATAAGTTATCATGACTTTTGCCTCGAGATCTGCTGCTGCCTATTGCTTCGGCGGCGGTGATCGCCTCAACTGTCGAGGAAACATTGCTATAAGTACATACTTGTCTACAGCTCTGTACATGTGCTTACTAGTAGTCTCGGAACCGCTATCCTTCTATCTCCTGTCTGTGCTACGTACTGTGATTCTCTCGACAGTCAAGATGTGTAGATCACACGACTTCTACTGATAAGCCGAAAAGTCTGAATAAATGTTATATTTGTGTAGTCTGGTTGGTGTTTAGGGGTACCTTACTGAGTTGGATATCGTAAACCACACTAGGATCTACGGGCCTCTGACACATAGTTCTAGAGGCAAAAAAAAAAAAATTCATTAATCCATAACAACCTCCTAGGTAGAACAACTCTGCCGGTCGCGCGGACGATTCTCGATTGTGTACCTATATCTATGCTTCGATAGAAGCTAGACAGAAGCCATCACGTTTTTCGAGAGACGTTACTTCTAGGTACCTAAACCCCAATATACAATAATTACCAACACACCTCAGCTCATGCTTCATTTCCAATATACATAACTCGATCCCCTTTGCAACCCCTGTCGCTCTTCGCTTCTGCTTCTAGCTCTTGAGATTAGGTTTAGCAACATCCTCGGCTTACGCCCATTCTGCCTACGCAGAATGCGGGGCATTGAACCAGTGGCCACGGGTGACGGATCTGGGGAAGCAGATTCAGGCTTCCCATTCTTTTTACGCGACTTGTTCGCTTCAGCGGATAGGGAGCTTAACTAAGAAATCCCACCAGATCTAGATCTGTTCGGGGACCAAGGCTCGACCATACAGCCCTTCTTGAAGACAGCAACCTAACAAAGTCAACAAGCAGAATTGGTTTTGAGTCTGCTTCGGAGCAAGATCGGTCAGATCACTTCCCATGAGATGTGATACATGTTAGCTATCTTATGTATGATAAAAATCAAAGCAGAAAGCAGATATCACTGCATTGACTGAAGGTCGACGCTCAACAACTCTATTGTACAGCACGCTGTTCACTGAGTACAAAACTTGAAAGCATAAAATATCAAGATAGTAGTGAGTCAGTCTCAAATTGATACACAAAAACCCTCAAAAGTACTAAAAAGCCGCAATCCATGACCTAAAATTCAGCCCCCAGCATCGATAGTTTGGCCTTCGTCAACCATATTCATTATGATGTTTATATGTAATGGTGTAGAGCCCAAAAAGCCAAACCATCGGCTCGTAGCCCCCAAAATTGAATCCAGTAATAAGACGAGGGAGATAGATATACGAATAGCATTTGCAATACGAAAGGAAAAGTCAACATGAAGTAGTAGAGAAGCTCAGAAAAAGAAAAGAAAAAAAACCAGCCAACCACGTTTTTCTGTAGATCCACCAAGAGTGCGCATTGCAGTCGAGGAATTCTTAACAATGGTTAAGGTATTCCAATATAATAGTAAATAGACTCCGTAAACTAGTTAATCAACTCTTGTATCAAGCCTATGCAACAAACAGACACAACAGACGAAAGACTCCACGTCCTCAGCCACCGGCAGGGTAGTAGTAGAGTGGATCATTGACTTCGGCACGGCGACTAGCGCGGTAACGTTCCTAACACGCCGCGACGGCCCTCAAAACCGGGTAGCTGACAGCCCCTTCTTCCTCGACATTCTCTTTCGAATCCTCATTCGTTAAGGGCGCCTCGGGCTCCTCCTCTGTCATCTCCTGCCTAGCATCCGTCATCTCTTCGTCCACAATCTCCTCAGCCTCCTCAGCTTTTCGCAGCATACCCGCAATGATAGTGCGTAGATTCTCAACGGTCTGGTAATCCCTATACCAATTTTCGTCCTTGGTGGTGGTGGCAGTGGGACTGGCACCAGCATCCAATGCAGGATCGATCAAGCTGTTGCTAATAGTCTTGGGTACAATGACCTCATCAGAACTGAGGTCCATCTCATCCACATTTCTTGGGGCTTTTTGTAACACTCCAACACTAAATGTGCGTCTCTGATCGGCGTCGAAAGCGGTACCGAGAGCAGGTGGGGCGGATGAGACAGAGGATGTGTAGTTGGCAGATGCGTCCTGTCCGGAAGAGACAGCGGGTAGGGTTGGGTATGTGGCTCGGGTGGATGATGGAGACTGGTTGGGAGGAGTTTGCTGCTGAGGATTTGATGCTACTGGCGATTGGGAGGAGTTGTAGTTGGTGTTAGGTGGTGTAAGGACAGCACTCCCACTTGTAGCACCCATCGAGACAACGGGAGCTCCAGAGGTTATTGTTGTTTCATTCTGATCAGCTTGAGTGGTGGCTGTATTCAGGTTATCAGCAAGAGTAACGCCACCAATGATAGGAAAAAACTGACCTGCTTGCGCATAACTTGCTGCCGAGGCGGTTGCTGCAGCAGCTGTAGCTGTCGGTGCAGAAGTATCATAGAGATTGTGTGATAACTCTGTTAGGAAGTTGTTTGCTTCTGCAATCTCTTGCTTTGTGCGGAGAGATGGAAGAGTAAATGGATGAGCCTGACTAGCAGAAGTAACCGGGGTATTTCCGTGAGCTTGATAGTCAAGGTTCTCCTGTGACACCGGCATATACTGCTGTAGTTGCGACAAACGCTGGGCCATCGCATTGTCATACACGGGCTGTATCTTGTGCCTCTTGACCTCATCGAAGAACTGATCCGCACCCTCAAGTGCACGCTTCTTGCTCCCCGTTGGTGGTTGCTGATTGAGGTCTTGGCCCTGGTGAGCAGGCTGAGGAGCATAGTAGACGGGAGCATAAGGAGCAGTATTCGGAGGGGGATAGTAGCCTGTCAGGCCTGCCGGATGGTAAGGACCATGTGGAAATTGTTGGGGGTGGTGGAAATTACCATATCCATATGCAGTCGCGGCAGTGGCTGCCAGAGCTGTGCAGACGTCAGTTTAATGCTCGAGTTCAAGAGAACCAAGAAACTTGGCAGAACTCACAATCGACACCTGAAGTGGCATAAGCGTGTCCATTGTCGCCCTAGATGCCGTGATTAGCAGAATATTCTTTTATTTGTTTTGGTAAACAGACTGCAACTTACTCTCAACGATGCCGATGCTCGGCGTGCTCTATCGGGCTCAGGACTGCGCAAAATCACAGAATCATCCGCATGCGTCTACTCGCACCTGTTAATTTACTGTAGGAAAAACCAAAAAAATGAACTGCTCTGTCACCTTTACGTGCTTCTTCAAGTCTTGAGGACGCTTGAAGGCCTTTCCACAGAATTCACACTTATGCGGCTTCAGTGGGACATGAACTCGGATATGCGACGTAATGTGGTCGCGCTTGACTGTGTTCGTACGGCAAGTACCCCATGCACAGGTCAAGCATAGGTTATTAGTACTTTTGCGACCCACATGGACATCACACAAGTGATTCTGCAGTTGTGTTATTAGTCCACGTCTTTGTCATTGGTCTAGATGCGTCTGCGAATATCCGAGCTCCGAAAGGAGTGAAGGGGGGTGCAGGAGAAACCATGACCGGTTGGTACGGCTAGGAGTTACTCACGTATAGATCTTCGGCGGAATCAAACTTCTCCGAGCAGCCGCTCCATTGGCAAGTTAGGTTTTGATCATCTTTTGGCGCAGGTGGAGGAGGTGGTGCTGGCTGCTGCTGTACTACCTGCTGCTGTTGTTGTGGCTGCGACGGTTGCTGCTGTGGAGGCTGCTGTGGCTGCTGCTGTGGTTGTTGGACCTGAGGGGCAGCAGCGACGGCTCCGGCCGTCGCCGGTGCGGCTGTCTGAGGAGTCGCCAGTTTTGATGATTGATCTTGGGGCCCTTGGTTCTCGATTGCCTGCCCTGGGGCTGTTTGCGGTGCGGACCCGGTGCCTGAGGCGAGTCCTTGAAGGATTGACTGTACGAAATCTATGATGGGCAGCTGGTGCAGAGTCGCCTTGCAAGCAATTCTGGAGTAAAATGCACGGGTGGTTGGGGTGGTTGAGTTGGGTTCTGTGCCTTGTTTATCTCTAGGCTACGGTCGACAGATGTATGACAGATAGTTTCGGTTGGAGTGATATAAGCCTGTTGTTACTGGGTGAGCGATGATGGGGAGGTCGAGGTCGCAGTCTCTCTCCAGCGGACGGACGAGCTTTATGGCCTACTTATTTTCTGGACACCTGTGGGCTGGTTGGGGTGGAGCGGGGGGGCGAGGGAACAGCGAGTGTGAGGGAGGGGAGCGGGCGAGATTTACAGCGTTCGAGTCTCGCTGTGCCCGCAAACTTGACGAGCGCGGCGCTATCCCTTTTCCAGCGAGAGCTCTGTCCACTTGCCATCTTGGCACTAGCCTTGGCGTCGCGCCAAGAACCGGCCAAGGCAATTCCAAGACTTTCTATGGCCCAAATCCATTCCGTGCGGTGAATGTAGCGCTAGAAAGCTGCTTAGTCCGCATACTCAACACCACGCGAAAGAGCAAGGAATGGGCTACGATTTGAATATGATATTTGACGGGGCTGGCCTTGAGTTGCCGCCGCGACCTGCCGTTGTCTTCTCGTTTTCTTACCCGAAGCCTCCGCTTCTGTTGGCTAAAGCCGAGAGATTTATGCCTTGGCGCCCTTGGCGTACTTGGCGCAAGGGTCCAGATCAAGCTCCATTCGCCCAATTCATCAATGAAAAACGCCTTGGCAATTGCTTGTGCTGCTTACTTTACGCAACACTTTTTTTACAACTGCAGTATCTTACCCCTGACACGGCCTCATCCCACGCTACAAGGTAGGCTGTGTATTTCCAGGCCACTTGGCAGAAGGAGATCGAGGCTAGTCAAAAAGTAACCACAATAGGCTACATGACGCAACGTCATCCTTAGGTACAAAGAGCTTAAAATCATTTATGCCACTTTAAAGTAGAATATTGAGAAGGTCAGTTACTTTGAGTTCGGGGCTAAGGTTTTTGTGCGACTTGAGTGAGACCCTAAGCGAACATCATTGGGCTGAATAACCCAGGGTGCGATATCACAGCTTCTTTCCTGATGTAAGAACCAAGTCTCGGAACATAGTGGTTCCGAAACTATTTCAAAATAGCCCCTTGGAAAAGCCATCAGCACGAGCTCGCTGCTTGGTACATATGTGGTGTATCTTCCTCAGCGATTGCGAAGGTCAAAGTGATGAATACTCTACAGCAAACAGGTGCCATGGCACCGGGTCAGTGCAGCGTGACATAAGGCTTAAATGAACTTCCAGGCATATAGTTTCATCTCCTGGGGTTTATGTATGTGGCGTTGGCTATGGTCAAAATCTTGATAGCTGTTAGCTTTGAGGGTAATTTGTCGTGTAATATGAAAATTATCCCCATTTGGGAAGTCGATCTTTGTGTGAGAGGTGTTCTTTTCGGGGGTGTTATGGTGTGGAGCGAGATATTATGTTGAATCTCCTCCATTACAAGATCAAGCGTAACCAAGGAAATCATTCCCTACCCGATTCACGATGCAAAAATACCTAGAGTCTCTCAGTAGCTATCTACTACTTAATTCCCCCAACCAGGCTACATGTTGGGCTTAGTCATAGGACCACGCATTGATCTGAACTTAGGGGAGAACATCAGACCTAACATCACTCATTAAACTAGGCAAAAGTACCCACCCCAACACTGCATAATTATAGCCTACTATTCGTTTTTATCATCATCTAAACCCAAACGCACGATATGTGAAAGATTGCAACCGGACTAGTGAATGCTATATTCGTGTCCCGGTTGCACCGTCCAGTGGGCAAATTTGTCAGTATTAGGCGGGGAGAAACGAGTTTATATAAATTCGAAGGATGAATCTGCCAAGGTTATTTGATAACATGCTGTGTGGTAGCTAGAGTAAAGAGTGGAACCAGACTAAAAGAGTGGAAGCACTTGAATTGCTAATTCTGGCCAGCATCGATAAAGTAACCCAGGGGTGAACTGTAACGTGACTCGGGTCTGTATTAGGACAGCAGGGCTATGGGTATAGAGTATGCAGGTATTGCATATAAGATGCCTAGAGGTTAGAGAGCAATAGGGGGTGTATTGATGTTTATTTAGACTCGCTGAGAACCAGATTCTAGCAGCCGCAGAAAAAGAGCGGTAGATGATAATTCCATAATAGGCTTAGCAGATTCCTATCGTGAGTGTACCAGTGATCGAACCAGACTACCCGAGATAATACGATAGCCCCTCCGGGTGCTGCCAGCTTCCAGCATGTCCAAAAGATATAGAGCTTCCTGATCAACATGCCACAGGAGAGTTATATACAGTCTGGACACGAAACCCAACCGGAGTTCAATTGCCAATATAGATAGGTAGTATTTAACTCTTTCGTTATGCGCCCAAACACGCCTTTAACTCCATGGCTGACTTCCAAAAAATATATATATAAAGCAAGAATCGCTAACCAAAACCTATCTCGTGAAAGAAAAAGAAACAGAGTAATGGGAATTGCGTGGTTATTAGGTATGGGGAAAATGTGAAGTATTGCGTGCCAAACCGGTGATATGCAATGGTTTTGCCAAACAAGAAGATGGAGAGGTTATTAATAAAAACAGTGAGACCCTCTACCCGTGTGCCATCATTCTGATGGCCCATTAATCGAGTAGTGTTGGGCCCCAGGTATATAAGGCATAACATCATGTTAGAGAAGCCAAGTCTCCAGAGTTTATTCCCATTCCCAGACTTGGGCGAGAAAATTGTACATGTTAACCTTTTTGTTCTTCATCTCAGCGATCCATGGGTGCTCCAACATCCTCCATGGACTGGCCCGTCGAGCTGTATCTTTCTCTAAACTTTTAAAAAGGTCAGCGTACCAAATCTTTAAATATAAATTTGAGATAAACATACCAGCACGCAAGAAAGTACTTGAAGTTGTGACTCCATTTGATGCCACGCTCATCCTGCAGCTCTGGGATGGGCTTTCTGACAATAATGGTCAGAAGCTCAATGAGCATGGCGGGAGTTTGACCGTTTCCACCATCATCAAGGAAAGGGAATTTATTTTGTGCAACTTCCATCAGTGTAACACCAAGAGACCAAACATCGGACGTAATGGTGTATGATAGGCCTTGGATTCGCTCAGGCTTTGCGACCGTCAGTACATGATTCGGTGTACTAGAAAGTGATGGATACGTACCGCCATGTAGTAAGAAGTTCCAATAAAGGTATTTGCGTCACCTTTTGACCCAAGAAGCTCTCCAGAGACACCAAAGTCGCACAGCTTGACCTGTCCATTCCTGCAGAGCAGAATGTTTGAAGGCTTGATATCTGTATAAGGCGGTTAGCGGCTTGGAGAGTATATATGAATGCAAAATGGTCCACGAACCCCTGTGGATAATCTTTCGTCCACTTAAGTATGTCAATCCCTCAAGGACACCTTCTGCGATTTTCCCCAACACTTTCTCGCCAGTTCTCCCCCCACGGCTTTTTACCATCCTATAAATGGAATCCAACGAACCACCCTCGCAAAACTCCATAGCAATTGAAATGGTAGCAGATTGGATATCAATGAATGCACCGTAGTATTTGCAGATATATGACGAAGAACATTCCTTGTTGAAGTTTAGCTCACGCATGATCTGTTTTTTCACCTCCTCACTTGGGTCGGTGGTAATAATCTATCACAAAACATGTCAGTGCAACTATAGTAAATATCACATAGTGTCACAATACCTTCATGGCGAAGACCGTCTTTCCCCCTTTCAGCTGACATTTTGTGACAGCACCTCCAGCACCTTCTCCAAGACTTCCCAATTCCACAATCCTCTCTTGTTCTCGTGCTATCCTCCAACCCTCATCGTCTAGGTCCTCAACGTCTAACGTGCTTTGGTCTATGTCACTTTTCGGTCTACTAGCTTCTTTGGAGCCTCCACTAGTTGTATTATCAGGAGATCCTTGAACTTGAGTCTTCAAGCCCATCGCAAAGCCCAATGCCACATATTGATTTGTCGTTTGCGAGGGTCGCCTACCGCTGTCCCCGATACTAACACCTTGTGCTGGCGTAGCTAACCGAAGCTGGGGAAGTCCAGGCCGTCCAGCTGGTGGTGCGGGTCCAGCACCTGGGATAGACAATGCCAGTCGCGGATTCCGAGCACCCCTGTTATTGAGGGAAGTCATTGGAGGGCGGATTGGAGGGGTCATGATAGGCGCTGGTACGGTAGACATTTTGTAAGGACGTACGCCTCAGTTATCGAGAGGATTTCAAGAGACGTCAAGATCAAATATCTCAATGCTGAACGTTGTGTGCCGAGTTGGGAGTCGGCTACTTTGAACAGAGGGGGGGGCGGCTGGCGCACAGGGCGACGAGTGTCTTTTTTTGCTTTGCTGCGGCGATTAAACAATGGGACCCCTCTTAGTTATCACCCTCTCCTTGGGGGGGGGGGCCTAGGTAGATGATGAAACTGTAGGCTAATGGGATTGTCAATGGTGCGGCAATGGATGAGAGGTGTTGGGTGAACGACTGCTGCTGGTTTTTGGAAGGGACCCAGCTAAACTTTTCTCCAAGCCAAGCCCAAAAGAAGAAACGAGCAGTGCTACAGGGACCCGGGTGAAAGAGAATCACCAAGGCGATGTGATGCTCAGAAAATGCGTAGCAAAGAGAAGTGGAGAAGTACAAGAGAATAGAAAAGGGGAAGAATAGGGTGGGATTATTCAGGGCTTTAAAGTCGACAAAGGCTGTATGTAGGATGGCTACTGGGAAGCAACGAGTGACGGAGGGGTGGCAGTCGAGGGCCGGGGGAGGGGCGACGTGCTCGGCTGGACCAGAAAAGGTGACGAGGAGGGAAAAGAAGCAACGATAGGGTCCAAAAGGGCGACGGAAAGAGGATGCAGAGCGAGCTTGAGGATGCGAGAGCAGCAGGTTACTTGAAGCTTACGTTAAGGGCCTCCTGCTTTGGCGGCAACTTCGATTGAATAAGTGCGGCGTGAGGGGAACGAAACGAGGGGCAAGCAGCTCTCAAGGTGCCCCAGCTTCATCCCATCCATTTAGAGACCTAGAATGATAATGGAGTTGTGCTGCGACTCCACTCCAGCGATATGTTGCAGAATGTTATAACATGGAACAGCGTTTCTATGGTACAAGATCGGAATCAGCGTCTAGTCAATCCGCCAGCTGGTTGCGTCTTGCTCATGGCGAGACCAGGTATTGAGGCCAGATAGAGCGCCCTGTAAATACTCTACAAGCAAGTTTGATAACTAACAACCCCCTCGGATTTTGCGGAGGCCAGGGCTGACCAGGGCGCGTGTTTCACATTGATCCGCCGCTGGTGGCTGCATACGTACTTGTTGCCGAGCGCTGCCTACTCAAGTCCCACGATAGACAAGTTGATTCAGGTAACAAAATATAATGAGTTCCTCGCATCAACTGCCAGCGTGCCAAGTTACTTGAAACCGACACTGGAGTGATTGAGACAAGATCAGTCAGTGATGCCTTAAATCGATCGTCAAGCAGAAAATGATATCAATTTGCGAGGGAGCCGCATTTCGAGGACGGCTCAAATGAACTAATCATTTGGCAGTTCCCTCATCTCATGAGCTTCAATGTGGAGATAGGCTAGCAAAAGTTATCCAGTCCTGTAGCAAATCTACCCCTCTTTCAGCTGGTACAGGGATTCCCTTGGATCTAGCTCTATCGCTGCTGTAATTTCAACTGGAGGTCTTTGGTTATAGCTTTACTTGGATGAGAGCCCTCTCCCATACATGGGCTCATTCAACAGAGCCAGCCTAAGGAAGCAAGTGATACAATTAATGTCGTGGGTTAAAGCTGGTCTGAGCTTTACTTGTGTCAGAATTCAATCTGGGCCACGTTTAAAGTGACCAAGGGAATGACTCGGAATGAATCTGGTCAGCCTCGAGACTAATTCAGTTAATTCCGATGCATGGGAGTTGAGCTCGAACCACTCTTTGGAACTGGGAACTCGGGGCAATAAGGCTGCCAGACTTAATTACAAGTTTGAATGCATATATACAGTAGACTTTGGGTTCAATAAATGGGCTGCTTGATGAAGATCTCAAACCTCGGCAAGGATGACCCGAAAGCTTTGATGTGGTCTGATGGCCCCCCAATCTTAGAACGGGATGTTACATCGGCACAAAAACCAGACTACGGCATAACAACCGGAGAGGTGACAGTTATGTAAGCATGCTTGGCAGGAATTAATGCTGATACATACGGTCGGGTCTCCCACAATAGCCTCCCAAACCCAAGTACGAGATATCTGTAGTCTGGCTGAGTGCGAGATCATATGTACTAGAAACTATTAATTTCCTGCTTGTGCTCACGAGATCAGCTTTGACTGCTGTTATCTAACCCCTCCAACCAGATCGTCGTTGTTGCGTTTTGGGTAGGTAGAACACCACCAACCTCTCTGCAAAACCCACCATCCCTGCCTTACCCAGATCCCCAACGCCCACTGCCGCCGAGCAAGGTTTCAGATCCTGCGGCTGGGGGAGAAAAAGTTGTGCAACTGAAAGCTCAGGTCGGAAAAAAATTAGATACTAGCTGTTAAACAACAGGACGAGGCCTATTCTTACGATAGTGATGATGCCTACAGATGGGACGAACGACACAGAGATCATTCCTCCGAAGCCTACACCCTCATTTGTCTCGTTAGGCGTTAACAGATGGTTGGTTGATTCCCTTGCCGCCATGGCCATACGGAAACCGACGCCCATTCAAGCTGCTTGTATCGGACCAATACTTGAAGGTGGGTTCTACTACTCTTCCCCACCCATCATTCTGGCCTGGAGGGGGTGAGGTTGACAGCTGCATTACAAGATAGCTTACCTATCGGTGTAGGACGAGATTGTATCGGTGGCTCCAGAACTGGTTCGGGAAAAACAGTTGCTTTTGCAGCACCGATATTACAAAAATGGGCAGAAGATCCTTTTGGGATTTTTGCGCTCATTCTGACGCCCACGAGGTGATCCCATCATCCTTCATACGATATAAGACAGCACTCATAAACTCATTGAACTTCTAGGGAATTGGCACTTCAGATGGCCGAACAATTTCACGCTTTAGGTTCCCCGCAGAATATCAAGCTTTGTTTGCTGATCGGAGGGGCGGATATGAGAACACAAGCAATATCTCTAGCGCAACGCCCACACGTTGTCATAGCCACCCCTGGACGACTGGCAGACCACATCAGGTCCTCTGGTGAAGATACCATATGCGGCCTTCTGCGGACTAGGTTCGTCGTCCTCGACGAAGCGGATAGACTCCTTACCGATTCTTTCGCAGAAGATCTGTCAGAATGCCTTGATGCTGTTCCTTCAGCAGAGCAAGGACGACAGACATTGTTATTCACGGCTACAATGACTGATGAGATCCGGTTCCTCAAGGATAAGCCACCAGTTAAAGGGAGAAAGCCAGTGTATATTTGTGAAATCGACACGGACCAGTGAGTACCTCCGCATCGGATCTTGCTACTGATTCTGATTGGTACTGCTCTAGAACATCGATACCCCCTACACTAGCTCAGACATACCTTTTCATACCCACAACAGTGCGCGAGGCATATCTACATACGCTCCTTAGCACACCAAGAAACGAAAAGAAAGCAGTTATCATATTCACAAACCGCACCTATACTGCTAACCTCCTCACACAAACCCTAAAACTCCTCGGTCATCGAGTAACAGCTCTTCATTCTGATTTGCCTCAGCGAGAGCGGATTGATTCCCTAGGCAGGTTTCGTGCACAGGCTGCTCGCATACTAGTCGCCACTGATGTTGCTTCCCGTGGTCTTGATATTCCAGTTGTCGAGTTGGTTATCAACTATGACGTCCCCCGTGATCCAGATGATTATATCCACAGGGTTGGTAGAACTGCAAGAGCTGGGAAGAGGGGTGAATCTGTTACCATTATCACTGAGCATGATGTGCTATTAATTCAAGCTATTGAGGAAAGAGCTGGAAAGAAAATGGAGAAATATGAAGATGACGAGGGTGTGAACTTGGAAGGCCGCGTGGTTAGGGAAATGTTACAGGTCGTCAGTGAGAAAAAACGAGAGGCGATTATGAATATTGAGGAAGGCAGGAATGAGAAGGGAAAGAAGAGGAGAAAGGGGAAGGCTTTGGATACGAGTGCTCGCCGTAAAAGATAGAGTGGTGGAATGTTGAATATAGGGAAAACTAGCACCCGGCACCTCTCTTAAGGTCCAATAGAATAGGAACCAGACTGCAAGATAGGCCGTGTTTTGTGGGCTGGGGGAAGAGTGCGATCTTTTAATGGCGTTCAGGGCAGGAAAAAGGTTTTTTATCTCTGGCTTGATTTATATAATGAGCGCTCCAAATATATACAAAATTACCTCACCATTATTCCCGGAAAAAAAACTACTCGAATGAAATTTCGAAAACGAAATCCATGAATCTGGCCCCCGGTATATCTACTTACATAAATATTTAGACTCGGCTATTTGAATCGCCACAGAAACCCACCCAGCGCATGATCGTACCCCATCGTGCCCCCCTCACAGACAGACACAAGGCCCTCCCAACCAGGGTCTTTAATCACGGTCTCATGATCGTTAATCCGAACGCGGCGTGCTGCTTATAAAGGCGGAAAACGGGGCAGAGTGGGCACCGTGACCGTACCGGGTGCAGTAAGATCCGTATGATCAGTACTAAGCAGTCTTCCCTCCGGTTGCCATGACTACAGGCGGCATGTCACTGCTTGGAGTATGTACGAAGGTGACAGGTACATGAAAAACGTGGGAACAAGCTCCAGAGCCAATTGCACGTGGCTCCACCCTACTTTCGAGAACAACTTGTAT
>Ga0307511_10003211_pt1 | contig 16824 bp, 5 predicted proteins | sample 13_EM_MG_FD_200266 | JGI IMG/M metagenome (GOLD analysis project Ga0307511, IMG submission 200266) | Populus trichocarpa ectomycorrhiza microbial communities from riparian zone in the Pacific Northwest, United States - 13_EM | ecosystem: Host-associated > Plants > Roots > Unclassified | place... | reverse complement strand
TCTTGTTTTATCAAAAAAAAACTTATGTCGATATTATAAAAATTTAAACTCATGATCATTTCACCGGCTCTCCACTCCATGAGCTTCGGTTTTATATCATTCTTACAAAACCTAACTTGCCCTTAAAACTAATGTTCAACATGTGCAATTTGCAATGGCAAAGTGATAAGAGAAAATGTGATAGAGTCTGCATCTGTAAGAAATCCAAGCGGGGATAAAGATGAGGTGAGCATCAATGGGAATCCCAGAGATCTCCAGTACTGGTTGATGGGAGACACGAGGCAGTGATGCTTGAGATCCTGACAAGTGTCAGTTTGGCCCAACAGGTAGTAGATCCAACGGTCATGAAACAAGATTTGGGGTCCGATTGTAAATGTTCCCTTTCATGTGACAGCCTTGATTGGTATGCTCGAGGTGGAATGCAAAGCAAGTTATCCACACAGTGATTTGCACCTAAAAGAGGAAAGGTTCCTCGCTTGCTTTTCAATGGTGGAGAACACCGTAGTCCCATAATCAGAATATAATCCATGTAGATGACAACTATCATACACAGAATGGATAATGATGAATGATGCTATCCCGTGATGCTATAGTGTGTTTATTGTTAATAATAATTAGATTTTAGTTCATGTGAAAACATTATTATTGGATGTATATGCTATATTAATATATTGATACTATAGGCCGGTAGGATGTCTAGTTGAACTCATAGTTTAGAGTCCGAACGGTTCAGTATGATGTTTAATTTATTTTAAAAAGAATAGGAGTTAAAAATTCAGATTTGTTTTTTTTTGAAACCTAACTATGTAGATTTAACTAATTTACATATTTGTGCTGCGTCGTCATGACATGTTGGATAAAAAATCTCAACATAACTAAAAGGCTTTCATGATAAAGAATTATTAATATTATTATTAAACTCGGTTTAGTGAGTTAACATTAAAATCTATTTATTTAACTTTCTATTTATTTTAAGTTTAAAATTAAATTAAATAGCATAAAAATTTCACTGATATGACCGAGTCGATTTAATTGGTCCAATAACAAACCACTTAGCAGTAAAAAAATATGATAATGAAATTGAAAAAAATTTAAAAACTGTACCTAATCCAAGTTTAAAATTAAATTAAATAGCATAAAAATTTCACTGATATGACCGAGTCGATTTAATTGGTCCAATAACAAACCACTTAGCAGTAAAAAAATATGATAATGAAATTGAAAAAAATTTAAAAACTATACCTAATCCAAGTTTAAAATAAAATTTTCTAGAAGTTAAATCAATACAATTCAGTTGATTTTATCAATTCAAAGCCACCCTAGCCACAAAATTAAAAAATAAAATAAAACTAATACAAAAAAACCCTCTACGGATAAACCCATTTCATAAATCCCAAAAAGGTGCAGCTTTCGGTGCCAAAATGAGAGGATTCCTTCACATTCAAGGGGGTCAATGTGGGAACCAAATTGGGGCCAAGTTTTGGGAGGTGATCTGTGATGAACATGAGATTAATCATACAGGGAAATACAATGGAGATTCAGAACTTCAATTGGAGCAATGAAGTAAGTGGTGGAAGATGTATGCCAAGTGCTGCTCTTATTGATCTTGAACCTGGTCCATGGATTCAGTCAGATCTGGTCCTCAACTTTGTTTTCTGCCAATCTGCTACAAGGTAGTTTTTTATTTAATTCTTCTCTCTCTTTTCTTTCGGATTGAAGTAAGCAGATGTGAAATGAACAGGAGAGGTTTCTAGAAATAAAGTGAAAAAAGTAACTGTAATTTCTTATTAAAAAAAAAAAAAACTCTGGAAATCACATGGCATGGCATTTTGTGGGACCCAAAATGACAAGTGGGCTGCTTTTGAACGGTCGGGAAAAATTAGGCACCAGTCCATGAGGAAAGCTTTTTGCCTGAGAAGAGCAAGATTATCAGCAGAATTTGAGGGGGAAAAAAACAGAGAAAGGGATAGCAGGAAGCAACTTGCATTGATGATCTGTGTTAGGAAATAGAAAATTGGGTGGAAGCAACTTGCTTTTGATAGAGATTTGCAATTATTTATTGCTAACATTATTGGGCATGATGCACATGCAAGCCTTGAGTATTCACTATCATATGGTCTTTTTCTATACTATAAGTTAGTCAAATGGAGAGTGTCATTCGAAGAAGAAACAATGGTGAAAACATACACTGCTGTGTTAGAATTACAAACAGTTCATGATGGGAGGGCAAAATCATGGAAAAAAACAGTTGTAACATTGACATATCATATCTATTATGATCCTGTATTTATTTTTTTTTATTGCTGCACGGAATTTACAATATAATGTTTGAGTGAACAGGACTGGACGTGACTTGATAGGATTACGATGGAAAAACTGCTTCTTTCTTGGTAGTATCTCATTTGCACACGCTATTGAATTCATCAAGATAATGTTTGGTTATTATTTTGAGATTAAAAAAAATAAAAATAATTAAGATAAAAAAAACATATATATAATTAAAAAAATAAAAATTCACTCTAACTGTAAACCCCGGAAAAAAATAAATAAATACATAAAGGTTACTTAAATTGAAAACTAACTACATGAGAAATAAAAGTGAAGAAATTCTTGCGTATGGTTAAATAAAAGACAGGAATTTAGAAATTTTTTAATATATTTTTCGGCCGAAATAATTCGAGACATTATAATAAGCCAGTAATGTTGAAGGTTGGATTTAATTGAAGATAATAATACACTTAAAGGAAATGGGGTCTAAATGCAAATAAGGAAAATTATAGAGTATAAATACTCTCTCCTCACCAAAAATCTGCAGGAACCATAAGGAGAGAAAATATAGGGAGTTTTATATCCATTCTTGAAAAACCAAGAGAGAGAAACACTAAAACTTCAAGAACCCATCCAAGATTAAGGGTTTATAGATGGGATAAACACTTGTGAGTAAGGGATTAACAAGAAATTGAACAAGAAGAAAAGAAAGGAGGGAGTTGAAAATCTTCAACTGGTTGAAGATCAAAATCTTAATTCGTATCGGGTAACGTGTTCTAAACATGATCTTAAAAATTCATTTCAAATTCGATAATGAACTGATGTCTTAATTCTTAGACATGAATTGGGGAAAAAGTACTTATTGTTAAAATTAAGTTAATTCATGTGTGTTATGTAGTTTATAAAAGTATTGTGTGAAGGGAAAGGGGAGACGAATCTTTACAGACTTGTCTCCTGACTTTCGGTGAGATTTCGAGTAGGAGGATGAGGGAATTAGGATCGGATTCCTTCATAGAAATTGTAGATTTGGATGTTAGCTAACCAAGAAAACTAGTCGTGCTCAATTTGGAGATGTAGAACTCTAGTTATGGGTTACCAACCGAGACTGAGTCGTGATTGATTTTGTAGGGCAATAGGACTGATGGGTTGATGAGCAATTTTGACTATCTTGGAGGCAAAACTGGGTTCTCCTTCATCAGAGAACTTGTAGCATCGTGTCTTAGCTTTCCAACGAGATCAATCTCACTTAAAATGGAGTTCTAGAACTCTAGATATAGTTAAAAATCTGATGAGTGTTCAGACATGAATGGTTGGACAGCAACCGTTGGTCAGTAACAGTTCAAACAGCAACGGTTGGACAGCAACCGTTAGGCAGTAACAGTTCAAACAGCAACGGTTGGACAACAACAGTTGGACAGTAACAGTTCAAACAACAATAGTTGGACAATAGCAGTTTAAAGTTAGACAGTAACATTAGACTTTCACGTGAATATTATAGGTAAGAATATAAAAGAATTGAGTCATACAAACACTTGCACATTGAGATACTAACTTTGAAAATATACCTGATATATGTATGTTTGTTATCATAAGGAAATGAACATGCATAGAAAGTAAAATATGAGTAATGAACGAATATGGATTCTCTATAATATCGGCTTGAAGGAATCATAACCAAAAACTTCCTTGTGATTCAGGATGAGCAACCAGGATTGGATCTTCTGTCAGGGGAGGTCATGAGACAGGCGGAGCAGGTGCATGATTTTCCCTCCTTTTTGCACTTATACAATTTAAAATTCTTCTAGTTAATGCAATTACAATAAATATTGTGTTCAATGTAAATAAAGTCTAGCGTATTTATAAGATTAGTTTCGGCTAATGGCATCCGTGATAGGATTGCCGGGAAACGAATTACAAGATTAGCTTCGGCTAATGGCATCGGTGATAGGAATGTCAGGAAACGAATCACAAGATTGGACTTTGCAAGGTCACCCGGTTCATACAAGTAAATAAGAGTATTCAAATTAAGAATATGCAAATGAGTGTTAATTGGGTTTAAAAGATTTACAAGCAAAAAATAAGTTGTTTGTTAGAATTCTTATAGATCCGATAGAAAATTAATACTTCATTCATATATATTACATGAGCAAATAAATATTTCTTTTATCAATATAATTGTATGTTTATTTATGTAACAGGTCCATCAAATATACAGGGAGATCATTAGTTTAGGACTCTACTTTGTCAAACTTATATAAATATTTAACTTAAACAAAAGGGAATTAACACATTTATGTAGTATGTTTTTGTGTAAACCTTGATGTATTTATAAAAGTTCAGCATAGCATGTGGTACTTTAGTTATCTTGTAATTAATCCTTTTTTAATGTTTAAGAACATTTATTATGTTGTAATGCTTTCTTTGCATGTTAGCATTTATTTTTCTTTTAAATTTTATGATATGATATATGGGCTATGTTTATATTGAACTTACTCGTAGGATATATATATATTGTAGATTGTAGATTGTATGAGGTGTTGAATTACGATGATTGATATAAGGTCCGGAATTATAGGGCCTTGTGATGATGAGTTGATTGAATAAATTGATAGTAGTCAATAACTTGGGATGTCCTAAATACAAACGAAATTTTGCCGAATTTTTGGTAGATTTAAAAAAAAAATTACCCTCAAATTATGAGAATATGTTGGGATCTTTTAACATTGATCAAGTCGTACAGCTGGGCTGTTACACTAAGTGTTCTAAAAACATATTTGTTTTGTATTTCTATTTCTATTTCTCCAATCAAATGTACTCCTTACCTTCCATCTAACCTCGTGATATCCTATTCATTAACATGTATCAAACACCTATCTAATTGAGACTTGAAAGAACACTCCATTCCAAACTTTTGATACAAGAACTATGGATTGGTTGAGGATCAGTTCTTCATAAGGGCATCAGTCCATATCAGAATTAGATTATCCACAGTGAACTGAGTTGGCTTTTTGCTGAAAATTACATAAAAAAGAGCTGACTCTGGGATAAATAAGAGACAAGTGAAGATCCAAACCTAATATGGACCTACTCTTGAAAAAATTGATGTAGAAATAGGTTAATTATTCATCTGATAGAAAATCCTTTCTACGCCTATGATGCATCATAGCTTGAAGAACTTCATGAATAAGGTAATTGAACATAAATATAATACGTCTCCATGAAGGATTTGAAAGGGACTAGGTGATCAAATCCTTACACAAACAACCATTTTGTTCTTGACTTTGTTGGGAAGGACGGCAAACCTCAGTATCAAATCAGATACCCCAAGTTATAGTCACTCGGGTGCTGCAACCCTTCTTGGAAATTTGATGATTGCTGAACCAAACCTCAGAAATTCGATGATTCCTAGCCAAATCATGGTTTTTTATAATGTAATAAGTTATTTAAATACATTAAAATAATAATTTTAAATTTTTAAAAATTTATTTTTAATATAAGTACATAAAAACAATCCAAAAATACTAAAATTTAAACATTAAAATAATACAAAAATACTAAAAAATTTATTCAAAGCGAATACAAAAATTTTAATTTTCTTACAAAAAAAAAAAAAAAAGGTTGAGAACACTTTATTGGAAAGTAGAATCACCAGCTAAACGGCCGGCCTTTGACATCAAATCAAGCAATAGTAGATCCTCTCATTATTCTTATAATCCTGTGCTATCTTTGCATGCACAACAAAACATATAAGAATGGGCCCATTCTGGCACTTCAAGGGCACAGTCACGGCCTTGCTATAATGATGTTCAAGGGTGCAATATGGACAAACAAACCCTCGATCATTCCGCGCCTATCAAGAGGGAGGATGATAATAAAAAGCCAAGCTACACCATCCTCGGTTTTTCATGAAAGAATAGCGACCCCCTTAACCGTCGTCGCACTCAGAATAATCGGAAGATGGCATTTGCACAAAGTGAGAAGGTATCCATGCAATCATACAACAGGAACCATCAAAGCAAATGAGCAATCGAGGTGACATATAAGTAACATGTTTGACATAAAAGTTTCTATTAAGTTCAAAACCAACAGAATCCACTTAAGTTTTTGCATAGAAATTGAAAGCACAAGACTACAAACTGGCACAAACTAGATCCTACATAACAAGATGGGGGCATAACTTGCAATCTAGTACTTGTGATAGTTAGTTCTGACTTATGATGGAAAAGGTGAGGCATATACTGAGACTGTCAGCCCAGCTCCCATCCAAATGACAAACCAATATGAGCCGAACGAGTTTGAATCATTCATCTGCTGCTGGTGATTGACTGCAACATTGGATCAGAATATTGGGTTAGAAAGATGAAAGAAACATGAAATTAAAACAAGTCATTAAGATAAAACACAGCATTAGATACATACCTGTGGTATCTCTCATGTCTAGGGCTTTCAACTCTTCCAATTGCACTGTCCCTCTTGTCAGGATTGGAGCTTGGGCTTCTCCATTGACCATTTTCAGGGCTAGACCCATCTCTTTCAGAGGGACTATGGCTGGAGGTACGGCCTTTGTCTGGGTTAGGCCTTTCTCTTCCATATGGACTACGGCTCGGGACACGACCATTTTCAGGGCTAAGCTTTTCTTCCCTTTGATAAGGACTATCACTAGGGCCATTACCATTGACAGGACTAGCCTTGTCCTTGCGGTAAGGACCACGGCTGGGGCCATGGCCATGGTCACTGCCAGCCCTCTCTCTCCTGGAAGGACTACGAGTTGAACCCCGGCCATAGTCAGGGCTAGCCCTATCTCTCCTATAGGGGCTAGGGCTGCGGCGACATCCAGAATCTGGGCTAACCCTCTCTTTGCGATAAGGACTAGGGCCATGGCCATAATCAGTGCTTCCCCTTTCTCTTCGGTAAGGACTTGGAGAACGCCTCCTATCATGTCCTCGCCTATCAGGTGACCTATCACGACTTCTATCAGGACTGTGTCCATCCTTCCTTTCACCATCATCTCGAGCAGCATATTCCACTGAAATAACTCGATACAGCAGCTTGCTGCATGACAAACAAAAGCATAAATCAACTAGTGAGCTACATCAAAACATGAAATCAGAAGGATCCACTCAAATCCAGCCCCAGATCTCTGGATTGTTTAAGTGTTTTTTAAACAGTAGGACAGGAAAATCATGATTGTACTACTGAGAAATAGCGAACAGTTCACATTTTCCAAAAACTAGGAAGAGCACCATTTACTGAAGAAACAGGGTAAGAGACGTGTAAGAGGATAAAGGAAAATCAACCTCATGTTTGTTGCATCCAGTGCTTTAGTGGCATCCTCCTGTGCTTCATACTGAACAAATGCAAAATTTCTTCTTATCCTTACACTCACTATCCTCCCATATGGCTCAAAGTGCCTCTCCAAATCCTTAGTCCTAGTATGATGAGGGTCAAAGTTGATAACAAATAAAGTCTTAGATGGCCTTGTGTTAGCAGATTTTCTTGATGAGCCACCAGGCTGTCTAGCCCCACGTTCTTGCTACAAATAGCAACAATTACAGCAAGTCAGCTCAAGTAAGATGCACCACTTGAGCACATTCATAACCTGGACCATTCAACATGTTACTACCTTTGTCCATTCAACATGAAGTCTGCGGCCCTTGCGACCAAATTCTACACGATCAAGTCCTCGAATTGCATCCTCAGCATCTCTCTCATCTTCCATATAAATAAAAGCAAATCCTGTATACAAGTACAGCAAAAAGACACTAAGTAAAATGTATAATAGTCATGTTCACTATAAAAGGAACAAGAACCCCTCCCTGAAAGGATTCTTTGATAATCAGATGGTATTTCTTGGTCAGCAGCACACAAAGCGCCTATACCCTTGAATACAATTTGGCAACCTACCTGAAATCTATAAACTAAGTGACCAGTAGAAATAGCAACAGACCTTGTGCGAGATGAACTAAATGATGTCATGGAACTAGAATCCAAATGTGGATGTCTCATGGTGGGTCAATGAAAATAGAGAGCCTTCTCCATCTATTCTGCTGCCTCTGCTGTGAGGTCGACAATGTTTCAATATTGAAACATGTCTGGGATTGAAGGCTGGGCAAAAGTCATGAGAAATGAAAGGCAATGGTGTCTCAGAAAAATTGGCATGGTTCTGCCATTGCGGATGAGAGTAATTCTTCTTGAAAACAAGAAGATGCTTGTCACAGGAAAGGAACAGAATTCTGAACAGCCATCCATAAGCCGGGAAGAGTATATATTTCCCAAGACAATCCTGCGCCAAAGAAAATGTTGAGTATGGGGGTTTATGCTTCAAAAAAATACTTGTCTTTTTTCATTAATAAATCCTGAACCCCCACTAGAACTCAACAAAGGATGATAAGTGCCGCTGAGTCACAGTCTGCTGAATGTCCCAATCAAGCTGTTGCGTTACTGGTATGAAGGGAAAGGGCCACTCATAAGCATGGGAGTCTGGTCCCACTGGCTCGGCTGGTTGCTGACAGACTTTCCAATTAATTCCAGAACAATGTATGCATTATTTTTAAATGATGTTTTCCACATCCAGTTGGAAAGCATTAAACATTATTCTCTTATTAACTTTAAGATTAAATATGCTTTGTCTACAAAGATAAAAATCAATTATTCTCAAGATACAATTAAAACCTCTGGCAGATGAATGTCAACCATCTCTTGCCCTATCATTCGAGTTAAACATTTAAGAAATGGTTTAGTACATCTTCACTCACAACAAAAAACAAAGGCAGTGACAAGAGTTAACTCAACTAGCACCATGTCTACCCCTACCACTTATCAATCTGCACTCACGATGTGCTTTTATTCCATTCGAGTGGAATAAAATTGAATGCTACATCAACCAATACTATCATAACATCTATCAATTATATTATTAAGTTTTTTTTTCATATTAACAATATATATATATATATATAAAAACCTTCTCAATAATTCATCCAAGAATTCATTGTTCATTATTAAACTTGAGTCCAAAAGGGAGAAACCTTTTCTTCATTGAAATCATCTCAAAAACTCTCTTCATATAACACCAAAAACTCCAAACCCTCACAATTCCTGCATTTATCAATTTTACTATCTACACAAAAGGCTGTTAAATAATCAGCCACATAACAGAACTTTTCAAGTAAGAAAAAAAAAAGCTACAACAAATGCTAATGGAAGCAACTTTACACAGACTTAATTAGTTAGTGAGGAAGGAACATAAACTTACCAGCTTTCATATCCACCCGTTCAACTCTCCCATATCGTTTGAATAGCCGTTCTAGCTCAGTCTGCCTTGCATCATACTCAAAGTTCCCACAAAAGATAGACCTCATTCTGCTTGACCACACACATTCAAATAAATGAGATAAAAAGAAAAGGAAAAGGAAAGGAAAGGAAAAAATAAAGTAGCTCAAGCTTTTGCTCCAATAAACAAAATATTACACGTCTAACATCAGTATTTTCCAATGGGTTCTTACAAAAACCTTCAATAATTCAAGTTATAATCTCAAAGTTTACATCTTTAAGTCTTAATCTCGTTATTTTTTCAAATAATCATGCCGCTGAATCAACTATGGCCTATGGGTTTTCATTATTTTACCCATAAAGCCTTTTTATTTTTATTTTGTTTTTGCAAGTTACACATTTTTAACGAGTTTCAGAGGCTATTTCGGCTCAACTAGGGTTCTTCAAGAAACCCTAAAAAAAAGTACCCAGTTTTTTTAATGAACAACCATCAACAACAGAACAGTTAAGAAATCTGAATCAGATCCATAAAATGAAACCTTAATAAACAGATCTACAAAAAATGGCAACCAGATCTAAAAAAAGATCAAATATTTAGTTTAGTTTCTAAGAAATAAAGCATCTTCTCGGGCTGTCTAGGGAACCAGAAGGAAAATTAATTGATTGATTTGATTCTGATTACCTGTTGAAAGCGGCGATTTAGTTGAGTTGAAGCTTTGATTGAAAACCTAATTTGAAAGAGTCAACAAAACAACTGCGTTTTGGTCTGTGAAAGAGAGATTTTTACTCTTGAGTTTTGACGATTACAACTTGGGAGTTGTGATAAATAGGAGGAAGATCCAGTGGGTTTTGTTTTAGAAAAAACGTCCCTATTGTTTTTGCCAATTTCGAAACAGTCCCTAAAAGTTTAAACAAAAGCAAGGAATAATTAAAAGTAAAGAAAACCCCAAGAAGATCTATAGTTTTTTTTTTTTTTTTTTTTTTTTGGTTTTTGAAAGCTGCATGTGCGATTTCATACTATTGGAGGTTATCAAATTAATTGAAATAGTTATATAAATTAATCTGAAATTAATCTAATTAATCAGTTTTTTAAGTTTATTGAATAATTTTATTAAACAAATTAATTAATTGGGTCAGTTCAGTTTCGATTTCAGATTTTACAAACCAAAAAAAAAAACTGATTTAAATCAAATTAAAACAATCAAATTGAACCAAATTAATAAAATTTATTATAAATTAAATTCTCATTAAATCAAAACCTATTAAAAATAGCTTATTTAAAGGTTTATTAATTTAAATTAGATTTATTTAGTTTTAACAAATATAAAACCAAACCAATCTAATTATTTTAGTTATTTCATTCAGTTGGATTTGGTTCAAAAACCATATGATCCAAAGTGATACTCCCTATATATATATATATATATATATATATATAGAATGATGATTTTATTTGATGTATCATAGTGGAGGCGATGTCTACAAACAACATAAATGTCGTTGTGATATTATAGTCATGATGTTGATAATTCTTATTTAAAAATGTGTTAGTCATAGAGATCATATGATTTTAAAATAGAATCCTATACTAATACAATATTTCATAAAGTTTGTTTTTTAAGTAGTTTTTATGGTTGTGATTTTAAAAAAATAAGTTTAAAAAAAGTGTGATTAGCTGTGGTTAGTTAGATTTAGATACGTGTTTGATAAAAATTATGGTTGAAGTTTATATTTAGTAAAAAACATGTATAAAATATTTTATGGAAATGTGGTTGTGGTTGCTTTTAAAGTACTTTTTACTTGAAAAGATATTAAAATAATAATTTTTATTATTTTTTAAAAAATTATTTTTAATATCAACGCATCAAAATTATCTGAAAACACAAAAAATTTATCAATTTGAAGCAAAGAAAAAAAGAAAAAAATTTTAATTTTTTTCAAAAGCGTTTTTGAAACGCAAAAACAAATAGGATTTTACGAAACTCGGTTAAAAAAATATGTAAAAACTACTATACAAAAACTGCGTTTCAAATTCAATTTTTTAGTGGACCCGGCAATACAAAATACAGTTTGATTTATTACCAAACATCTTACTGTTTATTTCATCGCAAACGCAAAAATTGATGGAAAACAAACGAAGCCCAAGAAAACAAATGGAAAATTAACACCCATATCAATGGACTTGATTGCAACGATTAGAGTTCAAATCCAAATTTTTGACATTTCCTTTTTTATTTCAGAAGAAAATCTTTTGAATCTCATGGTTTTATAACTCTTAGCAGGGTTTGTATTGGTTTATACTTCAAGATCAAAAATATTTTATAGACTCATATGTAAAAATAAATCAGTTGTCATGATATTATCCAATAATTTTTTTTTATAATCATTAAGAATATATTAAAAAAGCCATAAAGCTAGTAATCAAAGTAAAATACAGGGACATGATAAAAAAAAAACAGACTTAAAAAAAAAATTAATCTACTACAACAAAAACAAAGAGATTATCTTAAATTTTTTATTACACCATAATTTGATGCCATCAAAAAATTTTAAGAGGTCATTTCTTGTATAAATAAAATTTAAATCAAGAGTATGCAATTAAATAACAACCCGATAAAGAATGATAGAAAAATAATTAAATTTTTATTATTTTAGAACATGAATAATAGAGATATGTACCATCCGTACTCAACTATCTCTTTTTTTCTTTTATAAGATAGTAACTAAAAGCTACAAACTATCCAATTTTTTTTATAATTTTGAGACATAATTGATTAAGAAGGTCAATTTTGCTAGCTACTTTCTTGCAATTTTTCTTTCTAACATCTCCTAATACAAACATGCATGTGTGAGTTTTGATTTTTTGAGTCATATGTATATCAAAAACTCGCACCATTAAGAGAAGGAATTCCTTGGGACAAATGAAAAGAAGAAAGAAAAATAATTCATGATTGGCTGGTTTTATTAATTATTTTAGAACAACAAGACTACATAAAGTTAGAAGGAATACAAGTGGAATGGCTAAAATATTGGCCTGAAGCTATATTGTCTTGTTCCAGCAAGAAATGGTTGAAGCTAGCTTCTACTTCATTTTCTTGAATTTGAGCAGGTTCTTGTGCAAGAGAATTGAGGACTGCAATTTCAGCTTTTGTTTTAGCTAGTTGGCTCTCTACACCGTGAATTTGTTGGTGTAGTAAAGAGATAATCCCTACACAACCATAGACAGGGTCCTGAGTTCTGCTTTGTGCCTCATAATACAAAGAGTTTGCTGCTTCAGCTCTTAAATGTGCTGGGAGTTGCTGGAATGACCAAAAGGAAAGCATAAGAAATTGCACTAGCTAGCGATTAAAAGCTGTGTCTAAGATATCAAAATCTGATCTGACTAAAGTCAACACGTGAAATAGTTTTCTAGGCTAATTATATTGTTGTGGTTTTTTACTTAATAATCATAATAATAAGAAGAAATTGGATTGTTAAAAATTATGTCCTCTCTATTTTATTCTCTCCCACGTACGTAGCTTGAATGCAAATGGTATGGAACTACTACATTTTAACGAATAATATTTTAGTTGAAGTGCTAGAAAGATTGAAAACATATATATGAGATAGATATGATATATATTTATCAAAGATAATTACGTACCTGGAGCATTTTTGCAACATTACTGGCGCCATAGATTCTGTGAACGCAAGCAAATCTTTGAGGATTATTAGAAGGAAAGTAAGGAGAGAAAATGCAATCTGAAGGACATCTCCTTCTCAAATACTTGCAAGCTGCACAACGACCAGAAATCATCCTGAAGAATCCAAAGAAAATCTAATGAAAAATAACCTTAACTATGCAAAGATTCTCTCAATCTTTTTTTGTTCTTGAACGAAAATCCAGTTGAGATTTCCAGTGTCCTAATGTTAAATATAAGAGAGCATCATGTCTGGAGGTAAAGTAGAAATAGAGATTTTCCAACGGCTACGTTTTTTGAAATTGAGGTTGAGGAAGGAAAGTTGACGAGATTGGAATTAGATTCTAAATTTTGGAGAGAATTAAGGATGGGAAAGAGTGGGATTATAATCAAAGGTTTTGTTTCCTCTTCCATTCATGCTTTTGCTTGCCAAAAATATAAGAGTCAAGGCATTTCCTTTTTATAGGAAAAATAATTATGATTGGAAAGTTTTGGGCTATAAAGTATTTCTTCAAGGCAATTGGTGCAAGCTGCATAATATAATTATGTATTGATAATGGAAAAAATAATTACTAGTTTGAGAATTTTCAAAATAATAAAAATAAAAATAAAAATAAAACAAGAATTTAAGGAGCAGCGCAGACACCTCACACGCATGCACATAACTTCTTTGCACAACGACCATGCACCCCCACTAATACACACATGCGCGTCTCCATGCATATAAATTCTTTGTGCATAGTAGAAAGAATCAACCTTTTTGGAGCATTAGAAATCAATAACGAACATCAATCTCTTTATCAATGGTATTTATTTGTTTTATTCACCTTGAGATTGCTCTCTATCATTATTTTAATTTACTATGAGATACTCAAACTCTATATACTATAAAGTATTTGTAATATTATTTTTATGCTTCACGAGGTAATGATATAACTAAAATCTATAAATATCTCTAATCACCGGATGAAACATAAAAAAACCATTTAAATACATCCAAAAGCAACAACCAAACACAAAAACAAGTTCATGTTATAGAAAACATGCTCCACATACTTTTCTCCTTGATTTCTTATTCTGACAGGAGATTTATTTTGCAAGAGAGCTTGTAAACTCGTGATAAGTCCAGCCACTTCACCAGAAAGCCCACAGTTTTCACAACTTCATCCCCAAGTATTAAAATAGAGATTTGCAGGCCAGCTGTGTAGTTTAAGCTTTAAATTACAAAACGCAATGCAATGACTCACATACAGTCATGCAGAACATGTAACTCATGCCAGGTATGGATAAAAGGTTTTATAATATTTATTATAGATGTCCAGCAAGCATACTTGCATATTCATAAACTATATATGAAAACAACCACTAGAAATTAAACGAAGTCTTTGCATAGAAGATAAACACCAATGGCCAAGCCACGATCATACGGAATTAAAATATACTATGCTATACTATTTAGAACTTAATTTCTTATTCATGACTGGACTTCGATCCTTGCATAAGCTGTTACTCCCTCGAGAGGGAATCATTTTCCGAACAAAGACTCCAGTAAATCATCATCCCAAGCCTGAAATATTCGAAATAAAAATGTAATTATTAGGAATTAGCTACATTTAAACATTTTGTAATACCTTATCAATGAGTAATAGATACATGTATGAAGTTATATATGTGCTTGCATGCATGCTTTAGTGTGTGTGTGTGTGTTGTTGTTGCTGTTGTTGACATGCCTGATTTCCTGTTGGCCCATTGTCAACTGGTTGAGGGTTATTGAGCTCAGAATCCACAAGGTCACCATTGCCATTTTGCTGCACGCACATGTATATATAAGTAGGAATATAAGAAAAGGGCTAGTTGTTAAATATTTTAAATGCAATTAAAAGTACTTAATTGTGCTTACTGGGAGTAGAATTTGTGTATTATGTACTTGCCTGATCAAAGTTTGGAAAATATCCATCCATTGAATTAGCATCGCTTCCGCAGATGGGGTTCATAGCTCCTTCTCCACTTTGAACCTACAAAGAATGATAATCCAAGAATTTTTGTTCGACGAAAAGATTACCAACTGGATAATATATAGCATATTATGCAAATGATTAGCCAAAAAAAGGGGAATGATAAGCAAGACATATTCATGCCTGGCTAGAAGGTTGTTCATTCCGAGGAGTGTTGTCATCAATGTGAAGTGAGTTCAAGAAGTCCGGAGTCAGGAGTTCATGCAAGGGAGTGCTCATTTGAGCAACACCTTGTGGAAGCTGCATATATAGCAGGAATAAGATGATAATTTAATCAAGAAATTTTGTTGTCTAAGAGACAAAGAAGACTAAAAACAGTGATCTTTTAGAACCTGATAAGCAGGTGGATTGTTGGTAGGTTCCAAAAGCATGTCGCTAACATTCGGTTCACCTTCGCCAATCTGAGGCTGTTGATTAGAATTCCCACCCAAGATAGGAGGGCTGTTGTTCATGAGGCCAAACACAAAGTCATTTTGTCCTCCATTTCCAAGACCAAGCTGGTGCTGTGGTGGTGGTGGTGGCAGCAGCATTGGAGTACTATTCCCATGATAAACACTAGTGAATGGTGTTGGTGGGAAGAATTGGTTTGCACCCTCAAAACCAGCAGAAAAAGATCCCCTACGAGCCACATAATTTTCTGACGCTATATTAAACCCTATAGATGCAACGTTCATGTTGCCATTACGAGCCCAATTCATCAAGCAAGGATGACCACCATCACTAAAGCCATTTGATAGTTCATTCGTATTGAGTTGCATTTGGCCTGATCCAATGAGGCGTCCATCGGTAGTCACACGAATTCCAACATAATTATTGTTGGTGTTCAAGGAATTGTTGATGATTCCTATATCCCCAACTCCTGACCCGTAGTTGGTAGCCTGAATTCCAACAGCACCAAACCTGTTAATTAGTGGTGGGCTACCAAAATTCTGAAGATATGATCTTGCTTGATTTTGCGGATGGTACATTTGCATTGGCCTTGTACCATGAGTGAGGCCATTAGGGATCACACCTCCATAAGAAGGCATGTTTTCTCCAATACTATAGTTTGATTCCAGTCCTGATCTTATTTGGTTTGCCTGATTAGCAGAATTAGCATTGCCAAATAAACGAGACTGCCCGTATGGTGATTGAAGTATGGAGTTGTTGCTCGGAGCCTGTTGGTTTGGAGAATGCAAGTTCCTAAAACTGGAACCACCAAGAGCTGGAATGGTGTTCCCTCCAAGACCAGGTTGAATTGATGCTCTTGTTACTCGTTGGGAATATTCCTGCTGGACATTTTTGAACATCATAAAGGGTTGGCTAGGTGCAAAGTTTGTCCTAAGATCATCTCGTCCTGACAAGTTCTTCGATGAACAACCACCTCTCTCTGCAACCTTTTTAAGGAAGATTCGATACTTCTGTGAAATCATCAAGACATAATTGTGTCAGTGACAAGTTATTATAATAGCATAAAAATGTGATTAGTTAGTTTGGATGCATTATTTTTCTTCTTTCGAAGACTAGGAAAAGAAAGGTTAATTTATAGTCAATAACTATATGCCTTTAATATATATATATATATATATATATATATATATATATATATA
>Ga0307511_10003210_pt1 | contig 16824 bp, 16 predicted proteins | sample 13_EM_MG_FD_200266 | JGI IMG/M metagenome (GOLD analysis project Ga0307511, IMG submission 200266) | Populus trichocarpa ectomycorrhiza microbial communities from riparian zone in the Pacific Northwest, United States - 13_EM | ecosystem: Host-associated > Plants > Roots > Unclassified | place... | reverse complement strand
AGTACTGATGTGAATGTACTGACCCCTCAGCGAAAATGCACACTGATTCGTCAGTGTAAAAAATCTGGGTTCACACGCGATGGTACTGGCATGTGCTGCTGGGAATGCGCGCGAGTTCCCACAGTGCACGTTCATACACGCTGTTGGCGTTGAGGCCACCTCAGTCACTGCCCTCCCGCTAGATTGCCACATACTATTACTGCTCTTTGCATATGAAAATGAACAACCGATTTTTTCATATGCAAAGAGCAGTACCGTGGGTCCTAGGGCGGGCGATCAACCCGCCCTTTAGAGATCCGAGCTCATGACCTGTGGTAAGTATGCCCCATCCCATGATCTCTATCTGATACGCATTGAACCTCGGTAGGATTTACAGTCTATGATCCACGATTAATGATCAATGATTCTCCACCCTCTGGAATATAAACGTCCCCCCGGCCGAACTGTTTCATCGGACGTCATCGAACGCCTCTTAACCATACTCGAACTCCCCCACCTCTCGGCTGTGCTCCCGTTCAGCGTATCACCCGGTCGGACAAAGAACTGGGTAGTCTCTGTAGATCCATACACCGATCCATAGCGGACGATTGCTTGGAACGTACCATACCCGAGAGGTAGATGTGGCGAATAGACTGGCGACGCTCGCGCGCCACTCACGGTGCCCATCTCGCACGGGTACCGCTGGGGGCAGTGTGACTTTTGCGCGTTGAATAAACTCAAGGCATGGGGAGTCTGAATTGGGGATAGCACCTGTGGGAACCCCACCTATATTTTCATACTCATCCTCCCATCGTTTCGCACCTGGCTTGATCTTGAGAGAGCTGATTCAAACCTCAGCATAGAATCATCACCCCTTCAACGGAAAAATACCTCATCGCCTGCGGTATATAATCACCTTCCCCTCCGAACAAACGCCGGAATCGGTGGTGGCAAAGTTGTTGACTCGGGTAATCAAGGTTCAAGCGCTCGCCGAGGCGGAACGGACTTGTTACTTGGCATGCTGGCGACTTGGAAAGCCCGAGTCGCTCCACACTTCCGTGAATGGTTCTTGGTAGCATGTGTGCGATAACTTACAATCTGTAGGCGTGGGGAGGTGCCCGTCAAGTGACAATGTCAGAGTGATCGGCATTCAATATGCCTGACGTCACACCCTTGCGACCGCCGGCGCCTCCCCCACTTCTCATCAGCGAGAAGTACCCTCAAACGATGTTATCGCATGACCCACGCGGGAGAGTGTCAACTGGGGGGAAAAGGTTCGCTTCTACATCAGACGTTCTCTGATCACAATTGCGAAAAACTTACCGCGAACCACAGGCGATGGCACGGGGTCAAGTGGAGTCCGAAAGTGCGCTGGCAGAATAAATACCTCCTCCCTGGTGTTGCTGTTGTTGTCATCTGCTGTGAAATGCGGCCCCGGTTCCACTTGTTACTTGCAAACTTGTTTGCCGCATTGGCAACGAAACCGGTGGCAGGACAATGCCCTTCGTATACCGAATATTCCAAGGTGGGTGCCTTGCGTGCTTGTCCGCCAACGGTGTTGACACGATACCCCTAGAGCCCCCATGGGACGTCGTCGGAGGGCCCACTAGCTCTCCCATACATGCGACCGGACTCCGCCTGTCGGACCTTCACGAGTTCCGCGGTAGAAGTGAGCCGACCGTACCGTATGACAACATTTCTGTGGCTGAATGACATGCAAGACTGTAATTCGTGAGTTAAGCGGTCGCATGAGAGACCCAGATCTCGCGAGGTTGTTCGAAAACACATTCCCAAATACTCTTGGTGGGTAGTTTGCTATCTCTGAATTTCAGAGTTCTGAGTATATATACAGATACCACCGTCAGGTATTTTAACACGGTGAGGATCTCGTCGCCGGTGTATTTCTTCAGTCTTATGCCTTGTAAAGACGGAAAACATCGCGTTCATTATTACCGGGGTACGTCGGTCCAGAACAGCTTTGGGACGGAGGCTCAATGCTTGATACTTCAGGATATTACGTTAGCATCCCACTTTCGAAACGCGTCCGAAGTACTGACAAACCTCCACAGGGCACAGTGGTTGCGAGACACAGCAAACCAGGTACGCCACGTCATCCCGATTGGCATGAGATGAAGTCTAATGGGGTGGTGACAGTTCGCTCATTACCACCCACTACTGTCCAGAGACGCAGATCTTGCGGCGCTCGTTAGGGCAGTGATTAATACGGAATCAAGATATGTCGCAAGGTACCCATACTGCGGGGCGTTCCAACCCCCTCCGGAAAGTGGGCTCGACCCAACGGAAAACGATTGGGCCAGAGGAGTGATAGTCAACCCGTCAGTAGTCGCCTAAACGTTTACGGAGAGACCCCGCTTACCTGAAATAGACCAGTGGACAATAGGACCGTTTTTGAGTGCAAGGTGAGCGAATCAGTTATCCTTCGCCTGGGAACGAACAACGAAGAACCACACGTACAGTACGAGATCGACTCACTATGTGGGTTCTTAAAACTGTCGAGGTCATACTTTCAGCAAACGAACGACTCATCGTTCATGAATGAAAACTGTACGCACAATAACCCACTCCCTGGTACTGCTGTGCTGACTTGAACCAAGGGCACTCGGCAATCAGCCAGATCTTCCGTGTGATCGAAGGACAGTCGCAGGCAAGTTGGGACGAAGATTATAACTTCATCTCGTACTACAACTGGACTGGGACCCCTGGCGTGTCGCTTTCTCCCTTGGTCAACAACGATGGGAATGGTGAACCAAAGGGCTACACCGGTATGGTCGGAACTCACCATCGACCCTCCGATGACCTAAGCACGTTCGGTTCGTATTCCAAACCGCCTGGAGGTGATCTTGGAGGCTCAGAACTTCTCAGCTTTCTTGACACCGGCAAACGCTATGCTGAGTGTCGAGCTTGGGTTCCTTGCGGAAATTATGGACGCGGTGGGGCATGGTTCCTCGGACATAACGTTGTCGGCACGAACATGGAGCAACCGGATTAGAGACGCACTCTGGGATACAACGGTCTCGATTTTGTTTTTGAAATTACTGTCATGAGCTGATCCGTCTCGAAGGTTGAGAACGGAATATTTGCTTACGAGACTAATGGGTTTGGATCCAAGTATCTTATGGACGATGCGAATGTTCCGGTATGGGTTCCTGCTTCGTAAATGACCTCAAACTCAATATTGGATAGTCGTTGCTCTCACTTCCATACCTCGGTTTCCTTGACATGAACGACCCAACATATAGAAAGACTCGGGAGTACCTCCTGTCCCCGCGAAATCCATACTACGCGAAGGGGAGTACTTTCAAAGGAATTGGGTTAGTGCTCAAGTGCTCATAGTAGGGTTGTGCGCTCATCTTTCACAGCGGACCGCACGCCAGTGCGTGGCGGCCATGGTATGCCAGACTGTACCCTCCCCATGACCGTACTCCCTTTCTCAACTCCTCGTTTTCACAGGCCAATGTCGTTGGTGTCTTCGGTATTCGGTACCGATGACGATGGTGAAATATTGGACGCTTTGTATACCATCGCGAACGTAAGTCAATTCCTTTGGCCACCAGGGGATGACCAGTTGACACGCCATATCAGAACACCGCCGGACTCGGTTTGATCCATGAAGGGCAAAACGTCCACAATACTTCCGACTACACCAGACCTTGGTTCGCGTGGGCCAACTCCTATTTCGCGGAGATGGTACTCGATCTGGCCGCGCGGAAGCCCCATCTGATCCTAAAAACCAACGAAAGCTACCACATATAGAGCTTCGGTGACGTTAGAGGTGGTCAATAGATGCCATAATGACATGAAGCTACCTCCCGCAAAAGCTACACGATAAAAAAACCAAGACATACTCACCTTGCCCACCACCACCCCTTACACCGCCTAACGCGGAGCAGGAACTAAGAGATATAAGAACACTTACTGGCCTCCGAGTACTCACCCGCGCCTCTGCATACTTCCCTGCGCCTCCGCTTACTTACCGGTGCCCCCGCATACTTACCGAGGAGATCCTGACGTCTTGATGGTTGTTGAGTCCCCCCGCTGTCCCCGCTGTGTCTAAAAAATAACAAAAAGTAGCCAGTAGATCGGAGAGTGAACGGATCGGACGGAAGAAAAGGAGAGTAGTGAACGAGGAACAGGAGAAATGAACGAGAGGAAAAAGGGGGTGAATGAGGGGAATGTGGAGCAGTAACAGGGAGACGGCCAGCAGTGCGTCAATGAAAAAGACCCTTAAGGAACGAGAATGGACAGGAAAGCAAGGGATGAATTTGGTGCGGAGGTGGAAGATGAGGCAAGGCTCGGCAAATAGAAACAATCGAGGTGGGATGGCTGCAGGCTAATGGGCGAGCAACTTAAGTATACTAGGTATGAAGTTGGCTAACAGTGACGGACACACCTAGAGGCACATCTGGCAACACATCTGACTATAGCCATCCAATAACCACGCCAAGGCAACACCAAACGGAGAAGAGCCGGGTTTGGTAACGCCTGGAGTGGGCGCGGAGTGCGCGGAGGGAGGTTCTCGCACCCCAAGAGAGGGGGCATATGGGCCAGGCACCTCGAGAAAAGGGGGAGAGTGACGAGCTTCCGCCGGAGGTAGCTCAACTAACTCCATGGATGTGTCAAACGAGGGTGAAGAAGGAAGTGGCAGGCTGAGAGATAAGCTCTCGAGCCACTGTCTAAACAAGGAAGGAGCGGAAGAAAGGAGTGAGGGTGACGGACGGAGAACAGTCCCGGTGAGAGGAAGAGGGGAAGGGAGATCGGGGGACGCTGAGAAGTCCTCCAGGGACTTGTCGACATAGTGGAAAGGATCGTCCCCGTCGTAGGGGGGGATTTTGGAAAACACGATGTCCGAATCGTACTCCTTCTCAGGAGGCACGATTCTAGGCTTGAGCGGAGGTGGCAACTCCCGTCTCGCGAGCCTGTCCCAGTCGATCCCGTTGAAGAACTCGTGCGCCTTCAACTTCTCGATGGTGGGCCGGAAGTTACGGTCCTTCCGGAACATCTTGTCCAGGATGTCCCAGAGGTCCATACTAATGTGGTCGAAGAAACCAAAAGTAAAGTCCTCCTCACAGACGAGGGTTTTGATGTCCTCATGACCGTAACAAACATCCATATTGAATGGCAGGCGGTCAAGGAAGACTTCGTGTAGGCACACCGCAATGGCCCAGAGGTCCGCCTCGAACGAATATGGCTTTCCTTGCCACACGTCAGGGGACATGTAATAGGGGGTACCGCACTCCAAAACGGTCTCGAACGGTGACGCCCGGAGGACATTTCGGATATGGTGCGCGGGCTCAACACTAAAGTCGCGAGACATCCCGAAGTCAGCCAGGACTATATGTCCCTCGTCGGAGACGAGTAAGTTCCCGGGCTTGATATCGCGGTGAATGATGTTTAGGGAGTGGAGCTCCTCAACAGCCACGATCATCTCTGCGATCAGGACTTTCTTCTGGTGACCGGATAGGGGGCCAGCTCGCTCGAGTTGGGTTTGCAGGTCACCAGCGGCAAAGTAGTCAAGGAGAAAGTAAACGTTCTCTGAATCTTGGAAACAACCCCTGAGAGGAGAACACCATTCGGCGTCGGAGACGTTGAGGAGGGTTTGTAACTCCTTTCGGGCAAGCTCTACCTGGTGCTTGACCTTTGGAACGACCTTCATGGCGAACCGCCTCCCTGTGACGACATCGTCAACAAGGAAGACGGTGCCGAACTTGCCAGCCCCTAGGCCCCTGACGACGACAAAATCGTGAGTTCTAAGGAGTCGGCCACTCACCGCGGTTGTTCCAGACAACTCCGAGGTGCTACGATAGTCCACAGTGGGGCGAGCGTGGAGGAACGCAGAGGCAGAAGACGTGGACATCATGGGTGGAAGGAGAATAGAGGGTGGAGGTTTAGGAAGAGGAGGGATAGGGAGATCGAACCAGGTGTCGGGTTGTTATCGAGGCTAAGGTAGGAATAGATCAGCCATAGAGCTAAGGCAATGTTGCGTCAGCGTCGAGTAAGCCGTTGAATGCGAGGACCTCCGATCGAACTAGTGATCGGAGGCGTCGTGGACGGGCCGCAGGAGGCGAGCGTAACATCAGAGAACACTTTGAACAGGGCTATTCATTGACAGATACAGGTTACACGTATTATCGAACCGGGTACACTAGGACCTGTATCAGAGACTGATGAATTCGGAGAAGGAGAGAGGACATGCCTTAGAACTACGCCCCCTTTGCATGATACTTGAGCTTCTCAAGTCCCTCCATTCGAGCTTCGTCATGTAGTCTTCCCCTTCGTGCAAACAAATGGATTGAAAAGAGGATGCCGCAGAAACACCACCAGGTAAAATTCGCCCAACCTTTGCGCAAAACTATGCACAGTGTTGGTGCGATCGAGGATACGAGCAGTGGGTAGAGGTGAGGATCAACCGGGGGGCTGTACCACGCCGAAACCCGTGCACTCGACCACACAGAGAAAACACAGGCACCAATCTTGCGTTCGGTGGGTGGATGAAAGAGGGAAATGCAAAGATATCCCTGGAGACAGAGGTGGAGGCAGGTAAACATGGCGTCAAGAGGAATCGGAGAGTCGGTGTCGGGAGTTGCAAAGAGTACAGCGGTAGGTGGTCGAAGCGGGTTGAAAAGGTATATTACATGTCTGGCACGAGTATGAGTAGGTATTGACGAGGGCAGACGGAGGGTGGCATACAACACACAGGACAACAGTGCGACTATGCCGGTACCGAGTCGAGTTTCACGGTCGGACCTCGCCATCTGGTGTCGAATATCATCAATAACTTCATCTTGTTCTAGGGCACCCGGGTTACAGATCAGCTGGGGATCCAGATCTCAGAGGGTGCCACAGTCTGACCGTACCTTCTTCGTCGAGGATTCTGTCCCCATCGTTAGGAAGCCCATCGGTATCTGCCTTAAAGCCGACTCGTTTCCGGGTTTGGTTGTCCATCATGGGGAGTGACGTGCTCATCGTTGTGGGTTCGTACGCGTCAGTGGCGATCGATGATCCGTGAACACGTTGATCGGCGGCCCTCGGTCCTGTTGAGGGACCCGTCTGTGTAGCCCATCCTCTTACTGAACGTGATGATATTATGAGGCGGCTTACTATCACAAATTGATTCCATCATGCGCCCTGACGCTACGCGAAACTTGCGAGTCGATGCTGAGGCACCAAGATGTTCTATCAGGGGCCCTTGGATGCTGACGTGCCACTGAGAATTGCCCAGGCCGTTGGTACTGAACTGTGCCATGGCCATGCTCTCCCACCGCATTCTAGTAACCACGCGCTTTTGACGCGATTGACGCGAGATAATGATTCCCGAGTCGAATCCTTGAGGAAATTATGTACGAGGGGTTGATGTCGTTAACCATGTGGGTGATCCCAGCCAATTCAAACTCTATCGACTGTCCAACGTGTGTATCGTATCCCCGCTCCCCGTCTGAACCGTATATAACGCCCAGCGATGGTGGTTTCTTATGCCCAAAGCCCCCGGCCCCCCAGACGATGTATAACACTCTGGCCCTTGGAGGTAAGCCGACGGAAACCCTTCTGATCCAGTCGGCCCTAACTTCTTTCACAGCTCTCTCCTTGATATCCACCGCCTACGCCACCACGGTTGGCAGCATACAAGGCCCTGCTTTCCTCTCTACATACGACGGGCAGACTCTGAGCAATATCACCGGTTTGGTTACAGCAAAGGTATGGCTTCTCGATCTCTCCCCACTTCTTCCCAACCTCATCCTTTCCAAGGGACCCACCGCATTCTGGCTTGCTGGCGATCAAACCAATGACAATGCCGTCTCGACTGGTGTTATGGTCTTCTCGACCTCGTCTACCGTCCTCGGATCCGTTAAGGTTGGGGACCTAGTCTCCCTCTCTGCCAAGGTTGCCGAGTTTCGATCTGCATCTCGGCCCAACGACCTTCACCTCACAGAACTCACCTCTCCAACAAACATAACCGTCATGTCTTCCGGAAACCCTGTCTTTCCAACCGTCCTTGGGCAAGAACGAAGCCCACCAACCCATCACTTCTCGTCTCTTGATTCAGGCGCGGACGGCTTCTTATCCGTTCCCGCAAACCAAAGTCTCCAGGACACACCAGGTCGTCTGCTACAGCCGAACAAATACGGTCTTGATTTCTGGGAAAGCCTCGAGGGGCAGGTTGTCACTATTCCCAGGCCTATCTCGCTTGGGTTTGGTAACTCTTTTGGAGAGTTCTGGGTTCGGGGAAACTGGCTTGCGACTGGTGTCAATAGTCGCGGGGGATTGTCGATCACTTTCGGTAAGGGCGTTCACCCTCGCGCAAGCTCGTTCCTGTTGAGTTTTATGCCATTACTAGGACCTGGTGGTATCCCGGATGGTAATCCAGAAGCGGTCATAGTGGGAACACCGCTTGACGGGACCAAGAATGTCGCAACGGCGCTCGGTAATATCCATGACGACATCACCGGTGTGGTAACTTACCAGTAAGCCCCTCACTTTCGGATGCCTCATTGGCCTAACGCTTCCACAGATTCGGCTTCTACTATGTCTTGCCCTTCACAGCTCCAAAAATAATTTCCTCCCCCGATTTTTCCGTACCTCCTTCAACCATCGGACCCTCGAAGAAAAGGCACGTTATTACCATCGGTGATTATAATGTAAGTCTTTGTTGGCGGCCGTTCTGTGCACTGCTCATTCTCGTCCGCAAGGTGGAGAATATGGCCCCGACTTCTAGTCACCTCCCCACCGTCGCCAATCACATTGCGAAATACTTGAATACCCCAGACATTATGTTTGTCCAGGAAATTCAAGATGATTCCGGGCCAACGGACGACGGCGTTGTGAGCGCTAACCTCACGCTAACAACCCTCGTCAACGCCATCCAAAAGGAGAGTGGGATATTGTACAGCTTTACCACCATCGACCCCGTCGATAAGCAAGATGGGGGAGAGCCTGGTGGAAATATTCGACAGGCGTACCTGTAAGCTCTTACTGTTTCCTTCGCCCAAATTTACCACCCGTCTTGTTCAGCTATCAGGCGGACAAACTGAAGTTGGTGCTTGGAACGCCGGGGGGTCCCTTGGATTCGACGAGCATCCGTAAAGATGGCAGAAAGGTCTCGTTGACGTACGAGTACCCCTATCTCTGCCGTCCCGATGTACGCTGATGAAATCACAAGGTTAAATCCCGGTCGGATTGACCCTACGAACGAGGCATGGACGAGTTCACGAAAGCCCCTGGTTGCTGCCTGGGAGACTGCGGCTGGCGATACGTTCTACACCATCAATGTCCATTTCAGTTCCAAGGGTGGCAGCTCTTCGGTACAAGGAGACGCTCGTCCGTTCGTGAACGGAGTCGTTGATCAACGTACCAAACAGGTCCAAGTCACCGCGGTGTGCACATCTCATCGTTTCCGGTTTTCTTCAGGAGCCAATTTCGTTCCAGGATTTCGTCAACTCTATTCTCGCCTTGGACAAGAAGGCAAATATTGTTATTGCGGGAGACTTCAACGAATTCGTCCAGACTAGGAGTGTCTATGCCCCGTTCGAAGGGGTCGTGACTGAGATCGACGAAAGCTCTGGATTGGAACCCGCGGAGCGCTACACCTATATTTTCGATCAGAACTGTCAACAACTTGTAGGTGTTAATGAATAGGGTTAAGTGGAGTTTGTGAGCTAACCCCGTTCCAGGACCATATCTTTGTCTCGAAAGCGATTGCGAAGCGTGAAACGCAAGTGGAACACGTCCATGTCAACAACTGGGCAAACAGCCTCAACGCTAGGGCCAGTGACCACGACCCCACGGTAGCACGCATAACCCTTTCTTGATACCGCTTGTGTCGTGTTGTACGTACGACTTCATTTCGTCGATCCTGGGTTTTACGGTCCGGCTCGGGTGATTCCGAACCGCCTCGTACTCTGGTAGATTTTGGGCCCGAGTATCCTCAAGCGTCCTAGACAATGAATTCTTCCTTTGGTTCGTCAGATGAAGTTTTTCGCGGTCTGGTCCCCATCGAGCGCGGTCTATTGTGGGTCATTGAACGTTACGAGCGTGATGGTGACCCAGGTTCTGGACCCTGATATCACCGCCGAGATACGAAACCGGTTGAACAGGCGCAACGCGCTTGAAGTCAGCCAGAACATTATGGTACGGAAAATCTTCCACTGGTTTGTATTGTGGCCGTTTGAGAGTGAAAGCTCCTAGACTGCCCAAATATATATTTCGAGTTGATGGGTACAGAATGGGTTAATCTCCTTTTTTTAGTATGACAGAAGCCCGCTTGGAGGGAAGGCCAATGGGTTCTGGATATTGAAAACCCATCGTATCTGTCATGTGTAAGTTGAGGGGGATTGATGCGACTGTCCTCAATTCAGATGGTCTCTATACGCACAGGATCACTGTGGATAACTGGATAACCACTCCCCGCGCCGGATGGGGTTTTCTCCACCCGCTCCCAGTGTACCCGATCTCGAAGAATGGAAAAATTTCAAGGTGGGTGTATGGAACGATTAAACAGGCAACTCGGAAGCGTTTCGTCATACGCCGAGAGTACCCAGGCTCGTCCGCCAGTCGGCGTATTGTCCAAGGCGAACGCACCAACCGGACAGAGTGCTTGCTGGCATAGCGCTTATATGGTGGAGAGTCTGGGCACCAGTCCGCCATGTGCGGGGTTATTGCGACTCGGATATCATATATCAAGAGGGGTTCCAAGATGTCATCATAACGGGGCGGCAACGCTCCTTTTCACCCTCGGAGTTGCCTCGATAGCGTCTCTGGGTTCTCGGATCCGTTCAACCTGCAAAATTCGCCCGCAGAAGTTCACGTGGAGGTTATTACTGAGACACCTTGAATGTGAACCAGGGCTTGCCGCCCGTGACTGATGTGACCGAAAAGCAACCCGCCGTGGGAAACACCAAGATCTCGAAAGCGTAGGCTGTTCCCTTAAATCGCATGAAAATCGAGTGTAAGGGGGAGGTGTCACGCCGATGGCTGTGCGATTTTCTACGCGAGAAACGAGGGGGCGGGCGGAATATCGGGGGAAGGGCAGAGATTGAACGCGTGTCGTTATTTGATCTATGGCGTATAGGCGGCTTCAGTTAAGGGACATGGATCAGCACAGATTGAATTGTATGATCTATTCAGCCAGAGAATGACGAGATTGTATATGAAAGCGTCTCTGTCTTATCTCGGGCCTCGTGTCAGGCTGGCGATTAACGGGTTGCTCTGAGCGAACGCCGTTGCGGAAGAGGGACAAAGGAGAAGTCGTCGGGTGGAGAGAAGACACCCTGGATTCGAGGCTAGAGCGAGAGATACCAACGTGCCATGCATCGTGGCCTTGTGAGGGGAGGGTGACAGCATGAATTGGTGATTGCAAGACGTAAAGAGGGAGGGACTGTCAAGAGAGCCTCATGCTAAGCCACATTCGATTTCATGAAGCGATGAACCAATGACTCCGGCCAACTCCACACCAGAGCATATAAAGCTTCCTCCCCGTCCGAGCGCAGGCATACGTACCTTTCCCAACATGTCCCACTACACCCGTACCCCCCGTATGGTCACCCCCGGTCTCGCCCCCCAGCCCATCGTCTACACTACCGTCAGCAACCCTTCCCCCTACCAACGCCGTCAATCCATGGGGCCGTATTATCCCCCCGGCGGCCAACAGCTCTACCACGTCTCAGCCTCTGAGCCATCTCGCCGCTCCCGGAGTCACCACAGGTCGTCGTCCAAAAGCCACAGGCGCAGACGGTCCCACTCCGTTGACAGACACGGCAGACATCATCATCGTCACCGTAGCGCTACACCGAGCCGCTCGATGTCTACTCGCTATTTTCCGGAAACCCAGCATGCCGTCAGTCAATCTCCCTTCTACCACATCACCGAGTAATGCAAATCTAACTCTAAATAACCAGAGTCACCGTCGGTATTCCGTACCCGACCACCACTACCGCAGCTCTAGCCGTGTTCCCAACCGAGCCTCCCAATACAGTCGCCGCGAGAGCCACTACGTGACACGCCACAGGGAGTCTCTTGGAGAGCGTATCAAAAGGTTCTTCGGCATCGGCCACCACAAGGTCAGATTTGTGAACGGACACCAAGTCGATCGCCTTGGTCGGCCAATTTATGCTACGTGACCATTTTACGACCACTTTCACCAACGTCTGTTTGTAATTGTACATGTACGCAAACTACCAGCGGAATGCTCCTGTGATGCTTTGTTTCCCCAAACCTGTAGCCCCTTTCTGTTTTCTCCTTATAAACATGCCGTATATCCCCCAGACGACACTCGTCACATTTATGTATCCTTGCAGCGCAATGTACCTAATCGACAGAAATTAATTCGTACCGTCTTCTCCGAGTCCGAGTTCTGTCCGTTGGTCGCCGGTAACCACCGGTCACCGAGCCGGTCAACCACCACTTCTCTCGTGACTGACGCCAATCATCTTGTTCACCACGAGCCCGAGACTGATCGCGACCACAAGCTTCAGGATCCACAGACTACCTACGGACGACACATAGACACTCGCGTCCGACCCATGCATGTCTTCCAGATGGCTCAAACGGAGAACGCGCCTCAGAGAACTCCTGACCATCTCTGTACAGGATGAGGATGAGGAGGCCCTCGCCATCGACCGCGTGCTGCATGGCCAAAATGTCATCGGAAAGACAGGTATTTACCACCAATACCATTAATTGCTCCAGCGCCCTCTCTCTGATGTTCTTGCCAAGCAAAAACCGTCGAGGTTGATAAGCTGAGGTTTTCAGAAAAGGACCTGAATCGCATCGGCACTCTCGAGCGCGGCTCTTTCGGCGAGGTAGGCCACTGCCATTTCATCCCCCCACTCTGCTGCGTAGTGATCCCCGGTTCTGGTCAGATCGAGGTCGTTTCATGTAACCTCAATGGCATGGTCTACGCTCGAAAAATTATCAACAAGCATTTCGCCCTGCGTAACAGAGATGTGAGGATACTCTCCCAGGCGCCCATCGGTTCTCTTACCCTCCAAATCTCCAGCAATGTTTCGCGCAACTCGAAAGGGACATTTTGTTGCAGGCTCGCAAGACGAATTCAGATTGGGCTCCACATCTGCTGTGCGCGTTTCAGACCCCAACTGAACTTAATCTGGTCATGGACTTCGTCGAAGGCGGAACCCTTTGGGATGTACTGGAATCTAGTCCACTCGACAGCAAAATCTCGGAAGCAGACCTCTTGTGGTGGACGCCTCAGATTATATGCGCAATTGATTGGTGTCACGAGCAGGGATATGTTCATCGGTGAGAAGGCTCCAACGCCATCAACCTTCCACCCTAACCCTGATGAATCCACAGGGATATCAAGCCACACAATTTCGTCTTGACCCGTTTATCCCGTGTCCAGCTGATCGACTTTGGGTCCGCCGCCCCACTGCTCCCTCCTACGGACCACGGGGTCCGCCTACTCCCCAAACGCCATTGTTTGGTCCCATGCGGAACCTGTGATTACATATCACCGGAGATTCTTCGGGCACACGAAGAGGCTTTGATCGCGCTCGAAATGTCCGATGGTGGGTCCCACGACGTGGAGAAGAGCAGTAACGATGAACTTGGTTATGGTGTCGAGGTCGACTGGTGGAGCCTAGGCGCAATGCTCTATGAGATGGTTTACGGTGTCGCTCCTTTCTTTGCCAATGATATCAAACAGACGTACGCCAAAATAATGAACCATCAGGTGCGTCTACACACTCCAAGCGCTCGAAAGTTTCAAACACCTTCCGAATCCAGCGGTACCTACGATTCGACAGGAACGTGACCGTATCAGACCAATTCCAAGCACTGCTCAAAGGGTGCGTCAGCCGGTCAATGTTTCACGGTTTTTCTTGACATCGTCCTAGGTTCCTCGTTGACGCTGAACTCCGTCTGGGGAGGCATGGATCCAAGGAAATAAAATGTCAAGGGATTTTTCGTGGCATCTCCTGGAACGCTGTCCTTGACAGTAAGATCATATCTTGGCATTCAGGAGCGTGCGCCTCATTCACCTCAAACACCCAGGACCCAAGCCTCCAGACCTACATCTCCCAGAGTTTAACTATGATGTCCCTTTGATCGGGCACCTTATACCCCAAGATTCACCCGACCCAGTGGCTCAACCCCCTCCCCTAGATGACTCTGACACATCTTTGCCTTTCGCACTGTCAGCTCTTCGTCAGCTCTCTTCACAAAACTCCCTCGCTGTGTCCTCCATGCACATGACCCCAGCCAGCAAGTTCGTTCAATCTGTGGCAGGGAATGCCGGCCAAGCAGCTTCTTCGTTTATTGGGTTCACCTGGGGACCCGCTCTCGATACCTTTGATCCCCAAATGGGCTCTCCCACGCCCAAGAAGGTTGCCTTTCATAACCTGCTTGACACGACGGAGAATCAGGCTCTTCATAGCCGCCTGATGGTGCCAGCGACGCCACGAGGGAACTCAGACAAGGTGTTCGCGACGCCCGTACGAGGAGGTCCTACGGCAACCCCCTTTACACGCCCCTCGACTGTTCGTCGTAGTACGGCCCCGCGGCGAGTTGTATCAGATCGGGAGGCGATGAAGGAACTTGTGAACCTCGTGGGAATGAGTGCGAGGAAGAGGGTGATAGAGAGTGGACGCAAACCATGGATACTCGCCGGAATATCAACTGGGGAAAGAAGCAGTCGGAGGACTTCGAGTGGAACCATCAAGGAACTCCGATTTGATATGACGCCCACAGTCGTCCTCCCTGATGAGAGAGCCAAGCAACGGAGGAGGGCGTCGTCAGCATCCCTATCATACACCGGTTCGATGGCCTCCGCCGACGCGAGTTCTAGAATGAGCGACCCTACATGGTCGCGAATCCCTCTGCGGCAAAACCCTACTACCACGGGAACTAGTTTTGGCTCCGGGTTAGAGGAAGAGGAGGCGGAGGACTACTTTGATGATACGGATGAAGACGAAGAGACGGAAACGGAGACAGAGATCCCTGCGAGTCCCACTCCTTGTCCTAGGCCTGGGTCTGCGATGTCTATGATGTCGAGGCGAAGCCAAACACCAACGGTGACAATGAGCTTCGGTACCCTGCCTTCTTCTGGGTCACTAAATGCGGGATTCGGGACGGTGCAGCGGAGGAGCAGCGGAAGTTACCTGGCCGTCCCAAGCGTGTATCCAGAACCGGTGCTGCCAGTCCCTACACCCACTCCACTCACCGTCACTGCACCGAATCCTGTCCACGTCCAAGCGAGCAGTGTTGAGAACAAGGAGGAAGATTCGCTGTCCGATGAAGTTTTCGATGGGTTAAGCCGGAGGCATGCTAAGCTTGCGGAGGACATTTCGGGGATCCATAAACGGTTAAGTGAGCTTGCTCGACAGATTGGGTAGAGGGTGGCGCAAGGAGGATGTGCCTTGTGGAAATAGGTCGTATCGTGTTAGCGTTGTGGGCTCGTGCATGGATTTCATAGCGGTGTTACACCTTTTCTCGGGACAACTCGATCGGTCCGACCCCATGAGCTTCACCGCCCGTAGAGGTTTCATTGCGGATAGCAATGGGTCGTGGGGTGACCGCAGTCACACCACCTGTGCCCGAATGTCCGAAGAAAATGCCCACGCCCAGATACGACTCGGCTGGTCTTCGTTCAGCCGAATTGCACCTCGACCGATATCGATGATCTCGATAAGACGGTCAGGCTCCACCGGATCTAGAGTGAGAACACGCCAAACGTGTGCAGATGGGAACATGTTTCACTGCGATGCTCATGAAATTCCAAGCCGACAATCCCTCAACCCAGCGCTGAAAAAACGCGTGCAGTTGTGGTCGAGGGTTCGGGACCATTAGGAACTGACTTTAGCTGGTGAGCGACCTGGGTGATGAAACGGATCAAGCACGAGGGTGGGCAGTTCAGGCAGTTCACCTCACCATCCCTGTGGATGTCTACCCCAGGGTTTGGTATCTTTCTAGATCTTACCGGAAGCAAGGAGGAAAACGCCTCCCTGACGAGGCGTTCACTCTCAAGCGGGGTCTTGCAGTACTTGTGATACGCATCGGACAAGTGCAATGCTATTATGGGGCGACTGTCGTATGGGTGCGAGGATTGTTGGGTGTTCATAACAGGGGCAAGGAGTACTCACTGCCTCAATTAATAGGATGACCCGAAACCGCGTGATCAAATGCTGGGGTGTCAACTTCAGCCTTGGTCCGGTCCAGTATCTTCCTCTACGGATGTTCTGTCGGCATTGCCGAAGACACAGGTCAGGAGTACTGAAGGTGGCGCTAGTGTCAACTGGGTCATATCACGAGGCACACACCGTTCCTAAGAGCCGCCAGTTGACCGCCCTTCTTACCTGTGGACACCCTAGGGAAAGGACGACGGCCACCCAGCCAAGGTTACGGTTACGGCTATGGTGAGTTTATTTTGTTGGGCGGTGGCGGCTTTTATTGTCGGTGGGTCCGGGTACGGGGGATACCGAAACGCGAGGAGGGGCGGTCACCCCTCGCCAGAATGTCCGCCTCGCGGAAAAACCACGGCTCCTGGTGTCTCCCACCTCTGCCGAGTAAGTGATGTTATGTCTGACGTTGAGTAACCATACCGTAATAATACACACGCGTTATCAAGATACCTCATCCATCTTGGACGTGCTTTGACTTGCACTGGAACATGTCCGCTTCCCTGATTCTGTGGCGAGGACGTCCCGTCACAATTTGCCATTGACGATGCTGGGGAAGTACCCTATTACAGCCCTTGCCTATTTTGAATGGACCATGCGCTACCAAGCATGGAGATCCCCGAGTCATGTTTCCCAACTGTATCCTTTCACGTCCTCCGGCGCGTTGGCACGCTTCATCCCGCGAAGGCGCCAATCGGTA
>Ga0307511_10003209_pt1 | contig 16826 bp, 8 predicted proteins | sample 13_EM_MG_FD_200266 | JGI IMG/M metagenome (GOLD analysis project Ga0307511, IMG submission 200266) | Populus trichocarpa ectomycorrhiza microbial communities from riparian zone in the Pacific Northwest, United States - 13_EM | ecosystem: Host-associated > Plants > Roots > Unclassified | place... | reverse complement strand
TATCAAACCTTTGATACTATACCTAGCTGCAGTTCTTTTTATTATTGCTTAGCAATTATTATTTTTCATGCATGTTATGCTTATTCTGGTACAAAACTGTATTTTCATTCATAACCTAAAATCGCCCGCAGCAAAGCGCGGGCAATCAAGCTAGTATCAAACTAATTTTGATCATATCACGGATTAATATGTCAAATCAACTAAATTCACTTTAAGTTGAATTTATTTAAAATGAACCATTAAATTTGGTTTGATATGTGATGGGGGAAGTTTCAAATTTCTTTAAAATTAAATTTGATTTGATGAAAACTCATCCAATCAACATCAGTCAGTAGTCAGTAGTATAATAGAGCTAACGTTATTTTTATGACCAACGAGCACTTATATTAAGTCAATCAATATTAGTGTATTTGAATAAAGGAATGTCTGAGAACGCGGTCCAAACCATGTTTTTTTAAAATTTAAAATGAAATTTTTTATGTTTTTGGATCGTTTTGATATGCTGATGTTAAAAATAATTTTTAAAAAATAAAAAAACTTTATTTTGATATATTTTTAAGTGAAAAACACTTTAAACCGTCACCGCTATCACAATTCCAAACACACCTGAAATCTTGAATTTGAAAAAACCAAAAACCAAAACCTTGAATATAGTTATAAAACATGTCATCGTTCAAGCGGTTAAGCTAGGAAATCCAAATCAATTCAAAAGGGTGTCTTTTTATTTATTTATTTTAAATAAAAATTATATATTTTTTTAAATCAAACCGGGTTGATCATGTTATGAATTAACCTATCAAACAAATCAGATCATCTTCAAATAAAAATTGATATAAAATCTCACTCGAGCTAGGTTCTAGATTGATAAGTCATTAACTTAAATGTGTAGAGTAAGTTTTACATCAATACCCTAAAATATATAACTAGTATCAGATTCTCCATAAAATAATTTTTTATATCAATTTTATTCTTAAACTTTTATAAATTTTTAACTAAAAACTATTATTTCAAAAGTTTTTTTATCTATATTTTTATTTAAATTGCACTTTTTCTATAACAAATTACAGGATTTTGCATATAGCTCAACGGATCTGTTAATTAATTCTAACAAAAATTCTAGTTAATAAATAAAAATATTTTTCAAAAACAATTGACAAAAAAATAATTTAGAATAAAAACTTGCAAAAAAAAAAAAAACATTAAGCTGTAGAAAGGGCTGCTTGTTTTAATAAGGCCCAGATAAAGAAACCTTGCCAAAAAATAAAGCCCAACCCAACCCATTTAAATTACGAAAGGCCCGTATGTATAATTATATATACACACAGTATTACTAACTATTTATTAGACGGAGATTTATTTTCTTTTTTCTTTATTTTATTTTATTTTGAAAAAAAAAAAGCGTGAAAATGGCGGCAACGATCGACGAAGAAATCAATTCGCTTCTCTCTTCCTTCGATCACATTTACGAGGCACTAAAAAATCTCCTTTCTGTTTGGTTGCTGAGAAAGCACGAGAAAATCGAAATGAAAAATTAATTAATTATTTATTTATTTTTCTGAAGGATTTCAAGAACGGTATCACGGAAATTCAAACTCTGAGATCAAATTTGAATGCAGAGATTAAGAAAACAGAAGCACTCGAGTTCACTTGCAAATCTCTTAATCAAGGTTTTCCTCTTCTTAATTACTTCTTAATCTCTCTCTCAATCGCCTTTTTTCCTTTCTTCTTTTCTTAATTACTGCTTAATCACTCTCTTAATCGCTTTTTTTTATTTGTTGAGTATTCTTATTATTATTATTATTATTATCTGCAGAAAATGAGAGACTTAGGAAGCTGTACACAGGATCTTTGAACAATCTAGCTGAAGAGGTACGTGCAATTTTGTTAATTATTAAAGCAAGTTTTTTGATATGTTGCTTAGTTTTTAATCACTACAAGTTTAAAGCAGAATTGATTGATAAAAATAAAAAATTAATTAATTTTTTTTATTGCTTGAATTTATGTGAGTACAGCTTGAGCGCCGTACGAAATGTGTAAGCTTGAATGAGGAGCTAAAAAGATTGAGAGATGAGCTGATTAATAAAGAGGATGTAAGTTAATTTCATGCTTATTGATGCCTCGAGTCTCCTGTTGATTGTGAGTAGATCAAAGTGCGATGTTGAAGCATTACATTACCATACGATGTGTGAATCAATCCTGAATGAGTTTCTTGAATAATGTCAACCCGTGATGGGTGGTGTGATGTGGGAATGGGATCCATCAGTTGAATCCACCTATGATGGTTGATATTATTGAGGAATTAGTTCAATGTGGCTATTTTGAGATGAATAGCGTTACTTATAACTAGAGAGTAATTTGGAGTTCAATTTCTTTGAGAGATGATAATTTGTTGTGAAATGGATAATTCAATCTTGGATGGATTTCTCGAGTAATTTCATGTGGGAATGGGACCTGCCAGTTGAATCCCCGACGTGATGGTTCATATTTTCGGGAAACTCGTTCAGAGTGGCTATTTCGAGATGAATAGCGTTACTCATAACTCAAGTAATTTGGAGCTTAATTTCTTCAAGAGATGACAATTTGTTGTGAAATGTATAATTCAATCCCGAATGAGTTTCCCGAATAATTTTGTATGAGAATGGAACCCATCAATGGAATCTACTATGTCATGGTTGATAGGGTACTCATAACTGGGGTAATTTGGAGCTCAATTTCTTTGGGGATGATAATTTGTGATGGGATGGAAATGGTTTCATGTAGAACATACACTATCTGATTGCATGATGAACATTGTATACCAGGATTAAGATGTTAAAATATGTGGGCAGGAGCATAAAAAGGCAGTGGAATTGCTTAAGAAAGACTACACGACTAAGGTTGGAGAATTAGAGGACCAAATCAGGTAGCTTGTCTAATTCTGAGGGATGATTCAATTACTTTCCTCCGAGATGACTGTTCTTTTCTGCGTGATGATTATGCATGTTAGAGGGTTTCTACTTGGGAAGGAAACAAATGAAGCAACTGTGACTCACCTCCGCCAAGATTTAGCAGCGCATAAAGCTCATATGCAAACTCTAGCAAACAGGTTGGACCGTGTAGCTTTCGAGGTGGAATCAAAATGTGAGGTTCATAATTTGTCAAGAATTCTTGAACTTGGTAGTTGGATTTTATTATACCAAAGGAATAGTAAACTTTGCTGATCATTCTGTGACAGATCATCTTGAGCTTCAGGATCTGAAGGATTGCCTCATGATTGAACAAGAAGAGAAAAATGAGTTGAATAAGAAACTCCAGGGTTTGGAAAAGGAATGTAAGTGTCTTATCTTTCTGTGCCTAATACATTTAAATGGTTCTGAATAACTTCGTACTTGTTTTCTTGCTCAAAATATGTTTCTTCCGAGTAACTGAGGTTCCTTTGGCATGCCATGATGCGAATGGTTTATCTGTATCTGGTGAATTGCAGTGCTGATTAGCAAAACAAAGCGGGTTGAACAGCAGCAAGATTTGGCTTCCAGTCGACTTGTTGAAACACTAAAACAGAAGATTATGAAGCTGAGAAAGGAGAATGAGATCCTGAAAAGGAAGCTTTCTCATTCAGAGGAGGGCTAAAGGATGGTAACTGAAACTTAGAATAGATTTCTGCTTGTTAGAATTGAACTTTACCATGACAAGCAGTAGGGCATCTAGCATTTGGTGCACAATATAAACGAATCAGAGATCCTATGCCTTTCAAGTTCCTGCCAGGTTCAGCAAACACTGAGACCCTTCATTACTGTTTCAAGTATGTTTACTTCCTAATAAACCGCTTCTGGCACTTTGACTAAACTTGTTCAGTCCTTCAAGTACAAGAAGAGGACTATTACATATAATCAATTTTCTGGTGTTTGCAGCTAACCACCAACTGCCATAGAAATGCAATGGATGAGTGACTTTCAAGCACTCTGATGGGAACAAAAATATGTTTCTTGTTACCCATAAGCCGGCCAACAACAACCCTCTGTATCTTTCGACCTAAGTAATAACGTTGCCTGAATTTATTACATCATTAAGGCAAGAAAAGGAGAGAAGAGCTACCATTTCAAACTAAGACAACAACTATAAGAAAAACTCATATTGGTTCTCAACCTATACGCAAATCTTCAATGTAGTCCTCAAACTATCCATTTCCTCCATTGGGTTTAGTATACCATACATTCCTCAATCGAGTCTCTCAATGAAGCTATAACCTTCCCCATTCTAGAGACACCAAAATGTGTTTCAGGTTGCTGCCTTAGAATGATAGAGAAGCTAGAGACCTAATCTTCGTCAAAATCTAATCCTGGTATGTTGCAAAGATCCAATCTTTCATATCAAATCTAGATATTCAAAAGGTTAATGACTCAAAATAGTCCATGTGTTGCGAATATGCTTGTGTGCGATCATCTTCTCTTTTATAGCAAGATTGACATGAATTGTTCACTATCGTGCTATATGGTTTGAACTTTATATCTAATGTAAACTTAGTTTAAGTTGTATTTTTATATCTTTTTCTTATAACTAAATCTCACTTGTAATTTAGGTTTAGCGGTACAATATATGACTTGATTCAATATAACATGTGACCTGATTCAAGATTATTAATTTAGAACGATGTCATTTTAATATATTTTTAAAAAAATAATATTGTTTTGAATTTTTTTAAAGTCAAATAAGGTTTTGACTGGGTTACAAGTTGACCTTTTAAATTGATCGAGTTAACTCTTATTTAATTTATTTTAAAATTTAATTAATATTAGATCTCGAGTCAACAAATCATCAAGTTTACTTATTAAAACAAATTCTAAATTAACAAATCATCAAGTTAACTCACAAAACTAAACTTATTTTAATATATATTCTAATGCACCTAAAGCCTCGAATTTACTTCATTGTATTGCATAATATATGCAATTTAGATGTAAATCTTAAAGAAGATAGACGAGATCAAGGAACGTATAATACTTTGGGAACCCAGTTCATTAAATTAATAGTAGAGAGACCTACTTGACAATTAGTGGATCGTTAGGAGAGTAATACGATGTTTGACCAAAAGACCAAGACAAGTCATTAACAACATCGTCCAATGACTTCAGTTTTGAGCTGACCTTACGTAGACTTTAGCACATGAATTAAATATATTAAGAAAGGAAAACTATCCCATGAGCCTCTCTCCCCTAAAATTTGGGTTTGTTTCTTAAATTTTAATCCAAAATGGGAAAAAAATCTTCTTCAAATTCCACTTCTTTATCAGTTTTTAATCCAAAATACTACTTCAAAAAACCCCAACAACTTGTTCTTGTCATTTTTGGATTTATCTCTCTAGTTTTGCTTGTTTCTGACCGTCAAAATCTTACCAGAGACCACCAAGAAGAGGTTTTGAGATTGAATGAAGAATTGGCACAGCTAAAATTGCAGCTTGAAGATTTTAATGTAAAGGTTCAATGGTCAGCAGGTCTGGACAGTGCAGACATTAGTAAAGATGATGATGATGATCCTGTTAGTGTTGAAAGAAGAGAGAAAGTCAAGGAAGCTATGCTTCATGCTTGGACTTCTTATGAGAAGTATGCTTGGGGCCATGATGAACTTCAGGTCTGCTTTCTTTCTTTTCTTTTTTCTTTTTTAATCGCAGAAACTTACTGGGTTTTTAGTGCTTTGTATTATGATTTCTTGATCAAGTTCAAGACTTTTAGTATCTAGGGCTTTATTTTTATGATATTTAGGGTACGAGTGCAGTTTCCTAAAGAATGTTTGTGTTCACCTTTCTGTCTGTTATGAGAAATGGGGTTGGGGGTTGAGGTGTGGTGAGTCAATTTTACAACCAATGAGTCAATTCTGATTCTAAACAGCCACAAACAAAGAATGGAGTTGATAGCTTTGGTGGTCTTGGAGCAACTCTAGTGGATTCTCTTGATACATTATTTATAATGGGTCTTCATGAGCAGTTTCAAAGAGCCAAAGAGTAAGTTTCTATTTCTTGAAAGTTGATTGGAAATCACTGTGGTTTATAATTTGGTAATTTTTTAAATTGTTTTATTTCTAGATTTAGAAATGGTTGTACGTAAGCTGGCTGTTATGTTACTTAATTGCAGGTGGGTTGCGAACTCATTGGATTTCAACAAGGATTATGAGGCTAGTGTCTTTGAGACAACCATAAGGTGGCATTAGAAGTTTTAATCTTTAATTTTCAGTTGCGTTACATTTTTTGCAAGACTACATTCTACCTGTGTTGCTTCTTAACTCTTTTGTCTACTTTTGCTGTGTTCAGGGTTGTTGGAGGGCTTCTCAGTGCTTATGATCTTTCTGGCGACAAAATTTTTCTTGAAAAGGCTAAAGATATTGCAGATAGATTGCTGCCTGCATGGAATTCTCCTTCAGGAATTCCCTATAACAGAATTAATTTAGCGCGTGGGAATGCACACAACTTTGGGTGGACTGGGGTAATTTTGTTGTTCATTGGCTTTTTTAATGCTCCCAGATTATTCCTCGCTTTGTAATCTGTTCATACAATGCACTGAGAAGCCTGCTTCGTGAGCTTGATAATTCAAGACATACTCAACTCATTTTGACTCTAATGGTTATGTGTTTTATAGGGAAACAGTATCCTGGCAGATTCTGGAACAGAGCAGCTTGAATTCATTGCTTTATCTCAAAGAACAAAAGACCCAAAATATCAGGAGAAGGTATTTGCACTCTCATGGTTGTGTATGTCTGGAAGTTTCACTTTTGAATCTTTTTTTTTTTCGAGTCATGTTTGTTTAGTTGAGACTAGTTTTGGCAATTCCAAATATGATATGTGATTCCCAAAGAAAGCATGGTAATAATAATAGATGTGGAACTAGAGTGTTTTGTTATATGCTTTCTGTAAGTTTTTCTGTGAACTGATATTTCAGGTAGAGAAAGTCGTAAAAGAGCTTCAGAAAACCTTTCCAGCTGATGGTTTACTTCCCATATATATTAATCCTCGCTCTGGAACAGCTGCTTACTCAACAATAACATTTGGTGCCATGGGGGATAGGTATTGATGCGTATTGTTGTATTTAAGATGCAATTAGCTGCAGAAACATTGTAAACTGATTTTACTGAATATGTTCCTTTTTATAACATCTATTGATGCTAAAAAAAAAGTAGTATGTCAAGCTAGCTATATCATTTTTAAGAGGGCAGTGATCAAAAAATCATCTTGTAACCACCATTCTGTCACGTATCATCAGACAATTAAACCTGAGTAACATGAATTTCGAAGAAGATATTGATCTCGTCATGTATGTTAAAGAAGCCATATATTGTGCTACTTGAATCCGCTACTAAGATACCATGATCAAATGATACAGGATTCATTTATGAAATGGTGCTTGTGATCCTTTTTTTTTTTATCTCACATAAAATGTTCTATAGTGTTCATTCCTAGGTTTTATGTTTCTTGCTGGCAACAATCTACTTCAAAAGTTTGATCTCGTAGAAAGTGCTGTAACATTGTACTTGGTATTGCAGGCTATTTGATCAAATGTTTGATTTACTAGGCAGTTTATGAAACCACCCAAATGGTTAATTCCTTATGTTGTGTTGATTATTGGGCTTGATGACCCGCCCTTGAGAGGGATAGTTATGGACATTCTTAAACCTTTCTAACAGCTTAACTTTCTAGATTGAATGGTTCTTTTAGCATAAAACAACTCCACGATGTCATCTATGGCCTCTTAATACAAGCATAAATGACACGATGCTATTTTTTTTGCAGCTTTTATGAGTATTTACTCAAGGTGTGGATACAAGGGAACAAAACAGAAGCTGTGAAGCACTACAGGTAGTCTATATTCCCAATTTTAAATGATACGCATTGATTATGCAATTTCACTTAAAATGCTTGTAATTTTGTGAGCTGTGTGCTAGGATTGGCAAAATTCCAAAAATCATGGTGTAAATATATGATGATAAAAATTCCTAACTGCTAATCTATAACCTGTGGGAGAAATGTTGCATTTCTTAGTGTTATATTTGGTTGCTAAATGATAAAATGATAGGTTACTTGACTAATATATTGTTTGTGCCACCATGAAGACACCTATACCTCTGTCTCTCGCCTCGTAATATTATTTTTGCAAAGCTTGTAGAAGCGAGTAGCACAAAGTTTCAGTTCCCTATAATGTTGATTTCTTTGATGAAAAATTTATGGCATTGGCTTGTGATCTTGGAAAATCAATGTTAAATATTGACATAGGATGCTGTGATCAATTTCTTCAATTGGTCACTGAACCGTTATGATAAAGATGAGCTTTGATTATTATTTCCCTCATCTATTTTGTAAAGATTACATGACATTTTGCATTTTGAGAACTCTCAAATGAATCTCTACATTGACAAAATCTGTGTTAATGAATACTGCAAACAGAGAGATGTGGGAGACATCGATGAAAGGTCTCCAAAGCTTGGTTCGGAAAACAACCCCATCATCCTTCACATACATTTGCGAGAAGAATGGAAATTTTTTATCTGACAAGGTAGTCAAACAATTTGAGGAAATCTCCTAACTATTTGATGACTAAGTTGTTGTGTGGTCTTTCAAGAGCTTAACTTCTTCATCACTGTAGATGGATGAATTGGCATGCTTTGCTCCTGGCATGTTGGCTTTAGGATCTAAAGGTTATGGCTCTGGTGAAGCCGAAAAGGTTTTATCACTTGCAGAAGAGGTATTAATTAAGAAATAGCCTTTATATTTATTGATTTTGTTATCATTGTCATTTGCACTAATGTGCTTGTTTTCTAGTCAATTAGTATTAGTCTACACTGCAATACACCAAGCTAATTGTATTAAGACAGAGTATATAAAAAGGAGTTTCTTGGATTCAACTGACTTTGTGGTGTGTTCAAACTCTTAAAAAAATGAATTTAGAATATTGACAGTTTGTGAGATAAGAAGATCTGAATGAGCCAATAATCACTGAATTTTCAAATGAGTTCTGCATCTTTTGAGAAGTTTATAAGAAGCAGAATTTATGGTGGTACAAAGTTTAAGTTTAATTGATGAGGGATACCTTGATCTTCTGAAATTTAAGGAAATCTCATTGTGTTTGCTCTCTCTTCTTTCTATCATGCCCCAACCCATCAGCCTTTGAAGGCTCCTGACATCTATGGATTTTGTATTGATAGTACAGGAATCTGAATGAAGTTTGTAATGCCACGTGTCAGTAGACTGCTGCTTCTGTCACTGTGCTTGCAATTCTCCGAATGTATTTCCTTGGTTCAAAAAAGATAAAATTTAAATATTTTTTGTTGAATTTAGAGATTTTGTTTTTAAGGAAAAATGGATGCTTATTGTTGCCAACTGGTCTTGAAAACTGCTTTGTTTTCACAAATAGTTGGGATGCTGGGATCAAGAATACTGGCTGTCACATAAGGGAATACTAGAATTATGGTAATTTTACATTTCTTCTACTTCTAGATCAACGATAAGGTGTCAAACATAGAATTGTTGAGATAGATAGAAGATGGCTGAAGGAAGACAGAATTTTGTGCGGCAGAAGTGACATGGGAATTTAGATGAAGTGACTGGGAAATGCTTGGATGTGTGTGGAGTAGGTTATTTGGTAAGTATGAAAGAGTTCAAGTGTTGAAACCACAATGAAAATATGCTTTATTGAGGTAGAGTCATGTTTTTTTCAAGAAAATGCAGTAACAAAGAGAAGCGAGAAAAATAGCACGGTCTCCACCATCATTATCCTTATTGTTACTACGATTGGTATTAGGTAACCTCAAGGATGCATCTGCAGAAAGCTTGCTTGCCTGGCCAAAAGTTGAGGTCCATCATACAAGCAAAAGCATTTAAAGAAGCATATAGGCAAAAAACAATGCGGCTGAGAACTTGAATATGCTGGTCCAGTTTCATGGCTTCCTAATCTACTTAATTGACTGGTGCATAGTTATTTTGTTCGTGGTCCACATGTTTATTAGCTTCAGATTTCGGTGGCTACATCTAATTTAATTTTTGGCTTTGAACTGTAGCTTGCATGGACTTGTTATAATTTCTACCAGGTGACACCTACAAAACTGGCTGGAGAGAACTATTACTTTCACCCTGGACAGGTTTGATACTCTCTTCTAGATTGGAAAAATGGAAGATATTCACTTGTTGTATGCTTGATACTGAAAGATGATGAAATTGCAGGACATGAATGTCGGCACTTCATGGAACATTTTGAGGCCTGAGACAGTTGAATCACTCTTTTACCTGTGGCGTATCACTGGAAACAAGACATACCAAGAATGGGGTTGGAATATTTTTCAATCATTCGAAAAGAACTCCCGCTTGGAGACTGGATATGTTGGTCTTAAGGATGTAAGATTTCTGTAACCCAAAGATTGTAGTGTTAATGTTAGATAACAAACACCTTCATGCATGCACACGCATAATGACCCTAGTCCAGTCCATGTATTCTGTTGTGTCTTTTCAGAAAGGTATGACTTGAATCCTCTACTACTTTATTGCATGTTCGAGAAATAGAATGAACCAGAACCGCAACTCCTAAATACCACTGGTTTTTCCCATGCTTTGTGCTGTTTAGTTGCCTCAGAATTTTGTGGTTTTGTTAAATGTACGAGTCCTATTCATATCCATTTTAAAATCCCATGCATGGATTTATTTTAATGAATAATCCTTAATTAGAACCTAAAAGCAAAGCATTATAAAGTTTTGAACTCAATTATTCTTGTCTATTCGCGCAGGTGAACTCAGGTATCAAAGACAACAAGATGCAGACTTTCTTCCTTGCCGAGACGCTCAAGTATCTGTACCTCCTATTCTCACCTACATCCGTCATCTCTCTGGATGAATGGGTATTCAACACAGAAGCACACCCTCTGAGAATTGTGACTCGAGGTGATCTTCATCAAGAGAATGTTCAAGTTGACAGACAACAAAAGTTACCAATTCATCTTCGTGGTAGAAAGGAGGGTCGACTAGGATACAATTAGCTGCCATCCTCCCCACATTTTCAGTCAGCTCACTTGCCTCCTGTCCTCACATACATCAACCATAAAAAAGGTGACGGTGCAGAACTTTTATAATATTCAAGATTCACAGCAGCATTAGTCCTTGAACCTGGATAAAGAGTGACACTGTCAATCATGTCCATCAATTAAGCAATCAGGGTGGTGCTGGTCAACATTCTGCCCCAGAATTTATATCCTCATCTTGTTTCCAGCTTGGATGGTTGTGTAAAACAGATAGCACATTGTCACTAGAAATTATCATATAAGTCATGATTGAGGGGCAAATGAGCTGTTGTACACATACAATATGGGTTCACAGGTCATAAAGAATTTTATAGATTATTGAAAATAAAAAAAGGGGACCAAAATATATTCATGCAGAATTCTTGGTGTATTTAAACCTTGTCAACTGGATAACATAAGAAAAGAAAAATGAAGTATGCTGTTTCTACGAGTCTGGATTGTGTATTTCTTTCTCAAAAGAAAATCTATCAATTTTATATTATAATTATTTAGCAGTAACAACGTAAGATTTTCCTACTTAGAAATACCTTCACCAACGAAGATTTTAAGAGAAAACTAAGGTTTTGAAGTGAGATATTATACTTGAAAAGGTTAGTTAAGGTTGTGGTTTTTTTCAATTAGGTATTTAATCAAACAACCTTGCAATATAAAGTTGAACAACTCTGAAAATGTTAGTTGTGCTAGCTTTATGATCAATCAAGAGACTGTAATTGTGAAAGACAGCTCAAAGAACATCCTCTTTAATGAAATAAATACCATCCTCAAAATTGCCAACCCATACGTGTATTTTTCCTCCAACATAACGACATCCATAGTTTTTCGGTGGGGCAAGTTTAGGTTAAATCGGTGGGAAAAAAATTAAAACAATTTTAAAACAATGTTTTGACAAAATAAAAATTAATAAATTGATGTTTTCAACCCAGTTTATTCTAAACTCTAGATCGAACGAGCCTTACATTACTATTAAGCCCGTTGGAGTTTACTATAAAGAATCATTATTGCAAAAATAATTTAATTATTTTTCCTAAATGTAGAAATGGAGATTAGGTCCCATGGCATGTGCTGGCACCTACAAAAAGTCATCCTGGAATCAAGAACAGAACGTGTGGACCACTACAAAAGTCATCCATTGATGAAGGGATCTTTCTGAATTCCCTCTCAACATGCTGTGGTTGCACCTTTGAAGGAATGATTTCCATGTGAAATCACTTTTAAGTTCAAACCATTCTATTTTCCTACAATATAAAGCACACATAACCTTCTTTTTAAAATTGAATGATTAATTAATTTCAGTTGAAATTACTTATGATTTACTATTATATATGATATTATATGATGATATGATTCGAGATTGAAATATGAAAAAAGTAATGCAAGAGAATTAAAACAAAACATTTATGTAGTCCACAGTGACTACAAATTAGCCGGCACAAAAGCTTAAATGCTCGAAAAGTAGGAATATTATCGGAGCCTGTCATCCAGCTAACATCCAACTCATCAGAGCATGCCCCCACAGTGGCGTCTCTTTTTTCAACTAACCTTGAAGCCTAGTTGACAATAACAGGATCCTAACTCCTTCCATTTGTTTTCACACAGCTTTGAGAATTACTCAAACACGTCAAAAGCTGGCAAGAAATATGAGAGAAAATTCCAGGGAAAATGATGAGAGAAAAGGGATCAAGGTGATCATGGACCTACAGGATGTAAATGTAATGTAATAGTGAGATGATGAAAACCGAGTGAAGAAATATATTACAACATCCCCCATTGTCTGGATAACCAAATCAATTGGTTAGCTACAAGGAATTGATCAAAAACGACTAGGCTATTAGTTTGGCTCTGTAACGGATAAGATCATTCAAGGAAAAAAAAAAAAAAAGAATCGATCAATGTAGCAAAACAGTGGTGGTATCAACTGAGATTTTGCATTGCGGCTCGCGGGGTTGAATAGCTTGGCAGCCTATCTCTTTCCCCCATTCATCTTTAACTGTATGATACCTGTCTCCTCTTAAGGAATATACAGATTGTTTCTTTCTGGTCACCGACAATCGGTTGAAGTAAATGAGTCTGAAAATCCTCCTGGAATACTTGATTGGGATTGGGAGTAAGACATGTTGTTAAACGTTGTCGAAGTACCTTCATCAGCTTGCCATCTTTGGAGAAACTGAGGAAGGCTCATGTGGAGATCAATGCCAGAATTGCCTTCCTCTTCATGGTTGGTAGGTTTCCATTGTTCTACTAGAGGTCCTAAGACGTTGACAGCATGGCCCATATCTGGTCTTTGGTGTGGCTCACGAGCTGTGCAATGCCCTGCTAGCTCGGCCACTTTGAAAATGCTCACAAAGGTCTCCTCGTCAGGATTCAGAGTTTGGTCAATTGCCTTTGGAAGGTTGTCCTTGTTGACTAGGACACGGCGGAACCATGTGACCAAGTGAGCCCTTTCATCTGGCACTGTATCATCTAGAGCTTTTCTCCCTGTCATAATCTCCATCAAAATCACTCCAAAAGCATATACATCCACTTTTGTTGTAACCCTTCCAGTAGCTGTGCAGGACATAGTCGGTTCAGTTCATATTTGAAGAGAACAGTCATCAACAAATCAACATATTCAAGATGAAGCAAATGAATATGAAAACTAAATATACCAACATCTAAAGATCTTACTAACAGGAAACAACTGAAAGATAAAGAGGATCATTCCTCTAGATCAAGAATCACACTTTCTGAAACTTCAGTGTGCATAGAAAAGTACTAAGCTCGTTGAAAAATGAAATGCAAGTGTGTAGGAGGCCTTAGGTTTTCCTATAATTATACAAATGGGTAAAAGTAGGCAGTTTTACTACTTCAAGGTTGCATGCATGGAAAGATAACAAAATTCGAATTGATGTAATATAATAAGCTAAGGAAACTTGCAATCACTTGAATGGAGATAACCAAGTATGGACATTTAAACCTCTACTAACCAGCATATTCGGGTGCAAGATAGCCAAAGGTTCCTGCCAGCCTTGTCTCCATAGAATACTTCCCATCAGGCGCATTTTTAACCAAACCAAAATCAGCAACCTTAGCTCTCATGTCATCTCCAAGAAGTATGTTTGAAGGCTTCAAATCTCTATGAATGAAACTCTGCTGAGCTAAGCTGTGCAGGTATTCCACTCCTCGAGCCACATCCAGTGCAATTGTAACCCTCTGTTTCCAAGTAAGAGGAGGGTAACCAAGTTCTTGCCATTCAAACAAATGTTGAGCGAGAGTCCCCTGTGGCATGTACTCATACACCAAGAGCCTCTCATTTCCATTTATACAGTAACCCAAAAGAGCAACTAAATGCCTGTGCCTCACTTTAGTAAGCACTGCAATCTCTGCCTGAAACTCATTCATTCCTTTTGTCCCCATTGCCCCAGATTCCATCCGCTTCACAGCAATCTTAGTCCCATCATGCAATTCGCCCTTATAAACCACACCAAAACCTCCCTTGCCCAGAATGTTATTCTCGCTGAAATTATCAGTTACTTGTCTAAGTACCTCGATTGAAATCACAACGTTCCCACCCTCAAAAAAGTGCCGGCCACTATGGTTGCCACTACTTTGACTTTGTATTTCACTGAGAACCCCGTACCCATTCGTGCAACACGATGAACCATTCTTAACCAATGCATTGATTCCATTCCCATTCTCTTGATCATTCACTCTCCCAGACTTCCCTCTCTTTTTCTTGCGATTAACCTTAAACAACACGAAGAAGCCAATAGCACCAACAATCACAATACCAACAACACCAGCAATCACACCTGGACTCACCTTCTTACCACCATTTCCTCTTCCATTAGGAACACCTCCGGGTGTAGTTGTATTTGAATCTGAACCAGATGATGGTGTCCCTCCACCTCCAGAACCCCCACCACTCCCAAGAAAAGGATTACCTGGTGTAATGGTTAGCTTCACTGAAGATGCGAAAGCTGGGATCTTCCCAGTGAGATTGTTATTGGAGACATCAAGAAGCGAAAGTTGAGACAACTTTATCAAGCTATCGGGAATGGGACCTGATAAATTATTATCATTCAATTTTAAAGTTGTCAAAGCAGTGAGATTAACAAATGCAGGAGAGATTATCCCTCCAAAATGCTGCTTCCCCAAACTCACTGTAATGACAGTCTTTTTTTGTGAATCACAGGTAACAAAAGGCCAACCATTGCAAGCATCATTCCCTTTCCACGAATCAGACAGCATCACAGGATAACCAAAACCACCAGCAATCTCGAGCAAAGTGGTCACTTGTGGATGACAAGCAACGCCAGCAGTATCCACACAAAAATTATTAAGACCACTATTATCAACTTTAACACCTTTTCCAAACTGAGGCACAGGACCTTGTAATTTATTATTATAAAAAGAAATATTCAACAAACCAGCTTGGGAAGACAGAGAAACCGGAAAGATCCCAGTAAACTGATTATCCCTCAACTGCAAATCAAACAAACTCTTGCTCTTTGAAAAATCTGGAATTGGCCCAGTAAACTGATTCTTCTGAAGCCAAACTTGACTCAACTGCTCCATTGAAGGCAACACCTCAATAGTACCAGACAACCCCATTTCCTGATTATTAAGCCACAAATTCTGGATCCCAGAATTAGCAAAAGATGGAGGCAACCCTCCAGTTAAGTTATTATAAGACAATCTAAGATTTTGCAAACTAGGAAAAGAAGCAAACATATTAGGTATAGCACCAAAGATGTTAGCGTGACTAGCCTCAAAAGTATTTAAACTAGAAGACTCAGTTAGATCAGTAGAAAGAACCCAAGGTTCCAAATTTATATTCGCATCCATGCTCAAAGTTTGCAAACTAGTTAACCCTTTAAAGAAATCTGCAGGGATACTGGTAAAATTATTAGTACCAATATAAACTTCTCTCAAAAAAGCTAAATTTGCAAGAGAAGGCAAAGGACCGATCAGCTTGTTGTCTTGAAGAGACAAACTTTGAAGCTGAGAAAGCGTTGAAAGCTCAGATGGGAGAGTCCCTGAAAGACCTTGAGAAGCTAAGTTAATGGAAATCACATTGTTGGAGTTATCACATTTAACACCATTCCACTTGCAGTAACCATTGGTGTTTGTTGTTGACCAGCCTTTTGGTGTTGGGGTTAGGGCAGAGGCTAGTTTTAGCATGGTGCCTGCATCATCCGCGGTGGTTGTTGTGGTGGTGGAGAGGAGGAGAAAGAGGAGGAGAAAGAAAGAGAGAAGAAGGTCAGCCATTGAGAGAGAGAGAGAGAGAGAGTTTGGTTTTTTATTTTTCTTTTTTCTTTTGTGTGTTATAAAGTCTTCTTGTTTTGTTCGGTGTCGTGATTAGGGTTGAGTTTTTTTATATATTAAAATAATATTTTTTTTATTTTTAAAAAATTATTTTTAATATTAATATATTAAAATAATTTTAAAATATTAAAAAATTAATTTAATAAAAAAATAACAATATTAAAAAAAATACTTTTAAAAAATAAAAACTATCAAGTTTTTAATATGATTTCATGTTTTCTATTTTTTTTTATTGCTGAGGGATTTGATTTTTTTAAAAGAAATTTTTTTTAAAAAAAAACGGTTTAATGAAACATCACGTTATGACAAATCAAGAATAAAACCAACTATAACCATCTAGGTGGTGGCCCAGTAATAAAAGCTTGGGACTAAGAGGTTTGCTTCCTCTGTGGTCTCAGATTCGAGCCATGTGGTTGCTCATATGATGGTCACTGGAGGCTTACATGGTCGTTAACTTCAGGGCCCGTGGGATTAGTCGAGGTGCGCACAAGCTG
>Ga0307511_10003205_pt1 | contig 16841 bp, 8 predicted proteins | sample 13_EM_MG_FD_200266 | JGI IMG/M metagenome (GOLD analysis project Ga0307511, IMG submission 200266) | Populus trichocarpa ectomycorrhiza microbial communities from riparian zone in the Pacific Northwest, United States - 13_EM | ecosystem: Host-associated > Plants > Roots > Unclassified | place... | reverse complement strand
GTTCAAGTATCATAAATTTCAGGATCACTGAAAACTTATATGGTCATTAACTTTAAAACCCGTAAAATTAATTAAGATACACATAAGTTATCTTGAATATTCATATTAATAAAAAAAAAATAAACAAGAAATGAAGTGTATATGCAGTTAATTAAGCACAAGAAAATTGAATGACATCAGAGCAAAAAATCTGGTCCATGTGGTGAGATCATACGATCTCTCCATGGATCGCAACTTGAAATATCTATGAAGTTTCTCTGATTGTGTGAAGTGACCAGCCACGATCGACATGCACCCACTTGTACCTGTCTCTAGATCATAGAAATTATGCACGCACAGAGTTGAAAAGCAGAATAATTTTTATCACAAAGAAGTGGTCGGCTAATGGGCTAGCCTAGCTATATGTAGCAACAGCTTCGACATGTCCCAGTATATTGTACTACGTACTCCTCAGCTAGCTAGCTAGCTAGCTAGGCCTAGCAATTGTGGAATCATGAGCTCAAAAGGTTGTGAAAATGTAACACTCGTACAAAGCACAAAAACAAAAAGAGAAACAGCACATGTGTTTTTCTGCATCCATCACTGACCTGAAACATGTAGTTAATATCTCTTTGCAAGGTCAAGGGTATCAGTGGGGTAAAACCCATCATTGGCTTTATTGATAAAAACTTGCCGACGCCATTGTTTTACTTTTTGTAACCTAATTAAGTAATAAGGAATAATTACTAATTAAACACACAAGCCGTGATCACAAAGTTGATAGAATAACAAAAAAAAAAAAAAAACAAGTAAAGCAATTATAAATCCGACGAAATAATCAAAAGTTGCAGAAAGAAGGTGCCCTATTGCAGGTAGTTAAACTCAGTCTGTGTATTATTAGGCTTAATTGCAAGCTAGTAACGATATTATAGTAGAAATTCTTTCCCTTTTTTTTTTTATCCCTTACCATGTATTAAAAATTAGGGATCTGATCACTCGCAAGTTTGTCGTCCTGATCAGCAGCCCATACACGTAAGGAAGCTTGTGTCTATATATTAAAGATCTGGCATATACCAAAGAGGATCATCTCTATCGATCATCAATTCATCCATTAATGTCTCGTAATATTATAGTAATGAATAAAATATTATGCTCTTTTAGTGGTCTGGGGTCATCCATGACATTAACGAGACTAATCCCACTAATAATATAATGCTATTCTTCATATGAAAGAGCATGAATGGAGGATACGGCGGTTAGACCAAGATAATAATAAACAATGGCAAGCTCTGTGTAATTAGCTGATGAAAATGGAATCTGTACCTACAACATCATAACACAAGAATTAATATTTAGTAATTATATATATAATCGGAAGAACATTTTGAACATTATTTTGCTGTGAGGAAGAGGAGAAAAAATCTTTCTGGAGGAGATATGCTAACATAGAATAGAGAGGTAGAGCCATTAAATAGGGCATCTAATCATTACAGTATTTTCAGGATAGATATCTCACATGGGGCAGGAGAGATTTAATAATACCCAGCTCTTGCTGCAATTTTTGTTTCTTAACGAACCAAACTTCTACCTATACCTAGTTAATTAATATCCAATGTTTTAGATTGATTTTGGTCCACTGGCAGGTTCTAGACCATGGACGTAGCCAGTTTTTCTACAAAGTTAAGGAATCCTCACTTCCCTAGAAAATCACTGCCTTGCTGTAATTATTTGAAATTTATGGCTGGTCACCTGGCCACCTCCATTTTCTTGGAATAAACTAATATTTGTGAGGATAAAAACAAAGAATATTAACTTTTGAATTTTATGGAGGATCTTTATGAAATTTTGGGATGTGGGGTTCCCACCATTAGCAACGCATGAATATATATGCAGAATACTTTTGGATTTTACAGAAAAGAAAAAAAGATGTATCCTTTTACTCATGCTTAAAAAAAATGTGGCTTGCAAATTATCAATGATAAATTTAAAAACATTAATAATCTCAAACAATCATTTTGTGTTTGATATCATGAAGGATAATTGGGATTCTTTCTCCAATGATTTAATTAAGACTCTGCATAATTAAGTGCTAGAAATTTCTTACATATATATTTCAAATGCTCTTTCGAGAATCTATAACGGGGACAGTATTTGTTGGATCTCTGAATCTATTACCAAGAATTCAGAAACACCCTTTAAAAAAAAAACACAGAGAACCTATGCGCTACCTTCTGATGATGGCCACCATTGTAATATGTCTTAGTTTTGCTTCCCAAATCAGAAGCTCAATTTTCCTCTGGGAATCGGTGCCTTTAATCACCACACAGTGCATGGCACAGGAGTTTCCCACTGCACTCTCCATTCCCTTAGATGAAGTCTAATGTCAACAGAGTTATTGATATAATAAATATTCTCCAATATTCTTACTTGAAACTCTTAGGAATGCAATTTCATGCATGGCCATCTTGATGTGGGTAAAGATGACAATGGAATATTGTTGAAACGCAGAAGAAAAAAAAGATCTTTTCATGCTTAGGGAGAAATTGAACCAAATCCAAACGTATGAGGTAGGAAATTCTGAGTGTTACTGTCAAGTAGTTTTACGCGAAACAAGAGATGATGACAATAAGTGGAGCAGGAAACAACAACAGTGGAAGCAATGGATCGATTTTCTTTGCATTTTCTGTGAGCACAAAGCAGAAAAATGTGGGATGAGAGGAACATTCACTCAATAGGAATTAATAATATAGTGGGAAATAAAGATTAGATCATTAGACAGATAAAAACTGGAATTGGGATTGGGAGGCAAGGCGTGTGGGGTAGGTGAAAGGTGACCTAAGATTTTCGTTGTAAATTAAGTTAGCGGCAGCACAAGAAAGAAAGAGCGAGCCACGTGTAGAGGCAGGTTACTCTTGGAAGAGGCAAGAACGCGGGGTTAGACGTGTTCAAAGGGACCAATAAGCCATTAACGTACCTCCCCACCAATGCCCCAATCAATCCTAACGCCCCATTACCGTCAACCCTCCCCTCCATTAACAGTACACTATTCTTCCATAATGGTCTTCTAACAAGGAAAAGGAATTTCTCCTCTTTTATTATATTATCATCTTTCTATTGGATTGGCCATACTGGGTTTTTTTTTTTTTTTTTTTGTCATGTGTAGTTGTTTTCTCGAGGAGCAAGAAGCCCTTTTCCGCTCTCTCGCTCTCTTCTGGTACTTGTTGGTAGCTAATATGAAATTAAAAAAAAAATGATATATAGTAGTACTATTAGTGTCATTATGCAAATACACGTACATAAGAAAGGAATTTTATAATAGAGAAAGATAGTGAAAAAGAGGGTGGTCGTGTCAAGTCTTAAGCAGCTATGTCCCGCAACCCCCACGCGGGCCACACCTCGTTTATATCACTTCGTCAATCCCTCCCTCCCTTTGAGCTCTCTTTCTACTGTTTTACAAGACACGTGTTGATCTAAAACAAGTTTGCGGTGGACCTCCTTCCCTCTCCTTTCTCTCTCCTTTCCCTCTATATATACCGCTCCTCTCTGCCCTCTCTCCTCAGATCACTCACTCTCACTCCCTCCCTTCCTGGTCTCTCTCGCACAACTCCTTGTTTCTTTGAACCAAACGCAAACAAGACCGCACTCGCATCCCAACAAGGCAGCGCACCAAAAGAAAGAATACCCTCCTCCTTACGCCAATCACAGTTATAGCTCAAACAACTTTGCCAAAATAGAGAAACATGGCTTCAACAGCAACAGCAGTGCCTTCAACCTTGGGCTCCTCGTCATTTTCGTCTTCTTTAAACAGGCCTGGTAGAAAGCCCAATGTCAACATCAATTGCTCACTCCAAACTCCTTCCATTCTCCATTTCCCAAAGCAATCCACTGCGTGCACACCATCTACTACTATCCCCAATCCCACCACCAGACACCCAAAACAAAACACGCCCTCTCCTGTTGTGGTTGTGCCCCAAAAGCAACAGCAGCAAAAGCAATGGAATTTCTTACAAAGAACAGCAGCTATGGCTTTAGATGCTGTTGAAACTGCCTTGGTTTCACATGAACGTCAGCACCCTTTGCCCAAAACAGCTGACCCCAGAGTCCAAATCTCTGGCAACTTCGCTCCGGTACCGGAACAGCCCGTCGTTCACAATTTACCGGTCACCGGGGAAATCCCAGATAGCATTCAAGGTGTTTATCTAAGAAACGGAGCCAATCCACTGCACGAGCCAGTAGCTGGTCACCATTTTTTCGATGGTGATGGCATGGTTCATGCTGTTCAATTCAACAAGGGCTCAGTCAGCTATTCTAGCAGATTCACTGAGACTAATAGGCTAGTTCAAGAACGTGACTTGGGACGTCCTTTATTCCCAAAAGCCATAGGTGAGCTACATGGTCATTCAGGCATAGCTAGACTCTTGCTTTTTTATGCCCGTGGAGCTTTTGGTATTGTTGATCCTAGCCATGGAACTGGTGTTGCAAACGCTGGTCTTGTTTACTTTGATGGTCACTTACTTGCAATGTCTGAAGATGATTTGCCATACCATGTTCGTGTACTGCCCTCTGGTGACCTTAAGACAGTTGGTCGTTATGATTTTGATGGTCAGCTTAAGACAACAATGATTGCTCATCCAAAAGTTGATCCAGTTTCAGGTGAATTGTTTGCACTTAGTTATGATGTTGTTCAAAAGCCTTACCTCAAGTACTTCAGATTCTCCCCGGATGGAAAAAAGTCACCTGATGTTGAAATCTCACTTGATCAACCTACTATGATGCATGATTTTGCAATCACAGAGAGGTTTGTTGTGGTTCCTGATCAGCAAGTTGTGTTCAAATTGCCTGAAATGATTCGGGGAGGGTCTCCGGTGATTTATGACAAGAATAAGATGGCAAGGTTTGGGATTTTGGACAAGAATGCCACTGATGCTTCCAATATGAGGTGGATTGAAACACCTGACTGTTTCTGTTTCCATCTTTGGAACGCTTGGGAGGAGCCTGAGACTGATGAGGTTGTTGTGATTGGATCATGTATGACCCCACCAGACTCCATTTTCAATGAATGTGATGAGAGTTTGAAAAGTGTGTTATCAGAAATTAGGCTCAATTTGAAGACTGGCAAGTCAACTCGCCGTCCAATCATGTCTGAAGCTGATCAGGTCAATTTAGAAGCTGGAATGGTGAACCGGAACTTGCTCGGTCGAAAGACCCGGTTCGCTTACTTAGCACTTGCTGAGCCATGGCCTAAGGTTTCAGGTTTTGCTAAGGTAGACCTCTCAACTGGGGAGGTACACAAGCACACTTACGGAGACCAGAAATTTGGCGGAGAGCCCTTGTTTCTTCCACGAGACCCCAATTCGGAGAGGGAAGATGACGGGTACATTTTAGCTTTCGTGCATGATGAGAAGGAGTGGAAATCGGAGCTACAAATTGTGAATGCAATGAATTTAAAGTTAGAAGCCACAGTTAAGATTCCATCTAGAGTTCCATATGGTTTTCATGGCACATTTATTGGTGCCAAGGATTTGGAGAAGCAGGCCTAGCTGGGATGGTATAGCCTGGTGTCCTGTATCTAGTTTTTTTGTTGGCAGATTAGAGAGAGGAGATTTTTCCAGAGGGATGCTTGCAGATACGTCCCCGGAATCTCCTTCTCTATACAGTATCATCAACAACCCTGTTGCTGGGTTATGTTTCAGCTTTTTTTCTTTGGTTATTTTAGAGTGAGAGGTTTTGAGGGACCAGCTTGTAGCTTTTGGGTGTAGGTAGATGCGGAGCTCAGCTGATCGTCTTCTTATTCTTTCACTCTATTATGTACATGAAAAGAAAAAAAAGGAGAGGTATTGTGTATTTAAAACAGCATATGTATCGAATCTCCTTCCCCCTGTTAATGTAGATCTCTGTTCTCTCTGTTTCATTCTCTTCTCACTTATAAATTCTGCAGTTGATTTATCCAATTTCTTTTTATATAGTAATCAGTCTTCTTCCTTTCTCAAGATGTTACAGAGTGATCAGCATTGGCACAATGAAATCGAAGATTTCTATTCATATTTCCACTCCTTCACCAAATATGAGCTACCCTTACAAGTTAGCCTCCCACCCCTAAAATGAACCAATGACAGTCCAAGGCAAGACAGATTGCAAAAAGTATTCAAATATCAAATGAGTTTTAATAAGAAATTTGGCCCAAGTTAGGTGGATAGATGACAGTTGGTCAATTTCAAAAAAAAAAAAAAAGAAATTGAAGGTTTAAAGAAACGAAATGGGTTCATGACGAAACATGTAAACTCGCTAAAAAAATTGTAAGTGACCTAGTGGATTGATCCTAAAGGCCATCAGCTTTGTGAAATAGTGATGTGTTTTTCTTGATTACCCCTCTCTCTAGTTTCAATTATGTTACCATTAGAAAAGTTGACAGCGGCAGCCTCTTATTGGTTGAGTCGTAATCGTTAGGTTCATCCATCTCCCAGTCACAGGAGGGAACATCATGGTACCCAGCAAATGGGAATACTCAACAAATCCTACCCTTTCCACGTAAGTATCAATGAGTGAGATTTTGAAGTGGGCTTGCAATGGCGATATGACTCGATAATAGTCCAGTCTCAACTTGCAGAGGGATGGATAAAGTTTTCTCAAGTCAACTTTGCAGAGCTTCCTTATTAAGTTTATGTCGGAGGAAGATGGATGGATGTGGTAAAAGATCATAAATAATAATACAAAGTCAAAAACTTAAGAATAAAGAAAAGAATAGTAATGCAAAGCTTTCTTATTAACTGGTTCCCCCCAAATTCTCTTAGATATTTTTTTTTGTATTTTTTAATAATGTTAAAATACAATCTTTTTATAGGCATAAAGTTCTAAATAATCAAGAAATTAAACTAATACAAGGAAATTCTAATCTAAACAGGAATTGTATTATGTTGACTGAATCGGTCGACCATTTCTCAACTATTTGACCGCTTCAACTTATTCCACTTGGTTGTTCTGTCTTATCCGGTTAATCTATTCCCGATTGATCGACCGGTTCAACTAATTTCTAGAAATCAATATAGTTTCAACATCTCCCTAAACTTGATTTCTTCATAACTCCCAACATATTTCTCATCTTAATAAAAAAAAAAATCATATTTGAGTAGCTTTGTGAAGATATCTACGACTTGGTCTTATGTCTTTACATACTTGACTTCAACTTTCTTGTTTGTAATGTAATCTTGTATGTAATGAAATCTTGTGTCAATATGCTTACTTATATCATGAAATACTGGATTCTTTGCTATTGCAATGACTGATGAATTGTCTACATAAATTTTAGTAGGCCTCTATTTTGGCATTTGCAATTCATTCAATAATCTCCTTAGCCATATGGAATGACAAACACATGATGTAAAAGCTACATATTCAACTTCACATGTTGACAAAGAGACTATAGATTGCTTCTTTGAACTTCATGTCAATATTGTGTCTCCCATATAGAAAACAAAACTTATAAAGCTCTTTCTATCATCCATATCTCTAGTCCAATCATTATCACTGTAACCCACAAATCAAAGCTATTAGAATATCCATAAAATAAGATAAAATCAACAGTACCTTTAACATACTAAAGAATTTGCTTCAAAGCTTTGAAGTGTGTCATAATTGGTATCTCTATAAACTTACTCATAAGTCTTACTCCCAAAAGAATATCTGGACGAGAGCATGTCAAGTATCTCAAACTCCCAACTAGACTTTTAAATGTTGTAGAGTTTATATTCTCCTCTTCATCATTCTTTAACATCTTCACCCCACACTCAACTTGAGTATTCACTTTTGCACAATCCTTTATCTTGAACTTCTTCAGAATCTCCTTTGCAAACTTCTCATGCCTTACAAAGATTTCATCCCCTCCTTATTTTATCTCAATCCCTAAGTAGTATGTCATAAGACTAATGTTCGTTATCTCAAACTCCTTGATCATTGCTTGCTTAAAGTCTCCATATATCTTTGGATTATTTCCTGTAAAGATCAAGGCATCCCCATACAAACTTATAATAAGAGTATTACAACTCTCTTTGATTTTCACATAGATAGAATATTTATAGGGGCATTTAACAAAGTTATTCTTTAATAAATATTCATCAATGTAACTATATCAATCCCTTGGAGCTTGCTTCAATCCATACAAGACTTTGTTCAATTTTATTACATTGTCTACATGTCCCTTCACTTCATATCCAATAGGTTGCTCGATATAAACCTCTTCTTTAAAAAAAACCATTAAGAAAGGCTGATTTGACATCCATTTAATAGATTTTTCATCTATGTTGGGTAGCGATGACAATGATTAGTCGAATGGTCTCCAATCTAGCAACTGGAGCAAATACTTCATCATAGTCAATATCATACTTTTGACTATAGCCTTTTACCACTAACCTCGCTTTGTACCTCTCCACCCTCTTCTTTGACATTCTTCTTTTCTTTGTAGATCCACTTGACACTTATTGACTTTTTTTCCACTTGGTCTAGGAACTAATTTTCATGTGTCATTCTTCTCAATTGATGCAATCTTCTCATCCATTGTAATTATCTATTTTTCATCCTTTATTGCTTCTTCAAACACTATAGGATCACATATTGGTGCTTGTATAGTTGTAACTATAGGTTATTTATGATCTTCATATATTTTATATTATTCATCAAGAATCAGTAGGAAGTCATATTTCTCACCACCATTTACCTTCAAATCTCATGCTCCTTCTTTATTGAACTCAACATCTCTACTAATCACCATCTTTTCTTTATTAGGTTTTTAAACCTTGTATTTTTTGGACTTTTATTCATAGCCCACAAAGATAATTTTTTTGCTCTTATCATCTAGTTTGATCCTTACTTGATCATCTACATGCATATAGCCAATGCTCCCAAAAACCTTTTAAGTGAGAAACACATGACTTTGTTCCATTTCATGCTTCTTATGGAGTCATGCCATTCAAGCCTTTAGTAGGATATCTATTTGACAAGTAGATATCATAATCTACAGCTTCAACCCAAAACTTTTTAGGCACCTTCTTGGTTTTGAGCATGTTTCTTGCCATGTTGAGGATGCTTCTATTATTTCTCCCCACCACGCCATTTTATTGTGGGGATCTAGGCTCCGTTAGGAGTCTCTTCATACAATGATTTTCACAAAACTCATTAAAATCATTAGAAAAAAATTCACCCTATATATTTGTCGTAATTTTAAAGAATAACAACTTCTTATTTTTTCAACTAATGCCTTAAACTTCTTAAAACAACTAAATACATTAGACATTTTTTTAAGAAGTATACCTAAGTTTTTCTACTATTATCATCAATAAAAAATAGAAAATATAGATTTTTACCAAACAAGCATGGTTTGATAGGACCACAAACATCATCATGTATTTCTTATAAGGGTTGACTTGCTCTTGATGTAGACTTCTTCAGAAAACTTTTGCAAAATTGCTTGCCTATTAAACATCCTCCACACAACTGATTTGGATATATAATGGATGGTAGACCCTTCAACATCTCCTTTTGTGCCATCATCTTCAAGCTATCAAAGTTTACATGCCCGAGTCTTATCTGCCAAAGTCAAGTCTCATCCTTCACACATGTATTTAGGCATTTAGGCACATTCATCTCTATGTTTAGCAAGAACATTATATTCTTTCTTATGGCTACCTTTTCAATCATAGCTCCTTTAATGCCAAGTAATGTCAAAGTATGATTTTTAATTTTAATCTCATACCCATTCTCTAACAATTGTCTCAAACTCAATATATTATTTTTTACAATAAGCATATAATAGACATCACCAATAAATTAATGACTTTTATTTTTTAATTTTATGAGAATTGTACCTTTTTTGTTGATTGAAAATTTTGAATGATCCATCAAGGTGACATTACCTTTAATTAATTCATCAAACTCTATAAACTTGTCTCTATCTTCAAACATGTGATTATTGGCACCATTATCTAGAGACCACATGTTCTCTTTATCTTGTATTCTTTCATCATGTAATAGTAATAAGGTGGCTTCCTTCTCCTATTTTATCACTAGATTTGCATTCTCCTCAACCCTCTTGGTTGGACTCCAACAATCCCTAGCATAATGACCTATCTTTTGACAATTATAACATTTAATTTTTGATTTGTCAAACCTGAATTTTAGAGTGTTACTATCAGTGTAATCGGTCGACCGGTTTGCTTCATGTGGTCGACCAGTTCACCTGTTGAGGCTGTCACGACCTTTTCTTCTAAATCTGTTTTTTCCTCATCTTTCTTTTCTTTGTCCATGTCCTTTACCCCCTTGGAAATATCCAGAATCATTTTGCTTTGAAAAAAGTGTTTGTGCACCCATATCCTCTTGAATCTCATTGACTTTTTCTCATAGGCTTATAATGTTCCCATGAGACCTTGGATTGAAAGAACATCTATATTTTGCGACTCTTTTATGGTGGCCTCCACATAATGAAACTTCTTTTGCAACTAGTGTAAGATCTTCTCTACCACACGTGTCTCTTATATCTCTTCTTCATATCTCTTTATTTTATTGTATATAGCCAATACTCTTGCAAAGTATTCTGAAATTTTCTCTGATTTAAGTATATTTAACTTTTCAAAGTCACCACATAGCATTTGTAGATGTGCATTTCTACATTGTTAGCTCCTTGGTTTGGTTCTTGCAAAATTTCTCATGTTTGTTTGGCAGTTGTTGTTGTGTTAGTCACTATCTCAAAAGTGGTATCATCCAGACATTGGTGAATGATTGTTAGTGTTTGTTGATCCTTTTATCGTGTCTTTTGCATGGTCTCCCTTTGGGTTGAAGTCAATGTTGCTCCATCTATAGGCTCCTCAAAGCCTTTTTCAACCATCTCCCATACATCTTAGGAACCTAGCCAAGCTTTTACTCGAAGACACCAAGTTTTATAGTTGTCTTTTGTCAACCTAGGACATTGAAGTGGGAAGTTTGGATTGACTATGTTAAATAATCAAACCTAAGCTTTGATACCACTTGTTAGAAGAAGGTTGGGTGTGGCAGAGGATCAAAAACAGTAATGCAAAGTCAAAAACTCAAGAACAAGAAGAAGATTGAGAGGAAGATATACTTTTATTAAGCGTTTCTTTCTAAGTTCTCTTAGTTATTCTCTCTTTTTGTACCTTTTAATAATGTTTTACAAGCCTTTTTATAGGCATAAAGTCCTAAATAATCAAGGAATTAAACTAGTACAAGAAAATCCTAATATGAACAGGAATTGTATTATGTCGATTGAACCGGTCGACCGCTTCAACTTATTCCACTCGATTGTTATGTCTCATTTGACCTATTCCGAACCGGTCAACTATTCAACTAATTTCTAAAAATTAGTTTACTTTCAGCACTTTCCTTTATGCAAATTGGTGTGTAAGCAATGATGTTGTTGGAAAATGTAAAACAAATGTCAACTGCAATGGCAGCACAATGATCTAAAACACGAAGATTGCGCTAAAATTAATGTTTCGGTGATACGAATAGAATTTCAGTTAAATATATAAAATCAACAGCATTGAACATACTTTAATGGGATTAATTCTGTGCAAGGAACTGGAAGCTAAGTGATCCATTTTTTAGAACGAGATTAATAATATTAAGATCTTTATGCAATGAGTATATTTGCATCGTAGAATGTGGGTTGTCCAAGAAACTGTAGTGCTATTGCAAAAACTCTCCAACAAGCTGGTAAGTGCTTAAATTGGTGCTTGAAGGGTCCAATCGACACAACGTTTCAGTCGCAGAAAGAAAGGTTTCTCATCATGTTCTTGCCCACTACACAAAGCCAAGGAGTGGTGTGTGCATTGAAGGATGTGCTTCTCTGGTCATTTTGAGTTTGGACAGTGCTTTTCCATTGATGATCAGCATGTACAATAAGTGTCTTTTTTATTTTGGTTCTATGCTTAGGACTAATCCAGAGTAATTCGAATTTCATCCATATAGTGGAGGTTCAGTCATGGCCATGTTTTGTTTCTAATGAGAAGCAATTTGCTTTGTGCTTTGTGAGAATGAAATCAAACAACGCTAAGCCAATAAGGACTAGCTTGTCAAACTTAAAGCCCTTATGTCTCTTTCTGCTACTTGCATGGTGTTGTCTGTGTGTTAATAGTGTTCAGGTTGAGGTCAGCTTGCGTCGACAAAATGCCTTTGGAATTAACTCCTCTCAAAATAAAATCTAAAACTTTTCTAACTACACGTAATTGGTAGCAAACTAGCAACATGACAACAATAAACCCTTCACGATCTGCGTGCTTTATTGTTTGGTTGGCCAAATAAGCTCCTCCAAATGAAAATATCTTGCAAAAATATTAGTGATCAGGTTTCCATTATGGGAAGGGACATTCATAGTTGACGTTATGAGATGCCGATTCCCAATAAGGAAATTGGAAAGCATGTTTCCCTTCATGGTGGCCACACAACTTGTGGGTTTCGAGAATTTTAGCAATCAAACAGTGAAAGAGCTGGTGTGGAACATTGAAACTTGGAGGTTTGCTTCTATGCGTCATAATTCAAATGAATACGTAAATGCAACATGCTCATTCACATCGATCAAATAAACATTTGCCTTGCACTGCTGCTGGTGGACACTGATCACCAAGTTGCTGGAAGATGTGTGTGTGTGTGTGTGTTGGCTGCAACTTATGGACATTTTGTGCCATTTGCCATTTCGTTCAAGAGATTGGAGGACACTCTTCTGCCAGAAATTTCGCTTGTAATTCATATTCCTAAAGAAATTTCGTTCAGGAAACCATAGCACAATATATATCAAGCCAAGTAGATATTTCTTTCTCGGAACTTTCGAATACCCTTAGATCGTGGATTAATCAAAGAAAACAAAACTTTCAAATCGCAGCGAAGTTTTCATTAGTATAGCATAATTTGATAACGAGAATGACCATGATGATCACAAGAAACAATAACACACAGATATAGGATATAGTGTTTTGTATGGTTCAACAAATATTTTTTCCGCGGGTGAAAACACTACCAGATTTAACAGTTTTACTGATGAAAATTTTCATCGGTAATTAATTACACTCATAGTCCATCGATAAGTATTTTACCGACAGGCTCACGGATTGAAATAGTCTGTCAGAAAAACTCTCGTTGGTAATTTCTGATATGTCGGTGAGTCCGTCAATAATAAATTTACCGATTTATTTACAAACAGACAAAGCACGCCAAAAAAATAATTCCTACTTCATTCCATCGGTATTGCCCTCAGGAAGTTTGTCATATAACCAACGAAATCCCGTATGCAATTTCATTGGTGTTTTTATTTGTCCGTCGGTAAGTATAACATATCATCAATGGAATACCATTTGTAATTTCTTTGGAGAGTTAACAGTAACAGTGATATTTGTAGTAATTTTTTTCCAACTCTCTGAAATATATCGATAGATGTGGTCCGTCGGTAACCTTGTCAGTAATATTTTAAAATATATATTTTTTAAATATGTATATTGAAAAGAAGTAGAAAAATAATTAAAAAAATAATATAATATAAAAATTAAATATTTATTACAGATTTAAACATTTGTATGTTCAAATATAATAAATCACAGATTTAATAGATTAATTCAAGTTTAGAAGGTTCACTCAAATTTGGCTAATTGTTTTCCTTTTTAAATCTTATTTTTTATTACACTTTCCAACATTTTTTTCTCGCTCTCTATGGGATTTTTCAATTGTTTTGAGAATAACACGAGTTGACTTGGTTTTTTTTTTCTTTATTTTTTTAGATCTAGATTTTTTTAAAAGGAATTTTGTTTTTTTTAATTTAACTTAATTAATTTATTTCATCCTTCAACATTAAATTGGTTGGGTATTACCTCAAGGTTTGTTTTCTTTGTTAGATATATCTTTTTCAAAAGGAATTTTTTTAATTAAATTAAACTAATCTATTTCATCATTCAACATTAAATTGGTTGATTATTGAGCTTCTTGGTTGAACCCAAGTTTGGAATTTAATGAATTGCAGGTTTGAGAGATTAACTCGGATTTAAAAGGTTCACTTGGATTTGCTTGTTTTTCTCCATTTTTAAGCTTATTTTTTTCAGTTTCATCATCGAATATTTTTTTTTCTGTTTTTCTTTGCTTCCTATGTGATTTTTCAGTCATTTTTTAAAAAAACCCAATTTGCTTCCTATGTGATTTTTCAGTCATTTTGAAAAAAACCACGAGTTACCTTGGGTTTTTTTTCCAGTCTTTATTAAATTAGCTTTTTTTTCAAAGGATTTTTGTTTTCAAATAAGATTAAATCAATTAATTAAATATAAAAATGAGATACTCTCTTTATGATGCTTTTTTTGTTTGATTTTTGGGTCGCCTTTCTAATAGCTCGAGCGGTTTCTTTCAATTACCTAAATTTTAAAATTTTCTTGCTTCTTTAAAATGCATAAATATTTTTTTGGTTCTTTTTTTAAAATTGATTTATTTTAATTTTATTCTTTAATATTTTATTTATCATAAATTGGTCTTCGTATTTCCTTTCTATTGGGTATCCTAATCCTATACTTATGGTCGCAGAATTAGCGGGTTAACCTAAGTTTACTCATATTGTTTTCCGTTGAGCTTTTTAATTATTTTTTTTATTTTTATCTTTTAACATTGAGTTGTTCAATAATTAATTTTTATGATTTTATTCAGTTTGCTTTTAAATGTGGTTGTCCTGGTATCATGACCAAGTCAAAGATTTTGCATCTTGACTTAGGTGAGTTGGGATCAAGTTTTTTTGGACTTTTTTTAATTATATATTTTTTTCTAAATTTTTTTCCTACAACATTTCATTTGCTAGAGATTGAGCTTCAATGTTTTCCTTTTCATTTTGTTTTCTTAAAGAGTTATCATATTCTCATTTGATTTATTAGGAATTAGATTTCAAGCTTTTTTCCTGTTTTTCTTTCTATGAGTTTATCTCAATCTTATATTCATTGTCGCAAAGTTTATGAGTTAACCCAATTTAAATGATTTTTTTTTAATTTCATCCTTTAACATTGATTTTTTTTATACTTGAAATGGACTCAGGTCAAGTTGCTATCGATCATTTTTGTTGTAATTTATTTATTGTTGTCGTTTTTTTTTCATTTTATTTAAATTATCAATTCAAATAATTACTCAGATCTCAATTCGTTTTTCCTTAGAATTCTTGATGTAGTAGAGTTATGTTCATCTTACTTTACCTGCGTCTATAATCTTCTTTTGATGCAGAAAATTTGTATCTTTCTTTATCATTCAAATGATACAACCTCTGAAGAATTTTTTATGAACAGAGAGAAGGGGAGTTCTGTAACAATGTGGGATTTCAACAATACTTGTATCAGGGGGTTCATGATGTTTCATTTCCAACAAAAAGTAGCATGTCTGTTTTTGTTTGAGTTTGCAGCAGTTATTGTCTTAGCGGATATTGCTGGGGCCATTTGGAAGAAAAATACTGTAGAGACATTGATGTGGGAAGTTTTAGCTGAAATTCATGGACTAGATTGATTGATATAGTTACAATTACAATTCGAAATGACAAATTATGATTTTTAATGTCTTATTGCAGCCTATAAGCTTCAGAGAGTTGATGGAAAGCTTCACATTCTAATAATAATATCTAGATATTTTATCCGTCTGTTTTTTAGCGGGATTGAATATTTTTTAATACAAAAATTAAACATGCCGGTTTTTCCAACATGTTTTTTATATAAAAATATTAAATATAAATAAAAAAAATTTATGAACACATTTAATTAAATAAATAAAAAAAAGTTATTAATAATAATTAAATACATATATGGAAAAGTCAAAAGGCAAATATATATCAAGATATTTATAATATGGTTAATTTATATTGTATTCAATGACTATGTTTATTAAACTTAACTTTTTATTTAATAAAATAAAGTCAGAGAGAAGAAATATTACTTAAAATATAATTTAAAAAATTATTTAAAAAAAACACATAAAAATATAATTTTTTAAAAAGAGAAATATTAAAAAAAAAAAAGAGGTTAGGTGTCACTAGATCTAGCCCCTTAAAGGCCCCTTAATTTCATCATCCAACATGCGGGCCCTATTTTTTTAAAATATAATTTGTATAGACGACATGTTGTTCACCACAATATTTTGTTTAAAAAACTATCTCACACAACACGTCATCTACCAGGACAAATGACATGTATATGTATTTTGACCCAAAACTCTATTGTCAACCCATTTTGACTTAAAATATCTAGAAAAAAGTTTAAACATCTTTACAAACTCATAAATGGCCTAGAAACAAAAAAAGATACCAAAAAACCTGAAATCAACTCGAAATAAAAAAGCTTTTTAAGCTTAGATCTTGCTTAGTAGGCCATTTCAAGGTTAAAAAAACACATAAATGGAACTTCTCTAACCAAATGGAACCCTTTGACACCAAGATCGACTGTTTTGGTGGCTAAAATTTGTTGAAATGCTGATTTTTTCACTCTATCGTTGGATTCCGACGACCCCTCTCTTTTCTCAAATCAGAGACTAAAAATGATAAAAATAAACATTTTATACCAAAATTGAATTGAAAAAATATTGAGGGACTATATATATATATATATATATAAAACAATTTTATAATTTCATTGAGTTACACAAAATACAGATTCTATTTTTTGATTGGTTCGAATTATATTATGCATCTGAACATCATATTCCATATCCTTTTGCATCCATTAAACATGCATACCCGGTCACATCAAGGTCAAAAACCCCTGTATAGAACCTCACCAGTGGACCTACAGTTGAATCTGAACATCCACCTTTGAGAAATATCCAGATAACCCACAATAACCAGGTTGTCGAGGCAGCTCCTT